>Ga0209363_1002266_pt1 | contig 10014 bp, 5 predicted proteins | sample WorMetexBAHAMAS3_FD_187385 | JGI IMG/M metagenome (GOLD analysis project Ga0209363, IMG submission 187385) | Marine gutless worms symbiont microbial communities from Max Planck institute for Marine Microbiology, Germany - Inanidrilus exumae... | ecosystem: Host-associated > Annelida > Digestive... | reverse complement strand
TGATACGACCCACCCGACAAACAATCGTCGATACTTTTACTCCGAAGAACTTCCAACGAACACGATTGACCTTCTCTGCCTTCGGTGATCACCGCTTTGAACGATGTTGCGATGTGCATGTTTCGAAACGCGTATTTTACTATGTTGCGTGTGCGTGTGCGTGTGCGTGTGCTGGTGACCAATAACAAGGCTAGTTACGGGGTAAATAAACAGCTATGATATTAGTTAAACAGCAAACAATCGATTTCCGTAAATAGTCAATTAACCAATAAGGTAAACGGTTCACAATTATCAAGTTAAAGGATTATCGAATTTGTTCCATAAGTCACAATTAACTGAAATGTAAAGAAAACTGCCGCAACTAAAAAGCTAACAGAACACAGAAGCATAGGCAAGCAGCATGGGCAGCAGGCAGCTCTTGTCACGGCGTCGATTCCACGTCACGTCGACAGCCACACGGCTCACGACGTGGACAGCGGCTCACGACCTCATCAACGACGGCGACGAACGTCGGCGTCCACGTAGATGTAGAGACTGACAACGGCGACAGGTTCACGAGCACGTCGACATGGCGGTTTAAGTTTTAAACTCTCTTGCTCGTACTGTCTTTAAAGCTTTTAAGTCCTGTCATATCACTGCCATCCTACGCTCTCTCCACTGGCTCAGGATCAATAAACGCATCGAATACAAGCTCCTCTCTGTCTCTTGCCTACAAAGTTCTCACAATTACCCAACCTCCATACCTTTATAGCCTCATCTCTGTTCAACGTACTCCACCCCATTTTCCACACTTTGTATCACCTTTCATATATTTATAGTGGGTGGAGTTAAGATGCTTCAAATTTGGTACGTAGGTTGACCGCAGCAAGTCCTAGCCCATGGATGATGACAAATCATCCCTGAAAGGGGCTTGGTCAGTCACGTCACTCATTTTTTAAATTTTGGTCCCCAATCATGTCTTTGAAATTGGTAAAGCTAGGAACTTTACATTACTTGTGCTGATTGATACTGATGAGTACCATAGTGCATGCGTGACAGATTATCCCTGAAAGGTATGTGTTTGGGTCACGTGACTTCTTTGACCTCTGTCGGCGTCTGTCGTCTGTCGTCGTCTGTAACGCTGCCGGCAGGTAGGCGGGCGGCCGACACTTCACGGCGGGCCAGTCGTGCTAATTCCCGTTATGGCGACACCTTGTTATTAGTATATTAATGGAAGAGAACAGACTAACCCGACTTGGACTGGGCGTAATTCATTCATTAATTTATCGTCTGCGTCCGAGCTTCTGTAAGTTAACCAAAATTTACGTACGCCTACAGGCAATGCAACGAAATGCGACAGAGCTTTTCTTTCTTCCAAGTTCCAACCCTGCACATGTGATTGATTGATTGATTGATTGTAATGTAATTCTAGTCTAAGGGGGATCAGTTATAGCTTTTACCGCGCGTCGCTAAACTAGCTCGGAATATGCTATGGCTCTGTGTCCGACCGTAACTCTGTCTGTCATACGTCCGTGTTTATCAAAATAGCTAAACGTAGCATCACGGAAACAACGTCAGACGATAGCCCATGAAGTCTGGTTTCATGTTGCCAAAGATCTGCGCGAAATACCAATCACACACTCCTAACATCGGCATTAATACAGGTGGGTAGGTTAAAATTGGCGATTTTCTACCAATATCTGGCTATATTTCAGAAACGGTGCAAGATAGTGATAGAGTTTCTATGGAAGGCTAATAGGAATTATATGCCCTCTATTGAATGGTGCTATTTCCAGTGACCTTGAGTGACCCTAACTGCCAAGACCTTTATTTTCTACATTTTTGCGTCACCTTTTATATCTTCGTAACCGGTGGAGATAGAGACTTCAGATAGCCTTGAAGTGGCTTTTAATGTCATTCACCTGTTGCAAGCTTTACTTATTGTAAGCTTTTTAAATGCCATTTTTCGTACAGTTGTTGACAAGGTTTCAACTAACGTAGAGCGTCGCGCGGTCCATCTGCGATAGCTGAGCTCCTTGTAAAACTGAGAAAACGAAGTCACTGTATCAGAACATACAAAAGTCGGTTATTTAATATGGTTGAATTGCTGCACCATATGGACCAAAGAATTTGCTGGAACGCTCTAGTCTCACTCGACCGCTTTCGCACAAAGCTAGATAAACAACGAACAGTAGTTGGCTTTTACTTGTTTCCATTTTCAAATTTTGGTCTACGTTTTGCCAAGATCGGCTCTTCTCGCGTAGCCGAGAAATGAACATTTTCGTCCCACGCATTTTGACTTTCGCGGACTTGCACGAGCACAACAAATATCGTGCTATGGTCACCTCGCCTTTGATTGCTTGCCACATCACGTTACAGTAGTAGGGTGCGGCGCCTACAGTTGCATGTTACGAGGTCGTGAAGGCCTAACTGTTGATTAGCGGAGTGTTCAACATGACTGACGACGCACGTAGTTAGTCTCAACGCACCAGCTGGAAGATTAGGCGCTGATTAAAAGGCTCAACCGTCCGTCGATGCCAAAGACTAGTGGTCCGCGTAGATCACCAGGTAGCGTGCGTGAGTATTTAAAGACAATAACGTACGAAAAAAATGACTTTGACCAAGATATTTGCTATGCTGGTGCAAGTCCGTGTCCTAGGACGTGCTATGACGTCTGAGGACAGCGTGAAAACCAGTGATATTTTACTTAAAATTAAAAGTAAAGTAAAATGATTTTTTCCAAAACAAGCAGAAAAAAATTGCGTCGACTGTCTAAATGCTTCGGCGTGACGCTTCAACCAATGACAGCGCATCCTTAAAAATAGCACGTGCAGGCAATAGGGATGCGCGAATCGTTTAATGTTGAAACCGTTTAAACGAAACGTTGACCGGCTGCAAACGATTGAACGATTCATGCGCGGGGCGATGCGGCCTCTTGCTAAATTACTTTGACCACTTGTTTTTGTTCACATTTCTCACAGGTTGGCGGCAAGTTTTTGTCTGTTTGTTTGTCAGCAGACATTTCGGCAATAGATAGATTATAGACCAAAGAAGAGTTGGTGAAATTTTGGAAGTGATCCGGAACGTTTTAGGGTTATGGCCTATGTCACTAACACGCACGCACCTGCTGCTCGCCGGTAACGACACTGTGCCGATTTCAATGTAGCGTGGCAGATGGGTATGCAGTATTCTGCCAAGTGCCGTCTAGTTTTTCTGTGTGCTGGCTGGCTTAGGTGCAAAATAGAGATTTATATGTAACGGAGAGGAACGTGCATGTGAACAAGCATGATAAATAGCTAATGACATTCGGGTTGTGTCGACGGTGCTGTCGTCGCAATGTGAACGTCGTCGGGAAGCACGGTGCGTATGCGAGCGCGGCTGCTGGTACTGGTGCGTCAGTAGGACTGCTGTTGTGAGCCGATGATGTCTAGGCCATTACACTGCAGTGCGGCAGTGCCGTCTCGCTAACGACTGGAGCAGATGGTTATCGCCACCTCGGAAGTGCGCCAAGCGCTAGCCTCCGTTCATCTCCTGTTGCCGGCTGGACGTCACGACTGAAGTAGCGTTCTCACGGATGGCAGTCGACCGCGATCGACCGCCAACCTTGGCGGACACCTTCAGTGTGGCATTTGAATATCATTTGAGTATTGCGTCATGAATGACGTTTAATTGTGCAGAAATAAGAAGGTAAAGAATGAATAGCGACAGCAAACTGGGCAATAGTGACGTGGACGTCGTTCTCGCATATTATTTACACGAAAAGGCATTCTGTCAATGAAAAGATTTGATATAAAGAATTTATTACCGAGCTATGCAACTTCTTCCGAAACGAACAGCCATGTTTTTTCTTTTTCCCTACGTGACGATAATCCAGGCTAAAGACATCGTATAAAAGACCTGCTTTCGCACTGCCGCAGTCATAATTTAATCTTCCATTGCATTCATTGCATAGGTCTACACTATACATATCATTTGCGCTGTATGCCTACTCGATCAAGTGGCACGTGCTTGCTGAGTTTCATCAATATTCATGGACAAACGTTGGCGGTCGAGCGCGGTTGACGGCGTCAGTGAGAAGGCTACTTGAGGTTTACTGTTGTCATCGCGATTGCAGCTGCTGCAGCCGGTGCGCACTGTCAACGACGTAGGACCGGCGACCCAAGCGTACGACAAGACACTGTAATTGTTGGCGAAGCCAGTGGCGAGGCCACGGGGCAGCTTGCGGTAGGGGGTTGACCCCAACTGTCCTCTACTGCCAGTGCCACTCATGGAATTTGCACAAAGCCGACGACAAAAAATGGGAGGTACCCCCTATCTCATCAATGAAATAGGATTACAAAAAGTATCATGCCTTTGCCTTCTTCAGCTCTCTGCTACCTTTGATACCAATACCATCGACCACAGCATCTTAATCACTCGCCTCTCATCTTGGTTCGGTATCCATGGCTCTGTTCTCTGCTGGTTCAAGTCCTACTGCTAACTGCCATCTCGCTCCTTTCGTGTTAAATGTGATAACAACCTCTCTTCCTTGCATACTCCCTGTTGTAGTGTTCCCCAAGGCTCTGTTTCTGGCCCTCTACTCTTCATCATGTACACTACCCCTCTCAGTACTCTGATCTCTTCCCTTGATCACCACCACGGTACCACCTTTACGCAGATGACACTCAGCTCTTCTTCTCTTTCCACCCACTGACCGTTGACTCAAGCATTTCTTACCTTTAATACGCTGTTCCTGGATGACTGCTAATATTCTTACTCTTGACTCCTCTGAGACTGAATTCCTGCTCATCTGACTCAAGAACCAACTTGCCAAAATACACAACTCTTCACTTGACACATCCCACTCTGCTCGAAATCTTGGCTTTATTTTTGACGAACATCTTACCTTCTCTGACCAAATTACATCTCTCTCCAAAGCCTGTTACTATCATATTCGTCAAATTCGATATATCAGGCCTCGATTCGTCAACTGCTTGTACCATTGTTACCTCTCGTTCACTCCAAACTTGATTACTGTAATTCTCTCTATTATAAACTCCCAAAGTCTCAATAATGTTATCCCGTCTCCATCAAAACCAGAACTCTCTTGCTCGTTAGTCGTTAAATCTCCTAAGTCCTGTCATATCATTCCATTTATATGCTCTTCCAACTGGCTCAGAATCACTGAACGCATCGAATACAAGCTCCTCTCACTAATCTACAAAGTTCTCACAACTACCCAACCTCCATACCTTCATAACCTCATCTCTGTTCAACGTCCTCGCAGTACTCGCTCTTCATCTGTCATTACTCTTGCTCGGCCACCGACATCATCCTCTCTAAAAGTAACTGATCGCTCCTTTCGTTATGCTTCACCTTGTCTCTGGAACCAACTCCCTTTATCGCTTCGTCAACCTCATACTGGTACCAGTTCCTCCATTTCCGACTCACCATTTTCTTTCACCCGTTACTTCTTCCTATTCTGATTCACCACTCTGTTTATCCATAACTCCCTCTCTCTTTCACTCCCGGTTTAAAACCTACATGTTTTACAAATCCTACCCCCGTAGTTTCACTTCTTCCTCCCGGACTGCCTTCAAGGATTATTGCCAGGACCGTTTTTGTGAGCTACTCGGGTTTTGTTTTTAGTGTTTCCTTATTTTTTTTGTTTTTGTGCCGTGCACTAGATTAAGTTGGCCATGTCGTCAGCTTTTGAGCTCACGTAAATATACCGTATCGTATCATATCGTATCATATGTAGGACATCATGCTGATTAGTACAAACATTTAATCACGTAGGGACAACAAATTCTGATTAAGTTTGGCCTCGGAGTCTCCTAGATGCTAAGTTCGCGAAATGTCGTTCTTATAAGTGGAATTTAGATCGAGGTGTTTATTATTTTTTAAGCACTGCTGCGGATGCGACCGTCACCCGCTGACGGTCATCTCCACACCATCAGGTCGCGCGGCAACCGGTAACAGCACAGGTAATGAGAACTGATGATGTTGATGATGATGATGATGATGACCGACGTAGTGACGTCGATACTGAATGCATACAGTGTGCGTCATATAGCACGACCACTGACCGTCACGTAACTAATGATATCAGAATGCCAGTGGCGAAACCAGCTTTAGGCCCAGCAGGGGCGCTAAAAATGCGGACTCGAAAATACAGGACCATCGCTGTTATTCTCGCCATGTTATGTACTAAGCGATCTAATGTTTCCGCTGGTGTCCGATTTTCAGGTATAGCGATTGTCCGCTATGCGCATTCCCGCTTTTCGAATTTTGTGTTGATTCTTTGATTCTTTGCTGTCATGGGCAGCAATAGTGTCCGCTTTGCAAGAGTCTCATGTCCACAAAACTCTGTCTATTCCAATAACTACTTGGCACGCAATAGTGCATGATCTTTCTTGATGTTATATTACATGACACTGTGCGTGTATCGAGAAGCTTAGCTACCGAGGGACCGCGCGACGCGTTATGTCAGTAAATTCTTGCTATGTTTCACGAGGTACGGGAGCTAGAAAGGTTTCAAACATCAAACGTGACCTTCAAGGTCATTCAAGGTCATTCAAGGGCAGCGTCTCCCAATGCGAAAATTTAGGGGGTGAGCAAAAACGTGCCAACCGTTGTAGGCCGTTTCTGAACCAAAGTTCACCAAATTTGGGAAGACATGTAAGGAAGTCCCTGTAGATTGACATGTTTCTATCTGATTGTTAATATTATGTTCTTTTGCAGAGATATGTTCGATCAAAGTTTAAAGTTGGTCCCAAAAAGCGTTTTTGCCCCAGCCCATGGTGGTAAATGCCCGGGGGAGTTCGGACAAAATTTTTCAAACAGCAGTCATGTGTGAATATGCGTCCAAGTTTGGTTGAGTTCCGTTCAGTGACCTCGGAGATTAGGCGTCAAAAAACAAGAAAGAAGACTAGACATGTCGCAACTTTGATGGTTGCAATGTAATGGCCGCCAAAGGGTAGGTCACAATAAACGAACAGATCTCAGCCGTTTCTGGGTCAAAAATCATGGTACACATTGCAGATTGACACTAGCATTTTTGTTTGTCGATGCGACGTTTCCCCAAAGTTTTGAAAAGAGGACCCCTAAATTGCTGGGGCATTTGTAAATCGACACCACTTCCGACCTACTGGCCAAGTTTGGTTGAGATCCCATGGCTGGTCTTTCATCTATGCTAACGAAATAAAAATAAATAAATCACAGCGGTAAAATATAAGCCATTCGGCATCGCAATGTCGGGCGGGCTAATAATCTAACGGAGGCATAACGCCTTTTCTCTGCGACAGCTGAGCTCTTCTGCTCTTGTCTACCCTGCACATTGGTCTTTCACCTTCCGCTCCTGCGTTTTAGTCAACGGGGAGATACATATCTGTACCCCAAATACCAGACGTAATAAACAATAATGTAGCATGCAAACACTGAGGGTCTATAATTGCATAGTTTGTATCCAGCAGAATGTCCGAGTCGATGATCAATATTGCTATTTTGATCAATTGTTATCTGACCGAATTGGCCAGTAATTGATGGATGTCTAAATGGAACAATATTTGAAAAAATTACAAAATGTGCAATAACAGTATCGGGAAACTGACAGGAATAAAAAGTGCAGTCGTATGTAATAAAAAATTAAACAAGTTGTTCTTCGAATCGACAACGGGAATCTTATATGTATATAAAAAGCCATCTTCTGTATTTTTGTTAGCGTGTACAATATAATATAATACAATGCAATAATACAGAGTCTATGTTGCCACCTACAAAACACCGGTGGTCCAGAACAATCTTAGTGTGCGCTAAGGGTATGCTGACAAAAATAAAAAGTTAGCGCCTAAAAACACGAGTGTCATTTGGCCCCGCATTTTTCCTGTACAAATGGGATCTGCCCCCACTATGGTACGATGTTGTTTCAGTGTTACAAGTCAGGCATATCCTGACACTCACAGAGCACATCATAAACCACGTAATTAATGCCTCTGTCGCAGTCGACACGTAGGACATCTAGTTTGGAAACAGATTAGAATTAGATGCTTTATTTACTACTGGCCCGCCTAATGGGCCAGTATTGTTTTGCACGCTGACGTCTGTCGTCGTCGTCTGTAATGCTGCCGGCGTGCGGGCCGGCCGGCGCGTGAACAGTCGGCGCGCCGGCGGCCGGGAGCATGGGTGGTCGGGCGGCCGACACTGCACGGCGGGTCAGTACTCTTACATCCCGTTAGGGCGACACCTTGTTTATTTATTCATCAATCCACATCAAAAAAGAAAGACAATTTCACTAGAAAACACAATTAGAAAGGGATAAAAGAACTGTGTAGATTAAATGGCCAACACAGGGCCGTGCCACTTACATGTAGCGAAAACGTTACTTAACAATATTGAACATCATAATATCACAATATTAAAGATTAGTATCAAGCCTCTCCAAACAATGCGTAAGCAAAGTCTACGTGCTTTAATAACTTTTTGAACATTTGAAGGTTCTCAGCCAATACAATATAGCCTAAGTATAGGCAGACGATTCCAAAGTTCATATTAATAACATAAGGTGACAATTTCTTTGTACACACACCGGAAATAGAAATATGGCGAGAACGCTGTCGCCGGCATCGAAGTTTCCTTTGTGTCCAATACACTTAGTTTATTTTGTCATAATGACCTCCACTTGTACGGCAATAAGACAGTAAAATTATATGCAACGTTGTATACTTAATACCGCCTGCCATAAGTCATCTGCATGCATTTAGTCATCAATGCCTGCGTGCTATGTCTATCCTCGCCATCTGCTTCCGTTCTTCCAGGCTAGCTACCAAAACGTCCAACTTCAGGAACCAAAGGAAACTACCAAACCTTTTCGTGTGTATACGTCGATATGCAACAAAGCATCTGTACACAAGCGATCTGTGCCCAGCCGCGTGTGCAATTACTGTTCCACTGATACACATTTCCGGCGTTGTTGTCCGCGCTAACTGGAACGCGGGTGCAAATATCGGCCATATCCGAGCTCGTTGTAAAAGCTTTTTGACCAATGGACTATACAGCCTGGCCTTGCAGCGTACATAGACCTACAATGATTGAGATCGAAGAATTTATCGCACGTTGACAAATTAATTCTATTTCACTGTCATTAACTAATCAATTTCACAATGTAAAAAATGCCTTTTATATTCACTATTCAGTGACGTTTCATGTATGTTATATATGGCTAGCGGACATATTTGGCAGCGGTGAACTTACATTACATTACTTACGTGATTCGATCTTAATTTGTATTAGCCTACTATAATTTTGTGTGTATTTTACATTCTGCTGATCGGTCGGCAGTCTTATCGCGGAATGACTTTAAAATCGCAGATTCAGACATTCACATCTAAGGCCTGTGCATTGCTGCAACTTGCCGTCATATAGCTCTCATCTCATCATTTTATCATAAGTTATTCGCTTTCACGATGCCTGTTATGTTGCTGATAACGGCCTGTATACATGACAGTGATAAACGTTCAAACAGTATGCGTATCAGCGACGTGGCCCGTACTGGACTACGCTTAGAACGTAAGAACGATAAGCAGCATGCACTAAGAAGAGTGCAAAGACCCACGCCGGCAGCGACTTTGTGACTCGTGACTTTGACCTTTTGACCCCAAAATATATGGGTTTCCAGGACTCATGGTGAAAGATTTCTGTGTCGAGTTTGGTGATATCCGAGCTGCATAGGATTTTGAAATATCGTGCGGAAAACAGACAGACACAGACATACGGACGTAAAATCCCTACTTCGTGACCACCGTCGGCGTTGCCAAGAATACAAAAGTGTCAGGAGAGTATAAAATTACTTGAAAACCGTTGGGAACAGCCACGGACGCCGATGGGGAGTTTGCAGCGCTCCTCAGACAGAAGGGCTTGCTGCCCTAGCCCTTCCGCAAGAATGCAGTAATTTACGTCGCGGAAACTGAACGGTGACGTTACACGTATTATACTAGAGAAATTTGTCAATGTGCGGCAGGTGAGTCACTTTGGGACGGTCAGCGTTGGCCGGTAAAC
>Ga0209363_1002265_pt1 | contig 10015 bp, 7 predicted proteins | sample WorMetexBAHAMAS3_FD_187385 | JGI IMG/M metagenome (GOLD analysis project Ga0209363, IMG submission 187385) | Marine gutless worms symbiont microbial communities from Max Planck institute for Marine Microbiology, Germany - Inanidrilus exumae... | ecosystem: Host-associated > Annelida > Digestive... | reverse complement strand
GTCACCGGGCGGCGTGGCGGCCATTTTGGAGTCACGTGTTTCCGGTTGTGGCTGGTCGTCGGCGTCGTCATCACTGGAACCGATCTCGTCAGTGCCGCTGACGCTGCAGTCGGCGTCGGTGATGGTGGAATGTGCCGCAGATCCGCCGCCGTGTTTCGACATCTTCTTCACCTTGCTGCGCCGATTCTGAAACCATATCTTCACCTGTCCAAAACACACCACACCAAATGATCAACTCTTTGGCAACACACCATCACGTACCAGCCGGCTATTCCGAAGGTCAGTTACTCCGACGGTTCCAAAGGGTAAGGGTTGGTAGGGGTTAGTAGCGTTGGGGTTCAGGGGTAAGGCCATGGACGGAATAGTGGGCTGGAATCCACCATCATACAAAACAATTGGTCTTTTCAAGCGAAGACAGTTGACGTTCTCAGGGCAGCTGTGAACCCGTGAAGACTCATTTTGCCGTATCGCATGCACTGCTTTGATACGATACGATACGAAACGATACGGGTGGCGGTTTGGCGTAGCGGTAACGTGTTGGTCTCGATCAACGAGGTTGACCCACGCTGAGCCCGGTTAGTATTTGGATGGGTGACCGTGTCCGGGTGCGACTCCCGGAGGCGGCACTTTATTTCGGTATGTGACTAGCCACCCAGGTCGACTCAGCCTTCGACCCTCCGTGGGACGTTCAAATGAGTACCAGCCAAACAGCGATGATGCTCTGTGGCTGGGAAGGTAACCGCAGGCCTGGCGGAAAGTAATGGCAGCCTACCGCCGGGTGGATGACCTAAGTCACTTGCGGCCTGACTGCCTGTACACCGGGATCAGCTCCTTTTACGATACGATACGGTATATTTACGCGCGCTTAAAACCTGACGCTATGGCCAGCTTAATCTAGCGCACGGCACAGAAACGAAAATAAGAAAAAACAAAAAACAAAAACGATGCAGCAGTTATATTATTATGATTTATTTTTACAGTAATAAATACTGTTGCGCATTCTGCGCCATCAACTGAAGACTAGAAGTAGTAAAAACTGATCGAGCCCGGGTATGGTTTGCTCGTTCCGGCTCTCCGGTTTGTATAGCTATGGCCTAAAGCCCGGTCCACACTAGCAACAATGTCGAAGCAACGTTCGACATTGTCGAAGCAACATTCGACATTGTAACATTCGACAATGTTGCTTCGACATTGTTGCTGGTGTGGACGGGGCTTAAGGCATAACGCGAAACAAAGGTACAGACGTGGAGAAGCCGAATGACGCGTAATTTCGGGCTGTCTACAGCAAATAATTAGCGGCCGTTTTGTTGGAAACAGTCGGCCAATCTATACCGACGCTGATTTCGCATATACGTAAGTCGTCAAAACGGCCAACGTTAGCTAATCACTGCCCTATGGATACCGTGCGACTGACACTCTTCAGTCAGCGCATAGATAATTGCTTCAACTAAACTACGAGAAAGTCGACACTCCACGTTGCACCGATCACCCGACCACTTCAACGTCAACAAAACTCGACAACCAAAAAATGACGTCACGTCGTAACGTACATAAATAGCCGAAAAAAACGTTTTTGTTGCTGTGATCATAAACTCTCAAGTATGATTTTGACCACTGAGCTTGACTCCGATAGGGTTAAGTTAAACCAGCACACTAAACGACATTTAGTTCAAAGGATGTTGCCCGGGACACTGAGATACACACACAGAGCGGACCTATTGCGCTGGCTGGACCACTACGAAGGCTGGTTCACTGCTCCTTGTCGGGTGGCCGCGGTGAGCTGTTACGTTTACCATTGCAACTTAGACGGGCCTTGGAGGGTGGACATTCCACCGAGTGCCGTCTTCTCTGTGCCAAATGTAACAGCTCAGCCGTCATCTGCAGGTGTACCAATCGTTATATCATTCGACACGGCAGTATAATCTATACTATTAATTTGCCAGTTGATGTTAACGCTGGGCTAGGCGGAGATTACGAAGGATGCGGAGCTTCTCCGGTCGGTCTAAGGGGTCACGTGATTTGTTGCAGTGGGCGGTAGGCTTGAAGCTGCAGCGCACGCCTTCGAACGCCGTCGACGGCGTGCGCACTCGTGCGAAGGCGCAGCGAGAATGCTACCTTACGTTAAAATATGTAACTCGACCTTTCTGTACCGTTTACGAGATATTGCCACTTGCTCATATGAAATACGGCTTACGTCATTGTATATAAATGACACTGAAATGGTCCAATCCCTAATTCGCTGTATCAGTTGTAAAAGATAACCAACGAAAGATCCGTGTACCACGATTATACTGCGTGGCAGTAAAATGCAGCTGAACAAGACGATTAATACACGTCCATCACAGTGTTTCCGTACTGTCGCAGTCCAGACGTCGATCATAATCCCCAATTCATCACGTCGTCGACGCGAATACGTTCACTGGACCACCATAATGGTGATATATAATCTACGGCATATTGTCGCCGACAAAGACCGCTGTCCCGACATGTTGGTCGCGATTAGCTGTTGAATATCCACTGCCACGGACAGATAAGCCAATTTTGACCGAGGCTCCGGTACCGCAGTAGTCGCCACTGCCCTGATTACTGTCGACAGGAATAAGATGGTTCTCAGACTGACACGCGCTCAGTCAAGCTTGCAGCGGGGAACCAGGTACCACCTGCAGCCGACGCTCCACGCACGCGGACTAAGAGGATCAGGTTTGCCGCACAAAGGTATATACTCGGTACCGGTACTGCTTTGTATACTGTGTCCGGAAATGAAAGGTTCCACTGTATTTTTGCGTCTAACTTTGCCAAATGATGACCAATTTTCAAAACTCTTTCACCTGCAAACTTAACAGTAGATTTTCTATTACAGCTATTAAAATATCCCACCACATCCGAAACGTGTTGCTGCACTAACATCATAACCTGCGAAATATTAATGTCAGAAAATCGGCAACAGCGTGACACATAGGCCCACTGTGATTAACGATACATCACAACGTGATTTTGTATGTGGTCGGGATCTTTTACTACTATTTTGTCACAAATTTACTTCTCAGTCTGCCTTGAAAGAACTTTGAAAATCGATCATCATTTGACAACTTCAGACGCAAAAATATGGTGGTACGAGCAACATACGGCCGATGGTTTTCTGACTGCACTGCTATATACAAAGTTAAATACAAGACTTTAAAACGAACTTGCAAGGCGCCGTAAAACATAGAGCAATCGAAGGCAACTAAAGTGTTTTTCAACGTCAGGGCAGTTCGTTGATTATTTTCTATTGCTTTTAACTCAAACAAAATGTTTCATCGAAGCGTGCAATCACAACAGAAAAAAAGAACGGCAAGCGGAAATCGACGTTTCTGCTGAAATTACTAATTACACTCCTTGGGCGATAGTGGCCCAATGACCGGGATTTAAAACAATCCGTTCGACGTAAACTGGTTCTTTCCAGAGACGATATTACACTCTTGGCAACTGGCGCCGACTTCCCGTTCTCTTCGACTTCAAGTGTAAAGGTCAAGGTCACGGCCACAGAAGGAAACAAGAGGCCAGTAACTGATGAGATGAACGACCGCGGCTGAGATGGACTTTGACGCCCCAGATTATCGGTATGGGCTATTGAATGTTCCTTGCAAGTTTCAGCGAGATTGTTTAAGCCGTTCATGAGATATATTGTAGTAATAAGATCTGTACACTGTCCAGACAAATTGACGAAAGCAGCAGACGAACGGACAGCCCGAAAACACAATGCTTTCGCCGACGATGTAGAGTGACGAAGCCACAACAATGTAAACTATACGGACTGCAGTGTATCTGGAGACAGAGGGCGTTTCCCACCGGCTTACTTGACAGGCGACACAACTCTTTACCTACTTACTACTGACGCAACGTCGCACAGCTGCCACGCCCACATCGGTTTGTTTACTTTTGCGTCATGACTCAGCAAGACGTCCACGGTGACCGATAACGATTGTCGAAAATTTGGGTAGGTACCTTTCTGGTGCGCAGCGTACATCCCAAAGAAAAGACTTTGAATTGATTCTAACGGTAAAAATAAGAACTAGACATCCCGTACAGGAACCATTTGGCCACGAGTTTTCGGCATTTGTAATCAGTGTGGAGTTATGACGGCCTGAAGTCGCAAGACCTGGAAATTTTGTGAGCATTTTTTGCGGTTTCTTTGGAAAAACGACCCTTCTCAAACTGTCGCTACTGCGTGGATCGCGCCCGAAATCTGCCAGGGCCAGCCTGCCACATTTGGCTCACAATGTTCCAGATCTCATCCAAATCGGTTCACTTTCGGCGGAGTTATTGCCGAACGCGTGAAGACAGTTTTTGCCCACCGGAGCCCATAATAAGCAACAGCCAGTCGTTAATTTACTGAGGTCGGCTTAAAATGTAGCTAAAATAGTCGGCGCGACATCAGTTTGGGGTTTCTATGGTTCACTTTTTTATCGGAATAGAAAAAAGCGTTACCGACGTCGACTGACAGTAGCGGCCGGGGAAATTGATATAGTTCATCACTGGCCGATCAGAGCGCAAGTGTTCGAGACGGTGACGTAATAATTACAGCCAGGTGATGGGACAGCGGCAGGCGCGCGTCACCGCGACTCCGCGCGACAAACCTGTAATCACGTGTCATATTAGGACAACGACGACGACGACAACAACGACGATTGTTGAGCACGGCAGTCACGCGTGCCACATGGCAACAATAACGGCACCGTCGATTCTGAGGAGTCTATCAAACGCCGTTGCTATGGGTGGAGTCTGTTAAACTGCATATTATTACGCAATTAAGAGCCCGCGTTGCCGGCAGGCTTGTTAACGAGACCAGAACTTTGTGAGACCAAGACCGAGACCAAAAACTAGGAGACCGAGACAAGTCCAGCTAAGTGAACTGCATACGAAAGTAACACAAATTGGTATGTTTTATTTTTTGTATACACGTGTGAAATAACAAATGATGAATAATTGACGATTATTACGAGGTAAATGATACATCGGAAATGGATTTTGCATTTAAGATGATCAGTAAGTAGGATGTTCAATGGTAATAATTAGATCCGGTGTTGAAAGTCGTTAATTAATTAAAAACGCAAATGACCTCTTTGAGACTACGAGACCAAAGCGTATGAGACCCGAGACCAGTAATTCATGAGACCGAGAGCGAGACCAAAAAAAACTGGTCTCGAGACCTTAACATCCCTGGTTGCCGGATATTAATGCGGCCCGATAACACGTAATTAATCTGCTTCTGACACGCCGATGCGTCGTGCAGTAGAAGATGTGCCGACGTTTCGGCGGTGAAAATGCCCCAACGAAAAATGCGCAACTGGACAATGCGGGATCAGGATCTGGATCTGTCAATTAATTGGCAAACCTCCCACTGGGAGTATCACGCCAATGAGAAGGAGGTGATGCTATTGGCAGTGTTCAGACTTCAGGCGGGACTTGAACGTCGCCACCGTCGTGCTTATCACAGTCTCGTCCTGTAGATCGTTCCATGCTGGCATAGTGTTCACATAGAATGAGTTCCTGAATACTGTTGTATTTGCTCTGATGTTCCTGAACTTGTACGGGTGATTCGCACGAGTACGGGGGTCTGCTATGCTGGAGTAAGAATGTCATCAATTGTGACTGCAGCAAAGTGGTTTGCAATCTTGTATAGTAATACCAGACTCAAATCACTTCGCGATCAGCCAGAGACTCCCAGTCAAGGAATCCAAGAGTGCTGTTGGCTTTCTTGGTTATGATGGACCAAAGCAGTAAGGGTAAATAGAAGTAGATGCGAGAAATGCGAGACCGAACATGTTGCATTTTGTGGACCATTTTATGCGAGGCAGTCGGCCACTCACCATTGGAGAAATCTAGCCGATTGAAATAGCCTTCTCCCTGCGGTTGTATGATACGGCGCGAAATCACGCGTTACGGCCGTCGACAACCGTAGCACGCCGTCGACGGCTGTCGACCGCGATGAAACGTGTGCAGATATATGCACGCCCGTCGACCGCCCACGTTAGAAGACACCTTCAGCGTGACTGTGGCATATGAATGGAAATTTTGTGAGCAATTTTTGCGTTTTTTTGGAAAAAAACAACCCCTCTTAAACTGTCGCTACTGCGCATCGGTGTTCACGGACAAAAGTTTCACTAGGAATCGTGTAACGAAAACTATTCCAGCCAACAAGACTACTAGCAAGTATGTGAGAATTTCAGGCCTATATATACGACTGTGTAAACATCTCAGTGTTATAGCGACGGACCATACTGACTAACACCCGTCTATATGCAGATGTACAGGTACCGAAAAATTGCACGGCGGCGGGCGAAACCAACATCACTGTCGCTTTGAAACGACGGCTTGTTGGCTGTCACCAACACTCGTGTCAAGTTAGTGGCGCGTGATACCAACATTCGACGCACGAACGGTTCGCCGGCAAGCAAGCTTTTCAGCGAAGGCAGTGGCTTTGCCAAGCCGGGTGCGTTTGTGACGCAAGACCTCGTCAGCTACCAGCGGCGACGCGCGACGCTTCGTGGTGCCCGGGGCAAACGTTCATGCTGACGACCCCACGGTATTCACTTTCAATGTCGTCCCTATCGCAATGTCTTAGACATTTCACTAAGTACGTCCCAACGTTTGAATATATTTATCTCTATTTCACCAACCGGTAGCAACATGAAAGAGAAGAAACTTAACTAAGTAAACATGAGCACGATAATGTCATATTTGATAATACCACAATGATAATGATATAATGATAATAATAGATAATACTTCTAGCTAAAAAGAAAACCGACTATAAGCTTAGAAACAGACACTGCAGTTATACACTACCACAGTGCAATTATAATGCTTGTAAGCATTCATTTGTCAATTGGTGCCTTTTTTACATTGTAACTGTCTTTCATTCTTACTTTCGTTTGTGTAATCTTGTTTTACTGTCATTGCATTGTATCAGTTTTCATTGCATTATTTTCGTGCACGTTTGTTGCATGATGTTTAATAAAGTATCAGTATCATTATCAGTACCATTCAGAATACATGTCAGTAACAAAACTTCTCAAACTACAGTCAGCTTTTAAAACTTGCAACCGATACCAATGAAAATTGCGTGTAGACTGTTTGCTCGCAATGCTCAATGTAGTCTGGATAAAATCTTTTTATCGTATGGTGATGACATATTCTGAGAAGTTTTGTTACTGACATGTTTTTTAATGATATTATCACACGTGGCAGTATCGTGCTCATGTTTACTTAGTTAAGTTTCTTTTCTTCTCTTTTATGTTGCTAACGGTTGGTGAAATAAAAAAAATAAAGATGAATAATACATGTGGCCTAACGTGATTTTTTTGAACGTTGAGTCCGAAATGTCCCCTTTCTGCCGCCAACGTCCTCTTTCTATATAAGGAATTCGTTCATAGAATGGCTTACTATACACCCCTCACTATAGATACAGTCTTCATTATGTCAAATGGTAACGCAAAACAAACTAAACAAAGCCAGCACTCACAAGAGTGCAATGGCCAACGCCGGCACTGTTTTTGTGACTAGTAACTTGACCGTTGATTTTTCGATCCCGAAATAAATTGATCTAAATAAAACGATTTCGAGATTCTAACGAAGTTAATGCTCAGTGGACTAATTAAGAAAAAACAAAACAACTACCTGTCGCGGAAAAATTGTGTCGAAAATCGACTTGGTAAACATCATAGTCACTGTTAAATATTGTTACTCCTACAACAATGCTGAAGAGTTATTTTCTGCGCTTTAAATTGCAGATCGACCAATGATGGTGGTCAAAGTTGATCATATGCAGTTGTTATTACTGAAGTTATTACTATGTCACGACAACGCAACTTTAGATTTGAAGACGTATGCTCAAGAAAGTGCTAACTCAAGCTGACAGTTTGTGCTCTTTTGCGCTTACACGCAAAGACAAAAATACATTTTATGAACTTACGTGCTAACACATGTTAGCCTATTTTGACAAAAAAACCAACAACAACAACACGTAGCTTCACAACTATGTAACGTATTTTGCTTCATTTTCTTAAAATTTAGACTACGAGAGCTTCAAACTGCATAAAAGCCACAGTCGTTCATAGTGTCTTTATTTTTAAACACAGATTAGCCAATTTCAATTTTAGTATGCGCTAGTTTCTATTGATATATCTGTTCATTCTAGATTTATTTGCGTTTTATGACGATATCAGTGGTTGCTTGACCCTTTCCTCAATAAACTGATCGATTGATCGAAAAAGGGAAATAGTTGCTAATTTCAGTTAGCACTTTCTTGCACCAAGGTCTTTATTTCGGACATGGTGCATCGCGGAAGCGTCAAAGCTCAAAGGGCTGTTCATAAAATGGTTAAAAGCTAACACGTTTCGCAATCGAGGTGCGGCATCATCCATTTCGACTTCTGAGAGAGATTGATAGACGGTTTTTTTCGCTGGCTGAAGGCGAGAGGAAGATGTCCATTAGTCGAAGCAGTGCGCCTGCTGTCTCCTTCCTTTGTATAGCCAGGCGGACGTCGGAAAGATTGTAATCAACGGACGAGTGGAAATAGTAGGACAGCAGCTGGTATGATGTCCTACTGATGACCGGCATCATTGCCCGACTCGTGTCTCACTGTCCGTCCGTCCGTCTGTCGCACTGGTGTCGTGACGCAACTGTGCCTTCCTTTGATACCTCACTGGGAACGACTTGGTACTTAGATTAGTCAAAACGCTTTCTTATAAAGCTGGCAGTGGCATTTTGACAAAATAGAGACGCTTTACTCAGCAACCGATCAAGATCCAGTATTTTCTTGTGTTAATATGCGGCATCGAAGCTTGTGCACTCACTAAATCCCAGAAGGCTTCACGCGGCTTTGCAATAAATAAACCGCTTTTTATGAAACTGTCGAATACCAACAACATGGAAATGATCAAGGCTTGCCAGGAATATTTGTCCTTTGAACTACCCATAGTGTCAAGTTGTTCAAACGTGTAATTGAATTTGAAACGAGTTTTTATCGTGGTGTATAGCTATTGTGTATGACACGGCAGTATAGTTATTGTCGGCGTAATTTATTTTATAAAGAGTTTGCTGTCGTTTTCTGTTGTCTTTTTTCGTGGTTCTTTTCTTAACTGTTATCTATATTATTAACTTGCCAGACGCTGTAACGCTGGGCAAAGCTTATAACGGAGGCGGTCCACAGAGTCACGAGATTGTTGCACTTGGTGGTAGGCTTGCAGCAGCAGCGGCGGCGTAGGCTATTTGTGCTAAAGGGAGAGGTCGCAGCATAATATGTCCAGTTAGCTAGCGCCGGTCGAGGATATGCATGTGTCTAACCAAAAACGACCAAACGTACACTACAATTGTCAAAATAGCAGAAGATAAACGCCGTCGAAGGTGTAAAGGTTCTCAGAAAAGTTTACGCTTAGCCCAGTTAAGCTGTAGCATGCGACCATGTCGTAAGGACGAGCGGCGTAGTAAACAGTACGCCAGCGGTCCAGGTATTGTTAAGAAGGCATTTCACAACTGACCCATCCAAAACGTCCATTTCCGGGAACAGTTCTTGGTACCATTCTGCCCCACAATTGTCTCATCAATGAAAACATCAAACGGACAGCGACGTAGAAAAGACAGCGTACTACCGAGTCGACCCTACTATCCCTACCCTCACCCAACTGCCTGCCATTACCCCCTACCTCGTGTATAAATACTTTTCAAGCCTCTGGCACGCTACGCCGCCAGGCCATCGCGTGCGTGCACCGCGAAACACCGGGACGGACGCGCCGCGTCCTGCTGTGTTCGGCCGTAACTCTGTCCGGGTGCATGCAGACGATTAGACAGCGCCGGGCCAAGTACGCCTACGATCGGCACTTTTGAGACGCCCCGCAAAAATACGTTCCGCAGTCGGCATCGACCGACGAAGCACTCGGCGACATGTTCCAGCGGACGAGTTTTTACCGTTTCTTCCATTCTTCATACTGAATTCAGCCCAGTTCATTGGCGACGGAGGACAACTCGATAC
>Ga0209363_1002264_pt1 | contig 10016 bp, 7 predicted proteins | sample WorMetexBAHAMAS3_FD_187385 | JGI IMG/M metagenome (GOLD analysis project Ga0209363, IMG submission 187385) | Marine gutless worms symbiont microbial communities from Max Planck institute for Marine Microbiology, Germany - Inanidrilus exumae... | ecosystem: Host-associated > Annelida > Digestive... | reverse complement strand
GTTATATACTCTTTAAAGAAAATCATGGCATTGCAAAGTTGGCAGCTTGCCACAACCATGATGGTATATTTAACCGAAAATTGAACTGTTGGCGTCAGACTCACATGACGAGTTTCAGGATTCAAGGGCATTGCACTACGTTGTGCGGGAAGAAGCTGTCGAGGTCAATATTGATAGCAACTGCCCCCTCTCCCCCCATTAGTTATGCCACTGACTGAAGGACTTCTGAAGGTCACAGACAGTTGTGTATACTTTAAATGTGACAATATCTTGGAAATAGTGCAAGATAGAATGGTTGCTACTACAGACCTCTAACAGGAACTTCAATCGGAAGTGATATATGGCCTATCAAATAGTGGTGATTCCAATGACATTGAGTGATGTTCAAGGTCATTCACCTATTGCAAGCCTTGTCAAATGGGATTTTTACACAGTTATTTAAGCAGTTGACAAGGCATCAAACTGTCAACTGAGACAGCATGTTGTGTGGTCCCTGTGCAATAGCTTAGCCTCTTGTTGTACTTATTAAGTGTTTACTGATCAGATGGCGTTGAATGATGGCCACTGAGGTGGAGTCTGTGTCAGATATTTCCACTGATTTGACTTGGTGAGTTTTGCTCGTCTCTGAACGAGTTTTTGTTTCTGTGTAATTTGTCCTTAGTTTGCTGTACTGACTAAGTGCTAGTAACTTCACTTGCTAATGTCCTGTCTTCTTAAGTTACAGATCTGTAAAATGTCCAGATGTGATCTATGTCTAGCTAGCAGCTTCACAGTCACCTTTGTTAGCATACTTCCTGTTTTTTCACTTTTAGGCCTCCATCTGAATATTAAATAAGAATCCTTCCACTGCTCCTAAAAGGCAGTTTTATTCTGCTTCTGATTATTTACCAGTAGTGTTGTTACAGTGGCAGGAATTTGCAACTCGGTCGGTGGCGGTGTTTTTCTGACATGCCACCGCGGTGGCGGTGGCGAATATCTGAATATCGTTCGGCGTCAAGGCTAGGGTGTTAATTGGAAACGGGTGGATGTCTTGGCTTTGTTCTGGTTGTCCTGTCGCTAATTGCTCAATGCATGCGACGGTGGGGGTGCACTAAGTGAGACTGTCGTGACGGTCTCACTAAGTACAGTGCATAGACTGTCCCTGCTGCGAGTGGGTAAGCGGATGTGCAGGGGAGGGCGGGCGGTGGCGCGACTGATCTCCTGATCTTGCCCTGCGTTAACTTCATGCAGGGATCAAATGACGCTGCGGAAGTAATTGGCAGTTCTCAAGAAACACCGTCCAGAAAGACCGCTGAGAACACTGTAAAACACCGCAATTGCGGTGTTGGTTCGGTGGTAGCTAACCATCGCGGTGGCGGTAAAAGTTCGGTGGTCTTCACAACACTATTTACCAGTTTTTGTTCAAGAATTTTTTCCATAGATTAATTAGATTTGCCCATTATTTCTGTGGTGATAATGCAGTTTCAGTCTGTGTTACTTTGATGTCTTCTTGATCACTATTTATTGCATATTTGGACAAGCAGTTTGCCTGTTGAAGTCTATTCCAACAGTCATCCTGTGTGTTAAAAAACTGTACGAAGTGCAGCAATTTTAATAGTTCTCTAAAGCGAATTTTGTTTAAATTGTTACTGGGAACAATGTATGTAAGTGGCTGTAGTCTAAAGTAGGAGGCAGTAAACGGTGCACGTTGTGTTTTGTGTCTGCTCGTACTATCAGTATTGTATTACCAGTGCTCCACTGTCATGCTTATGGTGCTTGGTCACACCTCCTCGCGCCTATGGTGCTCGCTTCTCGCGTTTACGGCGCCCGATACTTTATGGTTGCTGAATTGCCTGACGGAGCACGCCACTCATTTCCAACGTCATATATAGACTGCGCATGGAGCCGTGGTCTTGAGTGGCACTTGCTAACACCTCCACCTCCCGGTGACCATCTGTAGGGTATAATGATGCCATGTGCCAAATTTCATGCAGATCCGCCCAAAACTGTTGCCATGCATAAGGAACAAAGAACACATTCAGTTTCATTCATATATATAGGATGCTGATGTCTTCTCTGAATTCGTTGAATATTTGCACTTTTTGCAGATATTTGGTGTTTTGGTTTGTCATATGGTGAACACATAAAATAAATCATTTAAACAAAGAAATTCGTTAGCTAGAAATAAAAGTTTACTGTATTGTTCTCATTTGACTATGTTTCTTTCCTTTTGTGCAAACTGAATTGAATTCTTGCTGCAGCACCGGTAGTTGCAGTGATTAGACTGATTTGACTGCCATTTTCCAATTTCTGTGTAACTCTGATTAGCCTGTTCACTCCTCAATCCTGGGGAATGAGTGGTACAAATATTTTTGTGGCCATATGATCAAACATTGTTTTAAAAATGCTGGTATTGAAACTTTTGTCTGCAGCGGTCACAGTTCTGTTGTGGAAGTAAAGTGTGAGGAGCTTGGCGACAGTTTGTCATATGAGGAGGATGATTCAATGACTTTCGAGACTTTTGTTAAACAGGAGATGGAGGTTGCTGAGGTTTGTCAGTGTTTCTGCTTTGTTGTACATGCTTTGAGTAAGCAATCAGAAGTTTTCTGTCATAGCTTCAGAATATTTATTTATTTATTGACAAGAAAAATGGCTTAGGACTTTTCATGGCTTAATTGAAATTGACATATTTTATTGTTTATTTTGATAGAATTGCTGTGCTTTTGCGCTTCTTCTACTTTTATCTATTTGTGTAAAATTTTAAATGCCTGCATTTTACATATTGCTTTGAAGCTGTTGGGATTGGCACAGGAAGTCCTTCCGGCCTGTAAAAATTTGATTTACAAATCCGAACGTTTTGCTTTCGAGATGCCTGAAATAACTCTGCGGTGAAACAAAAGCAACAAACAGCCAATTATGAATATTGATATCGGAGTCGGTGACATCATCAGTGGTAGCCGTTTATACTGATCCGATACTGTAATAGTAATAGGTAGCCATTGAGTTCCACGGTCAGCTATGTGTTGTTTGGCGAATAAACGTGTTCATATGTCTGTCTGCATCTGCCTTCTATTTGAAATTGAATCGAATCGTACATTTATGTAGCACCCTTAAAACTTAATTCTCTGTTTTACGATTGTTTACCCAGTTTGCCATTTCTGTTGTAAGGTGCCGACAACGAATGCAGCCAGTCAGTTGAACGAGGTAGATTATATGACGATGAGATTTGAACAGGATGCAGGCGGTGAATTGCAGCCTGATTTAGCACTGGACTCAGCTCCAGTATGGTAAGCTGTACTTTGACTCACTGCAGTCTACATGTGTGCATGCAGGCATATTGCTTTGATAGTTATTCTTTAGGTGTACCATGCATGGCCAGTTGAAAGGTGACTGGTGCAAGGTTTTGTGGCCCTCCTGATACCAAGCTGGGGTATCACTGGCCGAAGCTCATACTTTCTTTACACATTAACTAAGGACGTCGCTTGTGTGGCACTCAGATGATAAAGAAATTTAACTGATGATTCCTTGATTTTGAAAGAGTGCACGAAAGTGGTGGACAGATTAACAGAATTGGTATGCTGTGCCTCATTAATCTGCTTGAGTTTCTGTGTCATGGCTGTGTGTTGAATTGTATTGTGCTGATTTCTGCATGCACTGCCTTAAACAGATTCAAATAAATAAATGAATATGCACGTTTATATACCACTGTGTGTTTGTAACTTCAGAGGCAGTAGTCGTCACATATTATATAGCACTTGGTTTGTATGATAAGATTCAGTTAGCAGTTGACCATTGATTTTTCTCTAAATGTTCCGAGCCTGTGTCTTGTTAGCATAGCTGCAGCATATGTACGTTATGTTTTGAAATGTACATACATACGGTATGCATACGTTATTTTGCTGTATGTTAAACATACGCTACACAAAATGATTTAAACTACAGGACTCCATGCTTGTGTTAAAATTTCATACTGATTGCACTGACTGACTGATTGATGAACGTTTGCAGTGTTATTCCAGCAAATTGTCAGTACTTCATCGGTGCTATTGTACTAAATTAGGCCTATATGCTAGTCTTGATTAGTCCTGACATGTTTTTGATGACATTACTTTGTTTGCTTATGTGGATTGCTGATAAATAAGTAATTCGGTATAGAAATGAGGCTTGATGACGTATGTTGACCCTTCGAACCATATCGACCGTTAAAATTTTGCAGCAGCACATTAATCATTTGTTTGCTAAACTCTGTGTGTGGTTTCTACTTTCTAGTCTGATTTTGATGTCTTTGTCATTGTTTTTACAGCGACGCAAACAGCCATGCTGCACATGATACAGCTGAGTTTGGTGAGCTGACGTACTGTATTCTTGCTGTTGGTATTGAGTGTTTTCTGGTTGCCTTTTTTGTTCCGTTTTTCCACTTATTCTTCATGCAGACCTAATATTTTCGTATTCTGTGTGACTTCGTCTCAGCATGCGTTTTTCCTGTGACCCTGTGTTTATCTTCTGAAGCCTTCATTGTAGAGGGTTTGATCCACCCCTGACTTTTTGTCTCTGATATAGCCATATTTGTGCTGAAAGAGGACGTTAAACTCCAACTAACTGAATTGTCTTGATGTTCCATGAAACCAAAACATCGCAGTTCACCTCTTCCTCATCACCAAGCTGACAGCTTTCGATTCCAACATATCCATCTGATCATACTCATTTCAGTTATGAGTTAACTTCATATGTCACTTTCTTTGGATGAGTTTTGAAGCCTTGTAGCAGGCAACTCCTAACACAAGATGTTTATACCTTGGCTTTCATATTTAACCAAAAACGTTTGATGGTTATTATGGGCAAGTGCTTGCAGAACTTTTTATCATGCACTCCTGATGTTTGCTATCGTTTCCATAACACATCTCCATTTTCATCCAACATGTTACCTAGGTAGTAAAACTTATCTATCCTCTGTAGCAGTATTCCGTTATCAGTATGTAGTTCATCGTTATTAGCGTTATCTGTAACCATTGTATCTATTGTACAGCATTTACAGCATTGGGATTGCCTTATGCAAACACCCTTAATACCACTATATCGCTATTGAGCCAATTTCTAGCAGCTTGTGAACAAAGTTGATACATTAACAACTCACTTGTTATGAATACTACAAAGCCACTTATCTTTTACCTGTATACTATTACTGTCCCATCTACACTGCGTCCCAAAATGACACTGCTTTGTGTAGTTTGGGGTCACTCAAGGTCACTGGAAATAACACCATTCGAGTGCATACAAGTTCCTGTTAGCGTTCTATAGTAACTATGTCCCTATCTTCCACCATTTTTGAGATATAGGTGGAAAATTGCCGTTCTGAACCTACCCCACCAGTATATCAAAGACTCCAGAGGCACAGCGCATGCACCAGCGCATGGTGCGTGCAACACGGTTTAACAGCTGCTGTGCAAAACTCACCTTTATTTCTTTTGAGCTATGGCGAGAGCAGGCCAGAGCTGAACTCAATTGATTACAAGATTTAGGATGCTTATAGCAGCGTGAATATGAGTTGCAACAAAATTAAATAAATCAAGCAGCAACTGGTTGAACTCTGGCAAAGCAGTAATGCAACATTTGAGTGAAAAGATGCAATTTTCGTGTTTCTGTATTTTGCCAGGTAGTGCAGAAGCATTACTTAGGTGAAGTGGAAAAATAAATCTTAATTTGACTGCATGCTTTCTTGGTAACAGTCCTGCCCAAAATTATCAAAATCAGTTGATGAATGTTGAAATTGTGGCATGCCAAAGCAGTGTCGTGTTTTGGGCCACAGTGTGTTATGATACAACCAGACATTGCTATTTATTTTCCAGTAGATTTTGGCAAAAACTTAGATCGTTTATCTTTTATTTTGTATTACTATTTTACAGTGTAATCACACTGCCTCTCCACATATCTGTCATCAAGATCAGGTCATCCACATATTGTAACTGGGAAATGCATTCAGCTGTACGATAATCGTACGTTTATCCACCATATTGAAGCGAACACACCCCTAATTCAGGTTCAGCTTGAAGTGTCTATTAAACCCAGTTGAGTCAGTGCTGGTCTCATATTTTTTGATGCATAATCAAAAGTGATGAGATTTTTTTAACACTTGTCATCTGGGAAATTGAACATCGATTTTGATTATTAATTAATTAATAACTGTTGCTGTTTTGAAGGATACGAGTGCCACAGCAATGATTGGATGAAGTCCACTGTTGTCCACGCTCAGAGATCAGGCTGTGAGATAAATCAACCTTCCACTGCAAAGCATTGCAGTAGTGACTGGAATGGTTTACCAGACGTTCAACGTAATCAGCATGAGAGTCATGTTAGACGATCTCCTGGTTCTCGTGCAAAAACCAACAACAGTCGGAATTTCATTACGAAAATACTCGGTAGTGGTGGCAAGACAAAAAGCCACAGAAACCAAACATCTGATGTTGTGAATGAGTGCAGTCAAACAAGTACTAGTCACAAACTGGCTTCTGCCACCGTGGATAGTACCAATCATTGTCTGAGAAAAAAGACCGGCAAACAAGTGAGAAGAAAATGTCAGGCAATGGGTAGCAAACAGAAGGAAAAAGCTAAGGCCACGAAGGATCAGAAATTAGTTGACCTACAGCCTCGTACTGATGATGGGAATCAGAGTTTCATTAGAAAATCTGGCAAACAAAGAAGTGACTGTGGCAAACAGACAAAAAAGATGCAGGCCACAGTTATGTGTCCACAGCAGAGCACTGTTGCAACTGCAGAAAATCAGCAGCTGGAAGATTTGCCAGGAAGCACAGCTTTGCAACCTGTTGATAATAGTTTGGCTGGTAAGAGCAATTCAGTGGTGAAGAAAGCTATAAAACATAGGACAGTGGACTGCCACGTCACCGAAAAGCCCAGAAAGAAAGACAATCGGACTCGGTTTCGTGATGTGTGTCTGATTTGTACATCAGCATTCGCAAGTCGGAGTCTGCTTAGCGACCACTTAGTGTCCGTTCATTCAGATGATGACAAAAGCCTTTGGCCATATCCGTGTAGATTTTGTGAGGAACGATTGCTGACTTTTGCTCAGCTACGCCGCCATGAGAGAGAGATCCACCCAGAAGGCTATCGGGCACAACTCTGCCAAACGTGCGGTAAAGGATTTGTGGACGAAAACGGGTTACGTTGGCACCAGATTAATATGCACAAGCTGTCAGAGAAACGTTTTGTTTGTGATATCTGCGGAAAGCAGTTTTGTCATGCATCGAAGATGGAGGCACATCGGCGCCGCCACAAAAATGACAGGCGGTATCCTTGTCCATTCTGCGAGAAACGATTTCACGCGAACTGCCATCTTGATGTTCACATACTTCAACATCTAGGCGTTCAGCCACATGCTTGCATGATCTGCCACCGAACTTTCTACCAGAAAAGTCACCTCCACTCACATTTGAGGTACCATCATCCGAAGATTCAGCCACAGAAGGTGGCCATGAAATGTCATTCCACAGAGCATAGCAGCATCTCCGATACCTCTACCACAGATTTGGATTCAGATATGGTTGAAACAATGCATGGATCAGACTCGGTCGAGTACCACTGCAACCAGTGTGATGCGTGGTTTACTAATTCTGCAGAGCTGAAAAAGCATCAGACACTAGCGCATCCAATCAAGATACTGGCACTGTTTGCATGCACCGCCTGTGGTCGTCGATTCCCAAGTTACACCGCTCTGAACAAACACCGGAAAGAGTCCAGTCATGGCACAGAGATGGTCTATGTTTGTGACATCTGCAATGACCAGTTTCCGACAGCTTTTCGGCTTCGGGTTCACCGTTTTCGGCACCTCTCTGAACGTCCGTTTATTTGTCGTCGTTGTGGCAGACGTTTCCGCAGCCAGCGGCAAATTAACTTGCACGTGCTTCGACACTCCGACGTTCTCAAGTACAAATGTCAGAAGTGCAACAGTGTGTACTACAGCTCACATCTTCTGAGTGTGCACATGCTCCGCCATTTTGTGAGTGATCCCTTTGAACTGACTAATCACCGTGACCGAATGTCTGCCAGGAAAACACTCGGGAAGTTCGTCGTGCCATCGTCCAAAAAACCAAGGCAGGAGTACATCTGCAGAGAATGTGGATGCCAATTCGGGCACTTACAGGCTCTCCGTGTCCACTTGCAGAACAAACATCTGTTACAATACTTATGCACAGAGTGCGGGAAATACTTTTCGAGCTTGGGTAATCTTCGTAGGCACCAGTTGATTCACAGTGGAACGCGAAAGTACTCCTGTGACGAATGCGGACGCCAGTTCACGCAGTCCAACACATTGAAGGATCACGTGCGGATCCACACTGGTGTTCGGCCATTTGTCTGTGCAGTGTGTGGCCATGGTTATACGCAGTCTTCACACCTTAAAAATCACATGCGAACCCACATCTAATCTTGTAGCATTAGGCCCAGCAGTGGTGTGAACGCATGCTAACTACTACTGCTGTTGTTATACGGCCATTATGCAGGACTACCCTATTCTAAGCACCCGAAGTTAAGAAGTGAAATATTTTGTTGGAGTAAAGTTTTACTGCCCACAAGCACAAGGCTCCACATGCCCTTGCTGACATCAGCTAGTGCATTCGGATTGGGAGAAGATGCTAGATTCCTCCTTAACGGTGATACTGCGCCGTCTCTGTACCATATATTAATGCAGAGTAAAGCATACGGTACTACAGTTCTTACTAATCCATTTCTTAGACTTTAAAATGGGTTTCAACTGGAAAAGATGGCGATATTTGACATTTCGTACAGTGAACGTGAAAGTTCTTTCACCCTTGCCACTTTCTGTCTGTACTTCAGATACATGTGCAGTGCACCTGTGGCAATGTATAAACGTTTTTTGATCAGTGAGTTTACATTTTTTGTTTGTAGCTGGTCATTATTTTTCGTTATTTCATTTTTCTCTGGTATTATCATTTCTATATTGTAAACTGCTAGTCACTTATGACAAGCTTACATTTGATTGATTGATGCCAGCAACGGACATGCAAATTGTGAGCTAACTCTCGGAAACTCATTAACCATTGTAATCTACTACTATTGCAGTTGTGTTGTAAACGTGAGCAGTGTTGTTGAACCTTGAGACCCAGGACTTTGCATTAGACACCTTCAGTTTTTTTCTGTCCATTGTGTTGCCAAATGATAAGACCCATACAAAACATATTCCATGAATCTTGCTTCTTTAGCGTATTTAGTGTTTATTAGATAAGTGACCAAAAGCTTGAGCACTACATGCCAGTAGCAGTTTTCTTCCCAATGTTGGCCCATTTGACATTATGGAAGATGTTTAATGTGTACATATAACACAGTATATTGTTATTATGTCACTTATGTGCATGTTTATGTTGTTGATTGTGCATTTATGTAGTAGCCACTGGTGATAATAAAAACGGGCGAGGCCAAATATTCTGTTTTGAGGGCTATATTTCAAGTCATGGCGAGCGCAGTAGCGTGAGCCTATATTGGGGGTATCGGGGCTATGCCCCCAGTGAGGTCCAGGGGCAATGCCCCTGGTCAGTGGTGTTGGGGAGCTACCTGTGGCATTTGGGGGAAGCTTAGACCCCCATGCACCACACGTCCTTGCCCCTGAATGAAAGGGTGGCATGTGGGGTACATGAGATGGGCCCAAACGATTGGCAAGTTAAGCAGACCATTGGGCAGATAGAGGGCTCAGACGCCAGTATATGCTAACCTAACAGGGGACTGAGCCTGACCCTCCTCTTGTAATAGCTACTGTTTATGACAGTTTTAAATGTGATGTGTATGTTTGAATGATGTTTGTTAGTATGCATTTACTGATTCTCCAGTAGAGCCTGAGCAATGATTTTGTGGAGGGTAAGACCCCCAGGGAAAAATTGGCGGGGGGTTGGGAGGGTTGGACCCATAATCATAATCATAAAATAGGAGTTTAGTGCCCTATATACAGCGGAAAACCGGGCCGATAAGGCATTACAAGAGTACACATACATAAACAGTTCAAACATTAAAAC
>Ga0209363_1002263_pt1 | contig 10016 bp, 6 predicted proteins | sample WorMetexBAHAMAS3_FD_187385 | JGI IMG/M metagenome (GOLD analysis project Ga0209363, IMG submission 187385) | Marine gutless worms symbiont microbial communities from Max Planck institute for Marine Microbiology, Germany - Inanidrilus exumae... | ecosystem: Host-associated > Annelida > Digestive... | reverse complement strand
ACTAGAGTCCCTGGGCTATCACGCGGCGTTGTTTGCGTGATCCTACCTTTAGCATTTTTGACACAATACCGGCGTGTGACACAAACTCACACAGAGACAGACAGACAGACACACATCGCTAGCTCCGCGTGGGTAAAAACCGAGTGAGTATAGCTCAGAAGAAACGGTTCGGGTGATAGTCCGTTATTAAATGCTTTCTTCCCCATTACCACCGTATAGTCGAATTTTAGTTATTTTAGTTATCTATCTCTTTAATTCCGCTTTGAATAGGTTGTATTATCTTCAGATTGGTGGTCTCAGGTGGTATAGCGTTAAATCACGTACAGCAATTCTTTCTTACGGTGGCCCGTTAGTGCCACCAACTTTTGTTCTGATTTGTTTTTTTTGCAGATTTACAGGGTGGGCCAAAAAAGTGATACCTCCCGTACAATGTAATGTAATGTACGAGAGGTATCACATTTTTTGGCCCACCCTGTATATTTTTGGTTTCTGCAACTTTTTATTTTAAATTAAAAAGTTGCAGAAATCAGTGCCGCCAACTTTTTTTCTGATTTGGTTTCTGCAGCTTTTTATTTTTGGTTTCTGCAACTTTTTAATTTAAAATTAAAAGTTGCAGAAACCAAAAATAAAAAGCTGCAGAAACCAAATCAGAAAAAAAGTAGGTGGCACTAACGGCCACCGTACCGTACTTTCTCTCTACCGACAGCTGAAGGGTCACCTTTTTCGGGAAACATGAACACGGCGTGACGGCGGTCTGTGACGTTTGATAAAAGGCGCCTTAGAGGAACACTTACTTACTCACTAATTTACTTACTTACTTACTTACTTACAGTTTTCCTGCTGAACGTCAATATAGGTACGGACACGGTGAACTTTTCTAAATCCTCGGTTCTAAACGTCATTGGCCGAAATGCTCATGGCCCAAACATTCAATACTTTTTTCGTCAGCGAAGTATACTCGAACCATCTAAACATAGTCGTGAACAAATTTCGTGTTTTGTAAAGTTCTAAATGTGCGGTTTAAAATGTCTAATGAACATACGTTGTGGATGGGTGATGTAAGACAGTTATTACATTATATTTTGGTGCGGGATAGTGTCGCTGGAATTATGGACACTTCGCCTACTGGACATTTCGCCTACTAGACATTTCGCCTTCACCTGCCTGGACACTTCGCCTACAAATTGCTGATTTTGCCTACAAAACTGCCAGAATAAAATCAGATGTGTAATATAATATAGATGCCATTTGGGGGTTGACTTATGTGGGCCCAAGGAAACATGGTGAGGATGAAGGTTGACCTGCCCATGTGGCCCAGTGATTAATATTGATTTGGTTATTTGATTCGGTGTAGGATTTACTTACTTATTAGTTTCCTATGCTTTAATGTTTATCGAGGAAGAAGAGTTAAAGCATTCGGGTGCCATGTGCAGTAGTGCGTGACGCACTCAGTGGCCGTGTTTGCACTTCAACCTGGGCGTGTCCGCCTACCAAAGAATTATTTCTAATAATTCCTATGCACATGATGAACAGGGAGATAATCCTGGGCAGGAAAAAGAGGGTTCGACAGTGTCCCCTATAAACTGTGACCGTTGCTGACGCTTTGATTAGCAGCGTCAAGCTGTTAGCCGTGCTGACGTGAGCTGAAGAAGATAGATGTGGCATAGTCCTCTGGCTGGCAATGAATAAGTGCTAGTGTGGTGACTGGTGCTGAAGAAGTGTTAGTCAGGCCTGGTGCTGAATATGTGCCAGTCCAGGCTTAGCCAAACAGTAGGCCACGCGTAGAGGGGGTGCACTATAGAAATATCCGACAAGCTGTTCACTCCTACTCAATCCCTCCTTCACCCTACAAGTCGCACACACATCGCACACACCTATTAATTTTCCCTCCTCTTCCTTGGCTAGCACCTTGGACCAACATAAGGTCTTAGTTCTGGGGTCCAGAGTAGGCTGGACCCCTGCCCGCAATAACGAACGAATGATGGTCAAGTTTGAGTGAATTCATTTGCCACCCACCATGAATTGACGGGTAACACTTGTTAATTTTTGGGGCTCCCATATACACACTTGTTTGTCACAATCAGTTTTGTTCTGTGAGTCTCCGTCATGTAACTGGAGAACTGCTGCTTGCGTGCTCTGTATGAAGCTGTTCTGTGCACTGGATCAGTGATGGGAGGTATATTTTATTTACTGGTGAGATTACAACTTAAATGTGAAATTTTGTTTCAGCTGGAAGTGTACATGGATGAGAGATTTATATTCCAAGCATTTGAACAGATGGGAGAATCCGTCGTCAGAGTAAAACTGATAAACAACAAACAGTCAGGGTAAGGAAGCTTATTCAATGTAAGAAGAAATTCTGAAGAAAAAACAAATATGTTGCTTTTTTGTCCAGTTCCTTCTGGTGCAATGTTAGCATTTCTTTTCTTTCTCGACCAGTGTACACTTGGTTAGCTAGCCTTTGCCCGCATTTCGAATGCAGGTTGCAAGTGTCAACATTCAGTTATGTGTTTTGTTAATAACACATTAAGTCTACTAAACTTGAGCAGTAAAAATTTGGCACAATATCTGTTAAAATCTGTCTGTAATATCACTATCAACACTAATGCTATGCTAGCATGGTGTATGCTGTCGTTGTGTGTCTGTCTGTAGTCCGTCTGTCTGTCACAAGCCAGCACTGTACCAAAATGACTAAACATAGGATCATGAAAACAACGCCATACGATGGCGCAGCGACTCTAGTTTTTTGATGCCAAAAAACTCGGCGAAATTCCAACGGGGACATCCACTACAGGGTTGCCAATTAGAGGTGGGGTAGGTACAAATAGGTTCGAATTGGCAATTTTTGAACAACGTCTTGCTATATCTCAGAAATGGTGCAAGATAGGGACATAGTTACTGTGGAACAATAATAGGAACTCGTATGCAAATGGCGCTATTTCCAGTGATTTTGAGTGACCCCTAACTATGTATGGGAAACTGCCCCTTAATGGGGCATGGTCAGGTCAAGTGAACCATTTAAATTTTGGTGTGCATCAACCATATCTCCGGAATGGCCGAAGCTAGAGTGGTCAAATTTTGCATGCATGTAGGCTATTTTAAGTCCCAGCATAAGGATGAGAAATCACACTTAAAAGGATGACAAACCATTGCGGGACCCACTTTAAATTTTGATGCTCCCAATGATACCTTTGGAATGCTTAAAGCTAGAATTGTCAGATTTTGCGTGCAGGTAGACTATATCATAATCAAATCATAGCTTACAGTTACAAACCACCCTTAAAATGGGCGAGGTCAGAGTCATGTGACCCGCTTTTTGAAATTTTACCCCAATAGTATCTTTGTAATTGGTGAAGCTACGTACTTCAAATTTCATATTCTGATATGAAGAGAAGTACATGTGCATTATTTAGGGGTGTAAACTGAGCATCGATTGTCCGATATTCGGGCAAATAACCGATGATCGGTTGTCATGAAAGAAACCGATCTTTGAGATTTCCAATTTTTGCATGACTTCATAAGCCTACTCGTTAATGCAATGCAGCAGTGTGTTGTAAGTTACGTGTAGAGAATGACCGATTCAGGTAAAATGGCCGATGTCCGATGTTCTGATATTTAGGCAAAAAAATCCGATGTCCAACACCTGCCCATCATGGTGTCTTTCACAACGCTGCCTGCCGGACGACCACCCAACGCCGATTCGCTGATGTTTTAGCATGCTCCGATGTTGCCCATTTTCGATGTCTGATACCTTGCTGTAAAGCTCACCCCCTGGCTGTCACCAGATGATGATGCAAATGAGTGTTTATATGCACGGCGAGGAATTTGATGATTTATTAGTTTATAACCAGTTTTCACGTATCGGTTATGGAAAAACGAGTTTCATATCCCTAAGTGCATGCGTGATATACTAATCCCAAAAGGGATGTGTTCAGAGTCACATGACCTCATTAAATTTACGGAAATAAGTGATGATGATATCTCGGAAACGGTGCAAGATAGAGACATAGTTGCAATGGAAGACTAATAGGAAATCGTATATGGCGTATCGAATGGCACAATTGCCATTGCCCTTGCCCTTGAATGAATGACCTAGAAGGTCAGTTTTACTGTTTATAGCTCATGAAACTTAGCAGACATTTACTAACATAATGCGTTGCACAGTCCCTTTGCGGTAGCTGAGCTTCTTGTATGTCTTAAGTTGGCATTTGAATTCTGCTGAGGTATCTTTCCATTATCATAATTCGTGTCGTTACTGTTCCAGTATTTTCATTGTCAGTCGATTTCGGTCTGGTTTTTTTAGGAAAAATGGGGTTGTGATTTTGTTTTTTTAAGGAATGCATAAGTAGGCTTTCAATGAATGTGCCGGCTGTGGGCGACTGTGGTGGTGATGAGGTGATCTCATGATAGGTGTGCCCATGCATGCATGGATGACAGTAATTGAAAGTGACAGTATCTGACAAGACCAAGGCAGCATTGGATGTGTTTGAAAAATGTAATTCTATTGTGCATATATACGTAAGTTCCACCAGTATCGTTAACATGTGCATTTACTGCTGGTGGAGATGACAGCGATTGATGACCAGTCATTCAGCATTTTTAACAATGTCATTTTTTATGTGTTTATTTTAAATTTTGTATTTATAATGTAAAACTGGTGTTGAGTACAACCGTAACTGTCCAGCCACAGGCCACATAACTGACCTGTCAATCAGTCACGTAATGTCTTGCAGTCTAGTGTGCATCTTGCTGTGCTGGGACAAATGTCTGCGGCTTGGGCAGATATTTGCAGTTGGCACCTCAGTTATACCTAATCACACCCCACATGACTTTACCCATCCCTACAACTGAACACTGATAGACACAGACGATCCTTTATAGGCCGCCTTGTCACTGCTGAGTCAGCTTCGCAACTTTATGCGTAGCTAATTGGCTTATTTATGACAGGAATCTATTTCAACAATCCTGCCAATGCATTGTGTGCAGAATTACAAATCAGTATGTAACACAGTGAGTACATCTTACAACAAGCTGGTGAAACCTAGGTGTTGGCAAACGGGCGGATTGTGAAAACCTAGGCTCCCCCGTCGTATTTGGATATCATGACAATAATTACTTTTTAATTATGGTATGTTGTTGGGGTAGTGGCATCAGAGAGGCGAAAAAATGAGAGCAGTGCCTTTCCAGGAGTCTGGTGGTGGATGAAGAGAGGATGGTTAAGTGGGTGTATGTTCCATGATTGCAATCAGTGCTTTGACACTATTGGTTGGGTGATTGGAAGGGCATCCGGCCCATGGAAGCCTCCTGTTCTGCTTATCCAAAAGGTTTTCTCTGGAACAAATGGGGGAAGAAACTGAAGGGAATCGGTTAATCCAGGTTGACCTGGAAGGCGAATGCTAAAACAGAAGTGGTGGTATATTGCTGGGCAGTGTCATCTCACCAAGTGATTTGTTTTGCTCACAGTAGCTGTTTGCTTTATGTCCAGAAATCCTGCTGGATACTGTTTTGTCGAGTTTAGCAGTACCGATGCTGCACAGAGAGCCATGCTCAAGTTGAATGGCAAAATAATTCCTGGCACTGCTCCGGTATGTGATGCTTTTATTTACTCAGGGCCGGTTTTTCCGATTAATTAATGAGAGTTAATCATCCATTAACATCAATGGGAGATTAATTTGCAGTGGAAAAACCGGCTCCTAGTTTGTTATCGGTAATTACTATCGATCACTTTTTCAGTGGACGCGTGTGCTACTGACATGTGTTCAGTTATTCCTATTATGTGCATCGCTGGCGGCATCCGTTGTCCATGTGCTCAGATGGTGGATTGCATTTGCTGTGCAGCCTTAGGGCTGTAATAGGCCCGATCCACTTTAGATCCAGATGTCATACAAGACAACCAAACCTGGCTTTGGTTTTTATTCCTATGTCGTCCGACATTGTTGGAAGAGGCATTGTTTTCAGGCCGTTCGTCCTTTTGTTCATCCAGACAGATCTTATTACCACGATATCTCATGAAGGGCTTGAGCAATCTCAATGAAACTTACAGGGAATATTCATTAGCTCCTACTGATGACCTTACTAGATTCTGGTGGTCAGAGATTAAGGTGACAACTGGCCATCGAGGTGGTGAAGACATCCACATCGACACTGGGGCATTGAAGTCCAGCTTCTAGTTGATGTTTAATCAGTGTTGTAGTATTTTGGTGTATTGACGAATGTCTGCTTTTGTTATATTCTGTTTAGTTTCTTAAGTATCATACTATGCGATTGGCTGGAAAGAACCTCCCTGAAATTAACTGTTTTTGTGTCGAGTGGGACATAACTCAGTTATTTGATCGTTTAGATGTTGAATATGCAGTGTTAATTTTTTAGCTAAACTAAATTTTATGTACTTGCTGTTGAGTAATAGTAATGTTATTATTTACCCTAACAGTAGACTAATAATGTGTATACTTTGTGTAAGTAATAGCAATAGTATTATTTCTGATGACAGTCGAATAATAATTGTTGCAATAATGGTAGTGACTGGTGTATTACCAGTCCAGTCCTATAATTTGTAAGCCTGTCACTAATCTATGTAACGTAGTGTAACACAGTATTTTGCAGAATGACTATTATTAAGAGTCTTTAGCTGCTCTGTCTGCTCCGCATTTTTGTGGCATTTAAGTGGATTACTTTTCAACAGAATGTTAGTAAGTGCTTTTCATTGCTTTCCCCCTAAGGGCTGGTTGCACCAACGATGCTTAAATTAAATACTGCTTAAATCTCTGTTTAATTGCTAGAGTGCATTGCATGATTGCCATTTATCTGCTACTTAAATCTCCCCTTAAGACGTTTTGCACCGATTTGTGGCCACCAAGAAGTTCAATAGCAATTTTATAGAATAGTTTCAGTTGTCAAAAAGTGCATTACAGAAGCTGTTTAAGTGGATCAGCATGTGTAGAGTATGCAAACTTTTATTTTATAAAGCAGTAAACTCTGTTATCATAGTATTAGTGAAATAAAAATAGTAGTAAACGGTGTGTTTGCAAACATAAGGAGTTGCAGTTTAGTAGTTGCGTCATCTTGCTGACTCATGCTGCTGGCTATAGGCGGTAGCGAATTTGTAAACGTGGTATCATGTGACTCACAACAACCAATCATGTCTCTTTGAATATTTATACTCTGCACAGCCAATAGAAATTGCGGTGACCTTGATTCTTCATGTAAATGCCCACTTTATTAACCAGCACTTAATTTTTGCTTGTGCGACAATTCAGTTATCTTGTCTATAGTTAAGTGACTAGGCTTACTGGGATGGGAAATGAGTACTAGCCAAAGTGTGGTGATGCTCCATGACTGGAAGTAAAGATACGATGGCTCATTCCATTCGAGGATAAACGTGTGGGTGGTAGGTAAAGCTGTGTGGTCTGTTTAACACGTGCCGATCTGAGTGATTTAGAGATGAGTTTTATAATTAAATGCTGTAAAAAATCTACGCCTGTACCTTTGTCTTTATTTGGTTAAGTGGACCTTAGTCATCTTTATGGTGAACACTGTTTACTCCTTATAAAAAACTATGGTGGTAAAAATGGGCATGCTGCTTTATGTGAAGACAAAGGCTGGAAACAGGTTTACTGTCTCAGTGATATCGGTCGAGATGTAAGAAATGACTAGAATGATTGGATGAATTAAGAAGTGGTGGGAGCATCACCAAATGAAAATCCAAAGATGGTGTGAGATAGTAGTTTGAGATAGTAGATAAAGATTTGGGAAGTCTGTATTCTTATACCTATGGCAGCATATGAGTTTGTAATAGCATTATTAGCATTACTATTATTGTTACTATTATTCATATTAAATGAGGAATTCAGTGACATGCAGTAAGTGGAAAATTTGAATGGTGATGAAAAAGATTGACAATGAATAAGTGATTAACATTCTTGCTTAGTTGTTCTTGAACTGTGGCAATGAAATGAGTTTGTTACTAATGTTTTATTTATCTTTTGTCACTCAGTTTTGTCTCTTTTTGTTCACAGCCAAAGAGGTTCAAGTTAAATTTTGCAAGCTTTTCACGGGATCATTTATCACAGTAAGTTGTTACTTTGATGATATATATTGTATACATAGCATGTACTTTCTTATGATGTAGTTTGAATATGCTGTTGCATTATAACCATTTAAATTTCATTGTTATTTATTGTCATGTTATTTTCTGCCATGCCACCATTCATCAGCCAAGTTTAATTTTGTTTTTAACAGTTGGCACATATTTACATAAACACATGGTTAATTTGGAAGACATTTTAGTATATTTTAGATATTTAAATCACTGAATAATGGAACATCACTAGTGCTGTGTTGTCAAGTAAACAAGTGACAACTATTTTCAAAAGCCATTGTAATATATGCAGACATAGACTTTTTATGTGGTTATTTTATGTTGTATGTGAACTACTACATGTAACAGACTAAATTGAATATAAAGCAACAGTACATCATTTACAGCACACATTATAAAATTATCAAAATTCATTCTCTTCGGGCGATTTTTCTCTGCAAGTTAATCTCCCATTAATCTTAATGGGAGATTAATTTGCGGTGGAAAACCGGTCCTTATGTCATAATAACGTTATAGTAGTAAAATGATATGCATATTTAAAGCACAACAGTCATAAAGCAATAAATTTAACTGTGAGATGTTGAGATGTATGATTTGTTCTTAAAAGTGCAGTGTAGTTTGATCAATATTATCCAAAACAATGATCTTATTATAACTTGTTTGCAACTTCCCTCAGTCCTGCATCCATGCTGTCAGGATTTTTGAAATCTATTATCTGTGCATTTGTTATTTGCTGAACAAAACAGTTGTGTTGTTTATTTCAAGACACAGAGAATCAGTTCTTAATTTTTTCCCTCCAGCAGTTTAATCGGCAACAACATGTAGGCATAAAATGTGATATACATGAGTACAATAATAATGTGCAAAATTGGTGATATTTCAGTCCGGAGTTTTCACTGTTCGTTGGTGACGTTTCTGAAGACCTTGATGATTACAGTCTCTTCACCATTTTTGCCAGCCGATATTCTTCCTGCAAGTCGGCAAACAGTAAGCATTGCAGTTGGTGTTAACCAGATTTTCCTATTGTTATTTGTCAGTTGACAGTTGATCTTATTCATATTGTACATTACTGTTCATTGCATTGAGGTACAGTGGACTGCGTTTATATTTTCAGCAGTAAAAGGAAGAGATATCAGTATCAGTTGAATGGGTGCTGATGAACAATGGGGTAATGCTTTACGTCTTACCAAGGTTTTCTCTGATATTTGCAGTGAGTTGTGCTTTACAGTCAAGTTTCCCACTTTGTCGTGTCCAATAACATGTCGCTGTCACTGTGGCTGATATTTGTAGTTGTTTTGGATTCAAACGGCAAGAGTCGTGGTTACGGTTTTGTCCGATTCGCATGTGAAACAGACCAGCAGACGGCAATAATTGAGATGCAGGGCTATGTGGGAGCCAATAAGAAGCCGCTGCGCATTTCGTTAGCAATACCAAAACGGTCAGTGTACTCAGCAGAATCTTTCGTCTTGCATTTCGAAATTGCATTCTGCTAATAATGGGATGGAGCTAAATAAATGTGTGTAAAACGTACGATATGGCGATGATTTAAGTAACACACAGTGAGGAGAGCTCTATCATCTTGTCTGTAATCTGAATGTGCGAGATGGCGTCAGCAAGGGCATGTGAGCAGTAAAACTCTGCTTCAATGTAATACTCTAGTTGTTAACTGGAGATGCTGGCTAATACAGGCTGATCTGTATAATGGCTGTAAAATGGTTGTGTATATGTATATTATAAAAACAAAAACTGGCTTCAGTTTCTCTTCATTGTAAAAGCCGCCGTTCTAAAACAGCAAATATTAAAGTTTTATCCGCAAATTCAACGCACAGAAGCTAGCGATCACATTTATTTCAGTCAGCGGCCTTTCATAAATGTAAAAGCTATCTTCTGTGCTTAGAATTTGCGGATAAAACTTTGA
>Ga0209363_1002262_pt1 | contig 10020 bp, 3 predicted proteins | sample WorMetexBAHAMAS3_FD_187385 | JGI IMG/M metagenome (GOLD analysis project Ga0209363, IMG submission 187385) | Marine gutless worms symbiont microbial communities from Max Planck institute for Marine Microbiology, Germany - Inanidrilus exumae... | ecosystem: Host-associated > Annelida > Digestive... | reverse complement strand
GGTTAATATATCACTGGCCTTCCTTTACTGGGTAGGGATAGCTGTCCACCCCTGACCTTTTGACTCTGATATAGCCATATTTCTGCTGAATGGGGACGTTAAACTCCAAAACTAGCTAACTGTGTTTACGCTTTGTTGATGTTGCATTGGTGTGTGTGTGTGTGCAGTGTCATTTAAAAACATAGGTCCAGGTGACTGCATTGTCTGCTTCAGTAAGAAAGATATTTTTTCAATCACTCGCCAGCTGGAAGCTCGTGGCATAGAATTTGCCGTTATTTATGGTACACTTCCACCTGGTGAGTAAAACTGCTTTTGTCTGTTAGTTTTAGTATTTGATATATTTAGTGTGTGATTTTAGTAATCTTGGAGGAATAATGCTGCAGCATGTCCAAAGAAGGAATGACAGTTGAATCACTGTGCTAAAGCTGACTGAAAACTGACACCGATGTGTGATCTCTCTGTACCACTGGTAGTAATGTGTCCTGATTATTAGCTAGTGTAGACCTGCCCTTGTGGCCGAGTGGCTAACGCACTCGGCCCGCCATGTGCAGTAGAGTGTGATGCGCTCAGTGGCCGGGGTTCGACTCAGCACGGGCGTGTCCGCTTACCAAGGAACTATCTCTAATAATTCCTATGCACGTGATGAAGAGGGAGTTAATCCCGGGCAGGTAAGAGGGTTCAACGATGTCCTCTATAAACTGTGACCATTGCTGATGCCTTGATTAGCAGCGTCAAGTTATCAGCCGCGTTGACGTGAGAGCCGAAGCAGATAGATGTGACTAAGTCTCGTGGCGGATGCTGCAGAAGTGTCGGGCGCTGAACCGCAGGCCGGTGGGGCTGTCGCTGCATAAGTGCAAGTCCGTGCTTAGTCAGATAGTAGGCCACGCCTAGATGGGGCGCGTTTACAAATACCTGACAACCTGCTCAAGCCTACTTTCCCGCCTTCACCCTATGTAGCGCACACACCACACACACACACACACACCTATCAACTCCCCTCTTTTCCCTGGACTGCCGCATTAGACCGATTAAAAAGGTCTTAGAGCTGGGGCCCAGAGTATGCTGGACCCCGGCCCGCAAACAACGAATGAACAGCTAGTGTAGGTCAGTGTCATTTTTAGGACGAAGGCTACAGACCAGAAAGGAGCAGCAGCACTGAAGATGCGCTACACTGATGTCTTCTGTGTGTTGGCTTGTTGAATGTTTTTAGGCACAAAACTTGCCCAGGCGGCAATCTTCAACAATCCGGCAAATGCATGCAAAGTGCTGGTTGCTACTGATGCTATTGGAATGGGCCTCAATCTGTAAGTGAAAAGCATTAGTTCATCTACTGTCAGCTGAGGTTATGCCAAATTGTGATGTATTTTTTCTTAGTCCCCAAAATATTAATAATATTTCACTGAATACGAATAGCATAGAAGTAATTGGCATGTTCTACAATGCAAAATGAAAACTATTGAAAAACTGCAGTTACTGACTTTGAACTTTGCTGTTTTTACCTTTCCTTGTCATGTAAAAGGTCAGTCGCATGCTGCTAATTACAAGAAGCTCTGCTATCAGAGACGGATGGCACAACATACTGTGTGAGTTGAAATTTTGTCAGCTTATGCACAGGTGTAAGAAAAATCCCATTTGAAAAGGCTTGCAATATGTGAATGACCTTGAAGGTCAATCAAGGTCATCAGAATAATTGCAGCTATTTAATAGGCCATTTGTTATTTTCTATTAGTGGTATGTAGTAACAAAGTCTGTCTTGCACCATTTCTGAGCTGTTACCACTTTTCACTGTATTTGACTGCCCCTGTAACCTTGAGAAGGCTTTCAATTTCTCTAAGACCGTTGAAATTACAAGCCACATGCACTTTCTGATTATTGCGCATTGTGTAAACACCCTGCAGTCAATACATGCTATATACTACCTCAGTTCAAAGATAAGGTTCAAGTAGGCAGGGGGTCCTATTTTTGCTAGTGCACCAGGTCCTATAAGGTCTTAATCTAGCATTGATTAGGGGATACTTTGTTATCCCATTACTAATACTCGAAATAGCCTACCTGTGTACAAAATTTGACAGCTCTTAGTTTCAGCCATTCCAGATTGGGTTCCTAATTTAAAATGTGCCGCTTGACCCTGACCACACTCCTTATGGGGGTGGTTGTTATCCGAAGGCTAGGACTTGCTATGATCAATCTGTCTGCTAAATTTGAACTCACTGTCTCCGTCCATTACAGAGAGGGGAAAGATGACACATAATATAAAAATTGGATGCTTTGGGATAGTTGGGTGTCACTGGAGATCATTGAAAGTAGCCCATTTGTTAGAGCTCATACGAGTTCCTATTTGCCTTCCATTGTAACTGTGTCCATATCTTTGCACTGTTTATGATACATATGGCACGAGTTGTTGTGACTATTGGTCTTAAATTGCCGATTTTAAAACTATCCTACTTGCATTTTGCACCTGATTAGTGGTGTCCCCTTTCAAATTTCATTAAGATCTATGACATCAAAAACTGGGGGTTCCTAGGCTTGTCTGGTGTTGTTTGCGTGATCTCGGCATTTAGCCATTTTGATAGAATACTGACTTATGACTGACAGATGGACGGACAGACAGGTGGACACTGAACACACTGCCACAGTGCTAGTCAAGAAAATACAGTCATTGGAAATTTATCTGAATCAGTTTTTATGAAAGCAGTGATTGAGTATAAGTTATGTTAATTTTTAATTAATTTGATAGCTTTGCATGTACTGTGACTGAGATGAAGTTAACGTTCAAGTGTACTCCTGATGGCAAAGTTTGCCTACTCAGATATAGTGTATCTCTACTAAATGCGATATGACTGTTGACGTGAGAGTTTTGTTGGTAAATTTGGCATGTGGATTTTACAGAAACATAAAACGCATTATTTTCTACTCGCTTATAAAGCCTACAATCAACGAGAAAGGTGAGAAGGAGATGAATGTGATATCGCCAGCGACTGCACTGCAGATAGCCGGCCGGGCAGGTCGTTATGCATCACAGTTTGTTGAAGGTGAAGTTACAACGTTCTCAGCCAACGACCTTCCAATGCTGCAGAAACTGCTGAACACTCCCGTTGAACAAATAGAGGTACATCTTATACTGTGCTGTAAAATGCAGACATTGTTTCTGTATTGTGGATGTTTGTAGTCTGTGTTGGTGTTTGATGCTTGTGAGTTTCCACTGTGTGTTGTTTGTTTTCTTGTAGCAAGCTGGATTACATCCGACTGCTGAACAGATTGAGTTGTTTGCATATCATCTGCCAAAGGCAACACTGTCCAATCTGATAGTAAGTAAATGTTTCCTGCTGGGACACTGCAGGCTTTAGCCCATTTAAAGTTTAGATCTTGTTCATTTTTACCTGACTTCTTAAGTTGCATTCTCCATGGTTGCTTGTGCTACTAGTACCCTTTATTGTCTTGGGCTATACTACTGTTCCCCCAACATACACCATGATGAGAGAAAAGCTACCATATGTGGTATGACCAGTGATGTTTAATACAGTCTTATCAGAGTTATTACCAGCATTATTAAGACGAAGGCTGATCTCTGTGATAAAATCTGGCATTTCGTGTGCACCTACATCACTTTACTCATCTTACAAGGTGAGCCAGGCTGACAGTTGCTCTGTGGCTAAAGTGATGTTGTTTTTGGCACAGTGCACTTTTACTCCTGGGGCTATGAAGTCTGATTGTTAGATGTTTATGCCATCTCTTACTCTAATAAGAGTGCTTAGCCTTGATGGCATTTAAGCACTGTTGCTTTTAGATGCCACTGTTAGTCATTCATTTGGTAGAAGATAAGCGTTGAACCCTGTTGTTTGCCTGTGAAATTAATCTAAAAGCATGCACAGTAATTATCCTGACACAGATTATCACGCCAGGTTAGGGCTTGAACCCTCATCTATGCTGATAACTGTTTAGGCACAGCATGCACTATGGGAGTTCTGCCACTTAGCGACCATGTCTGACTTGTTGATGCCCACGTGTACTTACGCATTTGTCACATGGGATTCAGTGACATCACATTGAACCATTTTTATGTTTTATGGCAAAATATGTTGACAGATGTATGAAGGTTTGGTATGAGGTGCCTATGCTTATTTCAGGATATATTTGTTACACTATGTCAGCTGGATAGTGACAAATATTTTATGTGCAACATCGACGAATTCAAATTCTTTGCAAGCATGATAGAACATGTTCCTCTGCCATTACGGGCACGATATGTGTTTGCCTGTGCACCCATCCCCAAGTCACAGCCATTTGTCTGCACAATGCTTCTCAAGGTCTTGTGTCTCCTTTACTTCAGTATTGCATTGTTAGTATAATATGTGCAGTGCTTGCATATTAGTGACATAGTTTTATTGAATAGTGTGTTGGTGATATATACACTTATGTCTCAAAAAAAACAATATCATTCATTTTTTAGGTCGACTCTTCTGAGTCGACTTAATGTAGTGGGTCTCAAACGTCCGTACGTACATACGTACGTCCATCCACAAATGTTTCTTTGATTTCAATGAAATTTGGCACAGGTGGAGGTCGATGAGTGATGCACTTTGGTACGCAGTATAACCCAATCCAAGATCAAGGTCACGAGCTCTTGACAGTTGGAAATACTTCCAGTTTCAAAAGCTATCTTTTCTGCCATTTACAATGGGAGCTGGCAACTGACCACTGATTTTTAAATTAGGTCACTGTCTAAATTTTATTGGGCCAGATTTTTGATATTTGTTCTAGTCTTTTTGTCATGTGACTTTGAACTTTGCAGAAACGTCAGTTGTGAAGAGTCGACCACCAGTCCTGTATTTGGCTAATTTATTTAATCATAACTTCGGCAAATGTAGACCGATTTTCAAAATTCTTTCATTTCACAGAAACTCTATGTAACTATTACAGCGTCTTCCACCTCAACTGTAAGTAAGTAAAGTAAGCAAGACAATTTATAGGGCGCTAATCTAACGGCCTAAACAGTCACGAAAGTGCCTAGTCATGCCCTGTAGGCCAAACGAAACAGTATTGTCTTTAGTCCACTCTGAAACTGTCCGAGTGTGGTGGTCGATGCACGTAGGGTCGATGGCAAAGTGTTCCAGATAGTAGGACCAGAAACAGCAAAACTTCGTGGTTCATAGGTCACCGTTCTCGTCCTAGGCACCAGCAGGTTTCCATGTGTTGCTGAGCTGTGTTAGTATACTACCCTCAACTGTGTTAGTACACTACCTTGCAAAATTTATAATTAAAATAACAGCTAAACTGTTACTGATACCATCAAAATTAATAGTTTTCTGCTTGAAACTTAACAAAAGTTAACAATATTTAGATGATAAACGCTAAGCCTATAAGAAATCACATTGATGATTTACTTAATTTTTGTGCAATATATGAAGCACATAATGAAGATAATGCAAGACTCATAGGAATGTGATTTGACGACAAAATTCCTGAAGTTTATGCAGCAAATGACTTCGTCATTCTCAGAAGCTGACAGTAGTGTTTGTATTACAAACACAAGCTTGCAGACATTTATGCCATTCACTTGTTTCAAACAAAGATGACTGATTGCTTTGAATTTTTTATTCACTTACTGTATGCAGTATTTCAATACATAACTGTGCAGTCAGTACACTATGCAGTGTGGAATACACTGTATTGTGTGTGTGCATGTTAGTATTCCCGCCAGTTTAGCAGAGGGCAAGCACTTACACTGGAATGGCTTTGCAGACAGCTTGGCTGGCCGTTTCAGTCTCCTCAAACTATTGCAGACCTTGTACATCTAGAAGCAGTTTTTGATGTTCTTGATCTTTACTTATGGCTGAGGTACTCTGTTCTCAATAGCTGATGACGTTATTTTAATAATGAGCAGCGTATATGCAAAGTGTATGATGTGGAGATGGTGTAGGTATACGGCCAAAATATAACCAGGTCGTCCATCGGGGCTATTGGTTGTTCCCTGTAAGTTTCATCAAGATTGCTCAAGTGGTTCATGAGATATGATATTCACAAGATTTGACCTTGACAACCTGCTATGACGTTGACCTTTGACATCCGTAATCTAATCAGGTCATCAGTAGGAGCTGCTGAATATTCTCTGTCACTTTTATCAGAATTGTTCTAGCTGTTCATGTGTTATCATGGTAACAATATCTGACCGAATAAACGCACGAACATTCCAACAGGACAGTCTAAGAACATAATCCCTCTGTCAACACGGCCTGGTGATGAAGGCATAATATTTAACCAATTAAAATGAACTTCTTGGATTATTTTCTGTATTTACTGACAAATTGTCTCTGATATTGTAGCGATACTGCAAATATTGTAATTGTAAGATACTTTCCGTGTTGCACGTGCACACGTTCACCTGACAGCACTGAATGTAGTTTTTAGGTGGACTCTTCTGTGTCCACTTAATAAAGTGAGTCTCATATGTCCACAAAAAAGTTACTTTGATTTCAGTGACATTTGGCATGTAGGTAGAGGTTGATGAGTAATGCATGAGGGTATGCCGTATGACCCAATCCAAGGTAAAGGTCGCGGCGGCGTGGCATAGTGGTAACGTCGTTGTCTCAGTCAACGAGATTAACCTATACTAAGCACGGTTAGTACTGGGATGGGTGTCCGTGTTCGACACCCAGAGGCGGCGCTTTATTTCTGTGTGTAACCAACCACCCAGGTCGACTCAGCCTCCTACCCTCCGTGGGACGGTAAAATGAGTACCAGCCAAAGGGAGGTGATGCTTTGTGGCTGGGTAGTAAAGGCAGGCATGGTGTAATTTGCAGGTAAAACCGTGATCCATGTCTGAGTGCATTAGAGGTAGTTACGACGATGTGCTATACAAAGCGATGTATACTTTACTTTTTACTTTATACTTTACTACACGGTCACGAGCCCTTGAAAGTTGGAAATCCTTCAATTTTCAAAAGCTATCTCCTCCGCCATTTACAATGGGAGCTAGCAACTGACCACTGATTCTCAAACTAGGGCACAATATCTAAATTTGATTAGGCCAGATTTTTTATATTTGTCGTAGTTTTTGTGTCACGTGACTTTGAACTCGACAGAAACGTCAGTTGTGAAGAGTCGACCATCAGTCCCGCAATTTAGTGTAGTTTTTATTTTGGTTTCCTCATTTTTCTCACTTTTCACTATGAAGTTTAGTGCTGTTGTATATGTGACTGGTAGGTCTGTTTGCTGTGTTTGGTGATTGTAGCTACCGGTTCATGGACATGTTTCCAGACATCGAGCATGTACGCGACATGCAGCGAGAACTTGACCAGATCATTCAGGCCGGCGTCGTCAACATCACTAAACTTCTGCGTAACTCGGAGACGAACGTGTCGTCCGGAGTTGCTGAAGATGGCGAGGATGAGTTTGAGATAAAGCGGCGGGTCCAGCCGCAGTTGACTGCTGATAGTTTGCCGGACTCGGATGATGAAGACGGCAAATATGCAACAGAACAAAGAACAGCTGTAAAACCAAATCTTCAGACTAAGTCAGGACACAAAGCTGATGGCACTGGGTTTGTTCTGAAGTCAGGTGAACGACTGACTGATCAGCTTGTCAAGAAGGGTTTGCTAACTAAGTCAATGATCAAACAAATACAGCAAGAACTGTCTGAGAATGTGAGTAAAGAGGATGACGGCGACACAAAGTCTTGATGGCCAGCAGAAATAATGAACCAACATATCGATGAACGTAGGCGACGGAAGCTATTGGGCCGTTCAGGTCTGCCCACTTTTTTGCCACTGTGGGCTGCAGCAGTCTCTAGCTTACCCAGTTTTAAGCCCCTTACCCAGTTGAGTCGAGCATTAAAAGCTGTAATGTGCTTGCAGAAATTGTGTGAAACAGAATATTTACATGGAGTAACCCTATACTACAGCCTCCGCAGCAGTGCCGTGGATGCTGTCTCACTCCCAGTGGTGGCAGAGCATCGAAAATATTGAGGTCAGCAAGCATAGGCTGGAACGGGAAAAAGCGGGGGCTGTCCCACCTTGGGGGTCCGGGGATAGCACCCCAGAAAATATTTTGGTCAAAATCTTGCATTTTGGTTCGTTTTTTAGGTAAGAAAAAGTGCTTCAGTCTTGTACAATAAGATCATGTTATGACCTGTCATGGATTATTGAGGGATCAGAGATATAGCCTTGATGCCCACCTTTAACATTGGGGGTCAGCTGACCTCGCGGCTCTGCTGCGAGTGCTCACTCCTGATTTTTTATATGGCCCGCCAACTTTTCAGATGCTTCCATCACCTATGTTGATGAACGTTACTATATTATGTGCTGTTGACGTTTCTCAGTTAAATGCATAGATGAGTTTTAAAACGTTCGTACATATTTCTGAAATGTTACATGAAGCACTGTGATTTACTTGTACTTTTATGTTTTTTGTTAAATGTAATCCGTTGATTTTTAAAGCTTTTTGGGAGTATGTATTTTTCGAACATAGCTATCCGTAAAGATAGCATTAGTAGGTACTCACCATGTTTACAATTGTATACTGAGATAAATTTGTGAAGTTTTTTGGCATCTTCGTTTTTTCTCACTTTATGAAATTTCTGGTGCACTTGTTAAATTTGTTTGACTTTCGGTATGTCAGTTTCAGTCAACTATTTGGTCTACTGTGCTGACCCATATTGGATAGCACAGCAGTTTTGTCTGTCATTTCACAATCATGTATCCATGGGCGCCAGCACCAGGTGCTCAAGGGGGGTTAACAGACCCGTATAATTTTTACACCATGTTGTTGACCCCCTAAAGTTTTAGGCATATCAAAATAATAAACTATCAATAATCAGTGTTTAAAGGTTTGTTAGAGTTTGGTTTCTCTACGAATATCAATCAGATTAGTTACTGCCAATGCTGTGTTCTCTGGCTCCGGAGAACGCAATCCAGTAGCTAGGCTTACATGTTATGACAGTGAAATTTGCTAAGGAGTTTATTTCACTTTTCAAGTTAAGACGATTTTGTTGCATCGTGATTCATGCCCAGTTTTCGTGTGAATAGACAGTTCGTGTAAGTGTGCTATGTACTTTCTAATGTGCCATTCTGATTTCAACAACAAACTGGTGTGATATCATAGCCATGCCAAGTGGCATAAAGTTGGCTGGAATTCTGGCATGACGCAGGGGCGGATACAGAAGGCTTGGGGTGGGGTATGGGTGGGAGGGTACCCCTCCCCACCGCAGAAGTATTGGTATGGGACAGGCCCCATCCCGAGGAAAAAAAACGAATTTTTCACTTGGCATTCTTTGATGAATTCTGAGCGGTATTTTTGTCTGTTTCCTCGCTAGAAAAATGTCAAATTTTTCGCCTGAAGTGGTGATTTGGTGGACGTTGATGTATTTTTAGGAAGTAGTGAATATGCTCTTAGTTTTAGGATTGGTAAGCTTTTTACTGCTTAGTAATGCAAAAAGTTGAAATTTTGAAACACTGCAAAACCTGGGGAACAATTTGCATTAGCGTCTCCCACTCCAAATTATAGTGGACTCGTCCCATTGTCCCTCTGTGATTTACACCAATGAGCCTTGCGATGTCTTGCTACAACTTAATGTAATCCAACCTTGTATGCTATGCATATATAGGTTTTAACTTAATGCGACGTCGTATAGCCAACAATTTTAAGATGATTGCTGACCTCCTAAAATTCAAGACGTGCTGGCTTCCCTGTACGTGTCATGACTAAATGGTGCATCTGAACCAGTGATGGAGTCTTATCTCAAGACATCTTGGCCCTTGGGATGTTATTTTTCAAGTTTCAGTCTTGGCTCAGTCTTGACTGTTGTCTATCTGGTCTTGGCTCTGTCTCATGAAGGTGTCTTTGTCAGTCATAGTTTCTTGGCATTCTGAGTACACTTTTTGTCCGTCTGCAACATCAGCTCTTGTTGAACGTGCATTCAGTCAGAGCCCATTTTCGTTTGCCCACATTGAGCACGAATTACTGTCAGTTGCTGCTGGCCAAGTGTAATAGATGTAAGATGTTTAACGTGACACTGTATGACTG
>Ga0209363_1002261_pt1 | contig 10020 bp, 8 predicted proteins | sample WorMetexBAHAMAS3_FD_187385 | JGI IMG/M metagenome (GOLD analysis project Ga0209363, IMG submission 187385) | Marine gutless worms symbiont microbial communities from Max Planck institute for Marine Microbiology, Germany - Inanidrilus exumae... | ecosystem: Host-associated > Annelida > Digestive... | reverse complement strand
CGATTTTGGCACCAGAAAAGTAGAGTCCCTGGGCTCTCGTATGGTGAAAAAAATTGCCGAAAAGTTCAACCGCCTGAGTAGGGTGCACCAACGTCACAGACAACAGACAGACGGAATTGTGATCGCCATTAGCGAACGTAACGTAGTCACGTTCGCTAAAAATGGAGTTAACTTCGTCGAATCTGGAGTGAAAGTGAATGAATGGATGGTGTTACTGGGATATCACTCCATCAAATAAATCGTCGCTAAAACCTTTAACGTCTCGCGACTTCAGGCCGCCATAACTCCGCAATAATTACAGATCGCCGGAAATTCATTACTAAAATAACCCTCTGCTATACGGGAATTCTAGTTTCCATTTTTACCTTTGGAATCTATTCAGTGTCATTCCCCTGGCCTGTACATTCTGTACAAAAAACCTCCCCAATGTTTTACGACGTTCGACGCGGGCTGACAACACGGCAGATAACGCTGACATCACTCAGTCGCAGGCAGCCAATCACCGTCGAATATTGAGTCACGTGACACTAGGCCTCGTCGAATGCAGGAAGTAAACAGCTTGTGCACAAGTAGCCGAGCCCTTCGAGCCGAACACTGTATTGTGGGTATTCTACACAATACAGCCATCTAGTTATTTTACTGTGTTATATTGCAACAAAGCTTCTCGGGTATACTATACGAGTTTCCTAATATGATCTTTTCGCAGTATAGCTCTGTACATTCTTAGGTTGACTCCTCCGAGTCGACCTAATTAAGTGGGTCTCAAATGTCCGTCCGCCCATCCGTACGTCCGTACATGTACGTCTGTCCGTCCGTCCACAAAAAGTTTCTTCGATTTCAATGAAATTTGGTATGTAGGTACAGGTCGATGAGTGATGCACGATGGTATGCAGTATGACCCGATCCAAGATCAAGGTCAAGGTCACGAGTCCTTGAAAGTCGCAAATTCGGCCATTTACAAAGGCTATCTCCTCCCCAATTTATAATGGGGGCTGGCAAATGATCACGGATTCTTAAATTAGGGCACAATACCTAAAGCTTATCGGGGCCGGATTTTTTATTTTTGTCCTAGTTTTTGTGTCACGTGACTTTAAAGTTGGCAGTAAGTAGGAGTCGACCGACAGTCCCGTACGGGGCTAATTTATTTCGATTTGTCCACTCCCTTTCCATCGTGTGATTCGTTATTTCATCGTAGGCGTACATTTTAATTTTTGTTAAAAAGTCTCTTTTACATTTATCACTGTATGCTGCATAAAATATGGCCCACTTAGTAATGTAGAATTTTGGTAGCATTTCGTTGTGGACTCGTCTGTTTAAAACATGTGAAAGGTGATTATTTTCGAGAAAAAGGCAAGTGAAACGAAACGATGCACTGCACGTGTAAAGCAGGCTGACGATACAGCAGACAGCAATTCGTACTTGCAACTAAGCGTGTGACTGACTGCAGAAGTACGTCACGTTCAGTCGGTCACCGGTACAGCGTGGCGCAAAAAAACAGACATTGTCATTGTGAGTCGTAAAGTGCCGCTACACGGTTGCCCGTAACTTGACCGATTTTCAACATTTTTACCGCGAGGCTTAGCAACAAATTTATTATAAAGTCGTCGTCAAAGATGCCGCTCGTTTTGTTGTGAAATGTTTGACACCGCTTTGTCTCACGGTATCCAGTCGCCCGGTTTCTGCGACACCCTGTAATTCATTCGTGTCATTGCCGCCGCTGCTACCGTACTGTCCAGTTTAGATTCTGCATATAACACGCCGTTCAGTTTAAATATCACGCAGTGACGCAGACTTATCAGCGTCACAACAGTCACTCAGTAGCTACTGACCGAGTCGTAGGCCTGCAGTGCGCACGAAGTTCCGTTAAAAGTATTTCCAATTGTCTGTCGTTACCGGTATATTCGGCAAAACAGCTGTTCGTGGTCTGAAATGTTTTGAACACGTTTGAAATCAAAAGATTCGGCGGCGATAACCAACACATTATGAGGTTGTTTTAGTACTGTGCACGCCTTGGTCAATTCGTGGAGTCGAACTGAGCCGAGTTTCAAGAGCATTGTACAGGGAGGTCCGTGTAAACTACAAAGCCCTCACTCGAGGTCGCATCGACCATTCTAGTAACATTTTAGCCAACGATGAGTTTCAGGGTAGCTATTACTTATTTATAGTTTTAATTTCACATCTGTTCTTCAACCATTGTCCTCGTGTGCCTCGACTTTTCTCAATTTTAATTTCTCGTTTCAATCAAAAAGGAACATTTCATCCCGTGACGTGTACCTTAACATACGACTTGACATCGAATGTGACCTGGATATGGTCATGGTGAATCAATCTAGGCCAAAGGTCATTTACTTCGAAAGTTATCGTGCACAAAGAAACACACTCACTCAGTCGACCGCTTGCTCTGCCTGAACCACTAAATGATCGGTAATCTATGCAACACTAATTTTGCGTCCTCAGCTGGTTTGCGTCGCCCATTTGGGGTGGTTTGTTATCATTAGGCTAACACTTGCAGTGTTCTATCTAAATACTAGATTTGAAGATACTATTTTTCCCGTTCCAAATATCATCATTATCATCCTTTATTACGCAAAAATGCAGCAGACATAACACACACAACACATAAAAGCAGAACGTAATAAATCTAAAAAATGTGAAATCTAAAATTGCTAAAAACTATAAGAAAAGAACATGTCCACTCCATTGTCTATAGCTTTTCAGCATATTTAGACCACTGTGCCATATTTGGCATATATGATGAAGAAAGACCTAAAACTTCAAATTAGGTTAATTTGGGGTGGTTAGGGTGACACAAGTCATCAGCAATGTCACCGTGTGATAGACCGCATACGACAAGTCCTATCCATAGACGCTGTGTGTATCTTGTACCTTTTCCAAGATATAGCGACTTAGGCCGAAATTTGTTGAAAGTCGCATTTTTTCTTACCTCAAGTGTATTTGGCGCCCCCATTGGGGTAATTGCGTTGGAATTTCACCAAGATCTTTGGCATGAAAACTGCTGTCTTGCATGTTCTTTGCTTGGCTTACCGACTTGTTACACACAGATTGAGGGACAGACGGACTGACAGAGTACCATAGCAAATAAAAACGCGCAGTGAAAACTGCTGGCCCGGGAGAGGTCCATTACGTGTGGGCACATCGGGTGACACATGGTACGTAACGTGGTACGCAGAACAAATTAAACGAAAAGGGAACAAAAAAGTAATTAGTCAGAAACAATGCGTTACTAGTAACTCAAGTCCCGTGACGTTACAGCGCAATGCAATAATTAGGCCTAACGACTGTTCGACGTTCACCATGCTGCCGTGATAGTAAATCGATTCGTTTCGTCTGCATTTCACGTCACTGTCACAAATGTGAATGTGCATGTAAATTTGCATAACTCTTCGCCATTCCTAATGCGGATTATATATAACCATATTCTGCACGCGGCAGCGGTGGAATATATATTATATATTCATCTTTATTTCACCAACCGGTAGCAACATAAAAGAGATGAAGAGAAACTTAACTAAGGAAACGTGAGCACAATAATATCATTTTGTGATAATATCATTCACAAACATGTCAGTAACAAAACTTCTCAAATTACAAGACAAGGATATGTCATCACCATACGATGAAAAGATTTTATCCTGATTACACTGAGCATTGCGAGCAAACAGTCTACACACAATTTTTATTTCTAACAACATTTTCTAAGAAATTTGGCCGTTCGTATATCTGAAAGAGCTTCGAGTCTCGTATGAAACGTTATTTATTACCTATAAATTAGACAATTTCAATATTGTTCTTATCTTCGTATATGCAATACGCACGCGCATGACACGGTATAAGCTAGTGGCATGGTGTGTGACCGTCGATCTGTCTGTTACAAGTCACAGCCTACAGACGATAAACCGTCCCTGATAGGGGCGTGGTTAGGTCATGTAACTCATTAAAAATTTCGGGGGCTCCAATCATATCACTGGAACAGCTAAATTTAAAGTGTTCAAATTTGGTACGAGGTAGGCTATGTAAATTCTATCAACAGGATGACATATCACTCACAAAAGGGGCGCAGTTATTGTCACGTGATTTTTTAAAAATTTTGTCGACTGCCGTGATGCTGCGTCGCGCGGGTTCGTCGGCGACAGCTGAGCTATTTGCTTCAAACGTGTTTCTTGGAAGTATTGCATGAAGCAGTGTATTTTGTCGTTTTTTTTCTGACACCAGCACGACGTCTATGCATAGCCTTTACACCTACGAGAATTTATGAACTGCTGCCGATTCAGAAGCAACAACATGTTACAATAACACTGATTCAAATACCTCCCTCTCCCATATACAATACAATAACATACAATACACAATATACAATATACAATAACACAATACCACACAAGTAGCTCAGCTGTCGCTGACAAACCCGCGCGACGCGCTGCATCACGACAAACAGCAAAAATTTTAAACAGTCACGTGACCATAACCACGCCCCTTTTTTGGTGATATGTCATCCTGTTGTTAGAATTGATATAGCCTACTCATGTACAAAATTTGACGACTTTAGGTTCAGCCATTCCAGTGATATAATTGGAGCCCCAAAAAAATTTGTAATGGGTCACGTGACCTGACCACGCCCCTATCAGGAACAGTTTGTCGTCTGTAGGCTGTAACTTGCACATTCAACATTTACATCAAATTTGTAGTCTTTGCGATCGCCAATTACGAAGATGCATAAGGCAATGCAAAATGTAGAAATTGAGATGGTTTAACATGCCTAGGGGTCACCCAAGGTCATCGGCAACATAACCATTCGATAGAGCACATATATTCAAATTTAATAGAAACTATGAGGCTATCTCGTACCGTTTTCAAGATATTATCGCTTATTTTCCAAAAATTAAATAGGTCGCGTGACAATTACCACGCCCCTTTCAGGGACAATTTGTCGTCCGAAGGCTCGGACTTGCTATGATCAATATGTGTACCAAATTTGAAGTCTCTAGCTTAAGCCGTTCCAGAGATATCTTAGGGGACGAAAAATTTAAAATGGGTCACGTGACTTGGCCACGCCTATTTCAGGGACGTTTTGTCATCTGTAGGCTGGGACTTGCTATGTTCAACCCACATACCAAATTTGAAATGTCTACGATGACATGCAACGAAGAAGTGAAAGACAACGCCAAGTGTAAAAATTCTCGTTTTGAGCAATCCTTTGGGGGACTTAGGGGTAACGCACACAGTTCATCTATGGCTCCATGGAAAGCGCGTTGTCGACTTCCTATTTGCGATAATTGCAATTCTCGCTAGCTCTCACGGTTGCCGCACTATTAAGCGAAATCTGTCGAAATCGGCGTTTACCGACGGGGGTGGATCACTTTGAGCGCAAATTTTAGGTAGATGGGGACGTCGCCCGCAATCCATCTATGGACCGTTAGATAGAGCAAAGATGTAGCTACAACTCTGCCGCTGGAAGTTTTAAATCACGCAAAGAAACTTTGTAGCAGACTTTATTAGACAGAAGTTGAAATTTACTGGAAAAATAGCAAAATCGCGTTTTCTGCCACCATTTGGTGGGCTTAGAGGTAACGTACACGGTTCATCTATGGCTCGTTGGAAAGTGCGTGGTCGACTTCCTATTAGTGCTAATTGAACTTTTTTCGCCAGCGCTCACTGTTGAGGCGCTATGAGCAAATATTGGTCGAAATTGTGCTGTTTTGAAAGAGGGTAAGTCACTTTGAGCTGAGATTTCAGGGTGAAACGGGGGTCATCCACCAGCGAATTTTTGCATCAGAAAACTAGAGTCCCTTGGCTATCACGTGTGTTGTTTGCGTGATCCTACGTTTAACCGTTTTGATAGAATACCGGCGTGTGACACACACACACACAAACAGACACACAGACACACACTGACAGACACACGATGATGGCTATTACCCGCGCATCGCTAGCGCCGCGCGGGTAAAAACGTACCCCTGCCCATCCCTCGCGCGTTACAATGTTCACGGCCCCTAAGTACAGAAAGCTGAAGTTATCGTTTTAGTCAATACAGCTCAATATATGTAAAGTAAACAAACGCGTATTCAGTGCATTGCGTTGTCGCTCGCAAAACTCACTAGTGAATGCCGGCCTTCAAACAATTACTTGACTACAATAGTTCACACATTGTCTATGGTTAAACTTCGGTCGTCATACGTTGTATAGGTGACCAAGGGACGTGTGTATTGGTGAGCTTTATTCATGCGTCTGAACACAACTCCACAACGTTGTTACCGGCCGCGTTGGTCGTTAAGGTAAAGCGTCTGTCTGTCCGTCCGTTCGTTTGTTTCTACTCTATATTTTGAACCGACTGATCGTCGAAGTTTTCTGTGTGTGGGTCATAACAATAGCTCGGCTGCGATTGAAAGTCAAGGTCATAGGTCAAGATCAAAGGTCGATGTCCACATCGGCGTGGTAACGCGGTAACGCGGTCGGTCTGACCTCGATCCTCGATGGAGGACAGTTTTACCAGCGCGACGCTATGCTAGCGCGGTACTTGCTGTCATCGTTTGTCTGTCCGTCTGTCGTCCGTCCGTCCGTCTGTCACACACCGGTATTGTGCCAAAACGGCAAAACCTAGGATAACACAGACAAAACCGTCTCTTATTTAGGATTTATTTGCGGCCCCAGAAGTTTGATTTTAACATGACCGCTGACACTATTGGGGGCGGCCTTGCTAGAGGTATTGGTAATTCTAACACTGACTGAGTATCGACCAGAGAGTGTGCCATCAACGCAGTCATCGGCGTAAAGGAGTTATTGGACAACTGCTGGAGTATGCCTGTCCTTCTTGGCAAATGAGTCATACACGACGTGTATACAAGACGGTCGTCGGTGTCGTGATGCCGACGATCGTTTTTGTTGTAAAAGTTGATTCACAAAAGAGCAAAAATCGCTAGAAGATATTCAGTTCGGTGATCTTCTGGTCATCATTATAGCAACACCCCGCACGGAGAAGCATGTTGTATTATTGACCACTGATCGACGACTTAGCCTATTTAGTATATTGTTTAGGCAGATCGCAGATAGCTAGCGAATACAGTATACATGGGAGCTCAGCAAGTGCTGAGATGGCCGATCAAAGTCGATAGGCTTCGGTTATGCAATTTCTTGTGGTCTTAACGAAAGTATCATAGCTTTCGGTAGGTGCTTCGTCCGCAGCGCTAAATATTATATCAGCGGGCATTCGGACTTCTCGACCAAGAGTCAACATACTCGGTACATAACCGGTCGATTTGTGTTTACTGGCTCGGTATGCGGCCATAGCGAACGGAAGACGAGTGTCCCAATCCCGTTGGTGTTCGGACACGGTCTTTCCAAGGACCATGTTGATCGTTCTGTGGAGACGCTCCACTTGATTCGTTGATGGCTTATAAGGTGTGGTCCGAAGCTTATGGATGCCGAACATTCGGCAAACGGCCTTCATCATGGTCACATCTACCTGTTTTCCTTAGTCGGACAATAAAGAAACAGGAGCTCCAAGCGCATTGACTTTGGGATTGGCTTCTAACACTGCATATTGCACTACCGCGCATACGCGTGATATTTGGCGCGCGGTGTACTGAGTTAATTTGCAACATAACAGTTATTGATTAACCCACCTCACTTATGTATTGCTGCTATACTACCCTAAGATATATCAATTGTTGTATTGGGCAAGACGATGCGCCAGCACATCATGCACGTCAAACAATCGAGCTCCTGCAGCGCGAAACTCCCAAATTCACTCCTCCGGACTTCTGGCCTTCGAGTAGTCCTCATCTTAATCCTGTTGACTATCGAATATGGGGCATGATGCAGTGTATCAGAAATCAATAATTTGAGACGTGACCGATCCGCGACAGTGCTTGATCAACACATGGTATAGCTTGTTCCATGTGCATTGTGGACAATGCTATTGACAAATGGCGGAAATAATTTCAGGCCTGTGTGAATGAAAAAGGACATTTTGAACATTTGCTACAGGAATTGAACTCGAACTCGGACTGGTTGTGCAGATAAACCGGATGTTTTTTTAGACTGTGCAACTGTAATGTGTAACTTTGGTTGACAGGACTGAAATAGGAATGAGTGTAAGTACCAGTGTGAGTCTCTGGACAGCATACGAATAATAAAATTCGATTCTACAATACTATTGGGTTTCTGTGTGAGCAAACCATCATGGTGTCGCGGTCACTAGTCATAGCCATGCAGTGTTACGTCGCACAGTCAGTTCAGCTGATGCAGTACGTGATTGTCAATGTTCATCAGCTGGCTGAACAGAGAATCATCGGCGTCCTCGACCAGTTCTCTCACCGACAACTGATCGATAGAACAGAGGCCGGAGCGCATTCATCGGTTGAACGCTGCTGGACGTTACTGTACACCGTTGGATAAAGTTTGTACGTTATGAAGTGTGAAGAAAAGACAACATAATAGTAGACGCTTTGGTGTTTTAAAAATACAGCGACATGACTTCTGCTTTTGTTTTGATTACCTAGTAGGCCTAGCACGACAACAGTCCTCCTACAGTCGCTGCTACAATATTATAGAAATCGTACAACAGTTGTAGAAACTACAGTCATATGAATAAGTGAGGGTTTTTTTGAATCACCGTGTAGTAATCGCCGACTTCTTGAATGTAAGGTTTGCTGCGTGCACTTCGTATGTGTGTGGGCTGTTCGCAGTGCGTGGAGAATGTGGAGCAAACAGGCGTTCAGGTTACGCTTGTTGTTGACGTTCCTTCTCATCAAAACCGTACCAACAAACTCAGACACGAGGTACTATACGACAGAACGCTTCGGCTTCACTTGTTATCATTACTATTCACTTTGCGTTCGGCCATAACTCCGCCGAGGAAATCTGAAGCACTCTGAGTACATTGTTGGTGGCTATCTAACGGTCCATAGATGAATTGCGGGGTTGCGGGTAACGTCCCCATCCACGTAAAATTTACGCTCAACGTGACCCACCCCTTCAGAAAACGCCGATTTCGACAGATTTTGCTTAATAGTGCCTCAGCCGTGAATGCTAGTGAAAAAAGTTCAGTTATCACTAACAGGAAGTCGACAATGCGCTTTCCATCGAGCCATAGATGAATCCTGTCCGTTACCCCCGAGTCTCCAAAAGGTGGCTCAAAACGAGAATTTTTACATTTGGCGTTGCATTTGATTTCTTCGTTGCAGGTAATCGTAGACATTTCAAATTTAATACGTGGGTTGAACATAGCAAGTCCCAGATTACAGATAACATGGTCACGTCACCGTAACGTAACCCATTTTAAATTTTTAGCCCCCTTAAGATATCTCTGGAACGGCTTAAGATGGAAACTTCAAAATTGATGTGCATGTCGATCATAGCAAGTCTCAGCCTACGGACGACAAACTGTCTCTGAAAGCGGCGTGGTCTTTGTCACGTGATTACTTTAACTTTTGGAAAATAATCGATAATTATCTTGAAAACGGTACAAGATAGCCTCATAGTTTCTGTTAAATTCGAATTGAAAGTCGTATGCGCTCTATCGAATGGTTCTGTTGCCGATGACCTTAGGTGACCCTTAACCACCTTAAACCACCTCAATTTATACATTTTGCATTGCCTTATGCATCTTCGTAATTGGTGATCGCAAAGACTACAAATTTGATGTACAGGTTGAATGTGCAAGTCATAGCCTACGGACTACAAGCGGTCAGGTCATGTGACCAATTAAAATATTTGAGCTCCAATCATATCACTGGAACGGATGAACTTAAAGTCGTCAAATTTTGTACACAGTTAGGCTATGTCAATTCTAGCAACTGGATGGATGACATATCACCTACAAAAGGGGCGTGCTTATAGCCACGTGACTGTTTTTTTAAATTTTGCCGTTTTCCGTGATGCAGCGCGTCGCGCGGGTTTGTCAGCGACAGCTGAGCTACTTGTGTCATTATGCATGTGCAGAAGTGGCGATATTTCCATTTTCGGTCCGATATCTCATAGGCGGCGGAACCACCCTAAAAG
>Ga0209363_1002260_pt1 | contig 10021 bp, 5 predicted proteins | sample WorMetexBAHAMAS3_FD_187385 | JGI IMG/M metagenome (GOLD analysis project Ga0209363, IMG submission 187385) | Marine gutless worms symbiont microbial communities from Max Planck institute for Marine Microbiology, Germany - Inanidrilus exumae... | ecosystem: Host-associated > Annelida > Digestive... | reverse complement strand
TTTAATTCAACTACAAGGCAATCAACCATAGCTACGGAACTAGTTTTCGTAGACTAAAAAGGTCAATGGTTGCACAGCTGACCATGGGTTCTTAAACTAGGGCACAGTATCTAAGTTTTATCGGGCAGGATTTTTGATATTCAGCCTAGTTTTTGTCATGTGACTGAAGTTGGCAGAAATGTCAGTTGTGAAGAGTTGACTGTGAGTCCCGTATGTGGCTAATTTATTTAATTTCGGATTTCTTAAACCCGCTTCTGTGTTTAGTCTGCTTATAATGTAACTATGATATATGCATATTTTCACTGAGCCATTCTTGTCCTTTCTTAAAGCATACCTTACCTTGTCGCCCCATATGGACTTACTTTCAGTTTTCTACTCTGCTATACTTCCATGCAGTGGCATGCAGAAACCGTGCACCATGTTTTAGTAGATACATACATGTAACATATTTATGAGTAATCTGCAGATATTGTGAGTATTCAGCTTCTTTGGTGGATATTCAGCTTCCACAATGGTCTCTCTGCATATAATTATAAAATTTTTTGGCCTGGCTGGTTCACCAACATTTTGGATGCGTACATTGCCCACGTTAGCTTTGATTTTTACTCTTACACACTTCTTGTGGCTGTCTTCATAACTACAGTTCGTGTCATATATTTGTGATTATTATTGACGTTGTACTAATTTCAGTGATGTGTGTGTGTATTGCATGTAGATCAAGAACTCAATAAAAGTGCTGAAAGAACAGTTTCCGGGCAAAGTGGATTGTCTGCTGAATGCGCTAAGGTGTGTCATGGTTTACTGCTTCTAATGTTAATGTTGTGTGGTGTATTGTTACAATGATTTAATGCATCAGAGTAAGCTTTATTTTTAACCAGGAAGCACTAGTAGTTTTTTTCATAGGCCACTTCTGAAGCTTTTGTTGCAAGCAGGACATGGGCAAAAATTGTGTCATAAGGCAGTGACACTGTATCTTTATTGTGCATTGAGTGCATCAGTAAAAAATTAGCCCCTTACAGGACTGATAGTCGACTCCTACTTACTGCCAACTTCAAAGTCATGTGACACAAAAACTGGGACAAAAATAAAAAATCCGGCCTCGATAAGCTTTAGGTATTGTCCCCTAATTTAAGGATCTGTGGTCATTTGCCACCCCCCATTATAATTGGGGAGGAGATAGCTTTTGAAAATGGCCAAATTTCAGACTTTCGAGGGCTCGTAACCTTGACCTTGGATCGGGTCATACTGCATACCATCATGCATCACTCATCGGCCTCTACCTACATACCAAATTTCATTGAAATCCAAGAAACGTTTTGTGGACGGACGGGTGGAAGGACGTTTGAGACCCACTTTGTTAGGTCGACTTACTGATAGACTCTGACAATGTGTTTTGCTGTTGTAGATATACAACAAAGCATATGAACGATGAAACGACACCTAAAGCTATTAAAAACCTTCTTGCTTGATGCCAGTCAATGACATCTGGTGTGCAATCGAAGCAGTCGGTGCTGTATCCATATAATTAGTCATTGCATTGCACCTTTTTTATCATCACGTTGCGTAGCACGTCCAAGTGTAGATATTGATATGTGAACTGTTAACTCTGACGTAATGTTATCGGATTTGTAACGTGGAAGATTTTCCGCAAGTTATTATTTGCGAAAGCTGTAGATTTTGTTTTCGTATTTTTGCATGGTGTACATTAGTCTTGCGGTAAGACGGCATATAAGATGTTGATTTTTTGTTGCACAATGCATAAATTATGTAGTATTATTTGCTCGTTTATCTAATAAGTTTGTTGAGCTGCTGTAATTTGTCTGCTAACAATGCAAAGCTCTGTAGAGTTGTCTCAGGACCTCTGTAATACTAACCTGCCCTGAGTATGGCCAGAGGCCACTATGCTTTTGCCACCAGACAGTGTCAGTGGAGATATTATGTTTTAGGCCATTCTTCCGTTCAGATATTGTTATCACAATATCTCATAAATGGCTTCAAGAATTTTGATAGGAAATATTCACTAGCCCCTTCTGATGACCTAATTAAATTCAGGAGATCAAAGGTCAAGGTCATAGCAGGCCATCAAGGTCAAATCTTGTGAATGCCATATGTCATAAACTACCTGAGCTATCTCGATGAAACTTACAGGGAGTAACCATGAGCCACTACTGATGACCTGGTTTTATTTTGGAGGTCAAGTTCACAGCATGCCTAAGTATGTGGTGGCAAATGCATCCATGTCAACAGTGGGGCATTGAAGTCCATAATCTAGTATTGTTGCTAAATCTAACTGCTGTGGTTTCCATTATCTCATATGACCATTGCTTGTGTAATTTACATCTAAACTGAGGGATGTATCCCTCACTTTAAATGTAAATTGCACAGGACTCTAGGCCACCACTATCATCAGGCATGGAGAAGATTCGTTGGTTGGCAGGCTGTATGACAGTTTCCATGGATAGTCATCTACAGTCACCATTCCCATCATGTCTTGGGGGCACCTGCACTCAGGTGTTCACAGTGAGCCGTGCACTGCCTTGAGCCATATCTGTATACTGTGTCCTGATGGATGACCTGTTGAATTTGTCGCGTGTGTGTTTGGCGATATTACTATGATCCATTGCTGTGGCCTTTGTGGTTGCTGTAGTCAAACAAAACTGGATGGATGATTACTTGTGTGCTGGGCATAATACTCACACATTGTTGAGTATGACGTGATTACCATATGATGGTGCAAGCTTGTTCAAACTACTGTCACTTTAAGTGAAATTAACCCATATATTTTTACTCAGTTGAAAGCAAAAGTAACCATCCAAAAAATTACTTGACACTAGAAAGTACCTAAGAAAAAATAGTTTTTAAGTAAATGTAAAACTAGTAAAAGCAAAAAAGAACAGTGGCCTATTTGTTCAAACCTGCAACAGAGTTAAGTGACAAGCTGTTTGTGTGGTCACGTAAAGAATCAAGAAACTTAATAGTTGATAAGAATTCATCAAACTCAACAATAATATGTTAGGAACTGTTTTATAATTGCATTTTTAGGTCGACTCTTAGACAGACTGGACCTAAAGTCAGTCTCAAATATCCGTACGTCCGTCTGTCCACAAAAAGTTTCGTCAATTTCAATGAAATTTGGCATGTAGGTAGAGGTTGATGAGTGATACATGACGGTATGCTGTATGACCCGATCCAAGGTCAAGGTCACTAGCCCTTCAAAGTTGGAAATCCGGCCGTTTTCAACAGCTATCTCCTCCGCCATTTACAATAGGAGTTGGCAACTGACCACGGATTCCTTAACTAGGGCATAATATCTAAATTCGATTGGGCTGGATTTTTGATATTTGTTCTAGTTTTTGTATCCCATGACTGTGAACTTGGCACAAACATCAGTTGTGAAGAGTCCTTCAGTCCCATACGGGACTAATTTATTTACAGTTCTGAGCACAGCAGAACAACGAGCAATAGTTTATGATTGTGAGTGCAGTAGAAGGATGCGATATGGAATCAGTGCGTTAATTTGTTGGTTTCTGTGTCATTTGTGCCTCTTGGCATTTTATGCAAGTTACTTCCAACTCATGAACTGTTAGCTGTGTTTTGCAGTATATGATCGTCCATGTTGAGCTTGGAATTGTTGTAATATTAATTTCCACCTTTAGTTGTTGCAGTTTTCTTACCAGTAGTTGTGTTGATAATTCCGCATTGCATTTCTGACAGTCATTTTCATCATTTGATAGTTTATTATTACTATTATTACTACTATTGGTGTTATTACTGGCCCACCTCCGCCTACACATGTATTAAGGGGCCAGGCTATTAACGGTCAGTGGCGTCTGTCGTCTGTAACACGGCGCATATGCAACGTAACTCACCAGGGGGCAGCATGTGGCGGGCCAGTCGTGTTACGTCCCATTAGGGTGACACCTTGTTATTATTGCACAGATTAGAGTTTTGCACGGGTGTGGGAATGTCCTGTGGGATTTCCCGCAGGATCCAGATCGAAATTTCGAAAAACCTGCGGTATAAGCAGGAATGAGACTGCAAATTGCAAGGCTCCCACGGTAGAGGGATAAACTTTCACGGGAACGGAACGTCGACCGCATGGGGCGTTCAGATGTGTTGTACTGAAAGTGTACTGTCTGTGGTGAACATTACTCAGCTGGCTGTCAGCAGAGCAGATTAAAGGCCGGGCCTCTGTACCTGTACTCTATGTAACCCAGTGCAGTGGCCGTGGCACTTGTAGTTCGAACCCAGCGGCCAGCCCACCAGACCCTACTGACTGCGTCCGCATTCTGCATCCGTTGGTGCACTATTTGGCGTCCTCCTCACACGCTGCGGCCCGAAGCACCGTGTACTTTGGCCACCACCCGTTTGGCTCACCCCAGCCACCGGCGTTGAATGCTGACCACAGTCCTTATCGCGAGTCCGATGCGTACTGTTTGTAATCTGTATGTCACTAGTCTGGTTAGTGTGCCAAGAAATGTCACATCACGTCAAACTGGAGAAGACCGACTTCGTTCATTCATTTTGGGGAACACAGTGCGAATGCAGGATCGGAATGAGAACGGGAACTGCTGCTACAGGAATGGAATGGGAACGGGATTCAGTGCTACGGGAGCAGGACTTAAGCTTAATGGGAGTGGGACGGGACCGGGACAAATGTTTGTGGGAATGGGATGGGAGCGGTATTGAAAAACTGGTCCCGTGCAATACTCTAGCACAGATCACGATGGCAGTGATTGGGTTGAATTTGACTAATTATTTGTTCTGTTGGACAAGGAACATGTCAATATAAATAAATGTCTGCTTAGTGATCAGCCCACACTCTTCAGATTCAAATTTTTGCCTTCACAGTACTGTGCTAGCCCGGTGTACATACATACATAAGAGTTTTTTTGTATAGCGCATATAAATTCGATAGAGTCACTATGCGTGTTGTGTGCTATGGCCCTAGTTGGAGTTTGTCAGCTGAATGGAACAACCTGATTTTCAGCATATAGGATGCCCTCAGCTTATTCAACATTGTATTGGAAGGGGATTTGGGTATCTCCAAAAATGAGTATAAATCCGTCTGGAACTTTGTCCCAAACTCTGAACTTACTGACTTTTCATCCTTTTTCACTGAAGCATTTCCATCATCTCATGTGTTGTCTACTTAGTTTGACCGACGACCATTACCAGTTTGTCACCCTTAGCGTCCACCTATGTTTGCAACACTATGGGCATGGCACAGTACGTGGTGTGGATTCGTCCACGACAGCTGACATATAAAGTCAGGGTAATTTTTACTGACAGTCTGCATAAAGGGAGCAATATCCCTTCCCTTAGGAATCTACTGGTGGATGATGAAAGATGAAGAACCATTGTTTTCTCTGGTCGATGTCGTTTCTTCTGGTTTTCTTCGGTATTCTGACACTGCTGGTTGGGTGACAGGAACGGTATCTTGCCCATGAAAAACGTGTGCCAATTACTCACAGGGTTCTTTTTTGGAAGAAATGGTGGAAGAAAATCGAGGGGGATGTTCTTATCTGAAAAATAGCCATAATAGAGATGATGATGTCATTGGAGGTGGTTAGTAGCAGTGGAATACTGCACATGTATAGGTAGCAGCTCTGTATGTAGAAGGCTCTTACGACTAAGAAGGCTGAAAAGTGTGAAAAGTTCAAATTATTGGAACATCGACATAAAAGCTGATGTTATGACCTTTGAATTCAATGCACATGATACCCACTTGTATTAGAAGGGCACAAGCAGAGGTGATAATTTCCATTTGGCTGCTCTTCGATGTCTTGCTTTTGTTTATCTGGATTATTTTTTTTTGAGCTAAGCCAGTTATCCAGTCAAGAATTAGTTGCAGATGCATTGACTGTGTGGTACAGTGTGTGGGATAGAGTGTGTTGTGATGCCAACGCTGACTGGAGTTCAGTCCCAACAACTTTGAATTTAGCATTCCATAGTTATGACATCTCTTTCAATTGCAGCACTGTTTTTCAGTTTTAACCACTCTGTGTATATTGTTGTGCATTGTACTGTCTTTGTAATCTGTGTGTATCGCATTGATTGTGTGTACTTTTACGAGCACATGTCCAGCTGTCACTGACCGCTTCAAAGTGGTCACTGGTCAGTAAGTAATCAAGTGCCTGTGGCAGAATGTGATTGTGGAATGTGTTTGTGTGCTACTGCCAGCCAGCTTCATGTGCAACTTGACATTTGATAAGGGTATCTGACAGATGTGTGACTGATTCTCTTCAACGTTTTGCTTCTCAAGCGTCAAGAATGGCAGCCAGCATGTGCTATTTTAAACTGTCCCACACCAACAATTTCCAGTGATTTGATTGAAGACATTTAAGTAATCTTGACTGTTGATCTGTTGGGTCAGTCAAACAAATGCCGACTGTAGTAGTTTGAGTCATCGTATAATTTAAGTACTGCTTTTGTTTCTTACACCTAAAGAAGACAGAAATTTTGATTAGCTAGTACTTACTGATTTACAGTTTGAAATTCAAGTCTGATGTTAAGTCACGGTCAGCTCTTCTTGCCTAACGTGCATCCATAGCCAGAAAAGGAACATTGCTGTGATATTGAACTTCAAGTTTGTTATAGAGACAGGCTCAAGCTGAACCAGCATACCAGATATCTAGTTGAAAGGTCTCATTTTGTTTGATTTATTGTATGCATGCACACTCTACCAAGTGCTGTGTGCCTGATTACCTAATAAATCTGGATTCAATAAAGTTTGTTGTCTGTCAGCAGCCGTCGTAGCTAGGCTGACTGGGTATGTGTGTTTCGGACCATTCCTTTATGTCTTTTTATATTACCATCACATTTTAGTTTTGTTTTTTTTTCTGACAAAGTTAGTATCACCATCATATGGGGATTATTTAGAAATTCATTTTTAGAAATTTTTATGTGTGTTGCATTATTGTTGCTCTGAGTGTCAGTTCATATTGCTCGTGTTATAATAGTGAAGCTTCCCATGATCACGGTATGTCATGTTGTGCTAAGCTTTTTAAAGAGGCCAGTGACTAACTTGAACAAGTTTGTATCATTAATTTCTTTGTTTTTCATCTTTTTTGCGACTTGTGATTATGACAGTTAGTATTACGTGAATGGAGGAATGCTGCAAAAACGTTTATCAGCATTTTCCTGTAACTATAGATCCGGATAATTTTTGTGTTCAGCTTGTAATGTTGTTATAATGTGGATAACGATACTAATTTCAGTAGCTCTTTTTTCATATTCAGGGACCTACATGCTATTAATATTTAGTAAATTTTAAACACTGCTTAATTTTGATAAATTAATTTTGATAATGATGATGTCATTGTCAATGTAATTTATAAATTTATACAGTGCATAATTACAAAGTCTATAATGCATATTTATTGCATTCCAAGATCCGTGAAATCACATTCTGTTAATTAATTTGATTTTTTTACAGTATATTTTCAGTGCACTTTAGTATTTTGATGATGTGTGGAAATCACGGTGTACTGTAAAAATGCTTCTATATCATGACACTGTGTGATTTTCTAGTTATATTTGTTTACAAATCCGCATTCTTCTGCAGTTAATGGAACTTGAGTAGGTATCCATAAGAAAGAACGTCATTCAGTATGTGGATTTCAGAACGTCCTTTGATTCTCTTAACAGTGAAGGAAAACAGGACTCATTCGTCAGGTGAAATCATATCAACTGCTGCACAGCTGTACGTAAAATCACATTTTTAAAAGGCTTGCAGTAGGTGAATGACCCTGAAGGTCATTCAAGGTCATTGCCTCTATTCGATAGGCCACTTATCACTTTCTGTTAGTGGTCTGCAGTTACAATGACACCATCTTACACCGATTCCGAGATGCTACCACATTTACAGTGTATGTAACTGACTGTGACCTTGAGATGTAGTTTATTTTTAAAAAGGTAGTTGAAATTACAAGAAGTCACATGCGATTTCTGATTCGTATGTAAACATATCGTGAATAATACACGCTATATTTCCCTATGTATGACAGTTAAAAAGATTTCAAACAGCAAAAGCGACTTTCAGGGTCGTTCAATTTCACCAATAATAATTCTATTCGGTATACCTATGCCACATACGATTTCCTGTTAATCTTACATTGCAACCCAAAATTTAAAGACGTCACGTGCCTCTGAACAGGTGCGTTCAGGGGTAATATGTCATCCGTGCACTAGTAGTCGGTGTCAATCAGCACACGAAATTTGAAGTCCTTAGCTTCACCATTCGAAAGATATAACTGAGGATCCAAAATGTAAAATATAGGTCAAGTGACACTTACCACTTGGATTCTGGGGTAGTTTGTCATAATAAGGCTAACACAAGACCTATTCTACATGTGTACAAATGTGGCGACTTGCTTCATCACATTATCCTGACCACGCCCGTTTTCGGGGTGGTTTGTCATCTGTAAGCTAGCACTTGCTATTACCATCGCTACCTGTGTATACAAAATTTGATGACTCTGGCATCAGCGTTACATCATTGGGCCCCCAAAAATTTAATACGGGTCACATGACCATGACCACGCCCCATTTATGGGTGATTTGTCATCCATAGGCTAGGCTAGCTTCACCGTTCCAGAGCTGAGAGATGCAATTGGAGCCCCCAAGATTAACACGAATCACACGACCTGACCACGCCCCCATTCATGGGTTACGACTTGCTACAATCAACTTGCCTACCAAATTTGAAGTCTCTATCTGCACCCATTACGAAGATATGAAAGGCGATACAAAATATGGAAAATGGGATCGTTTGGCATGCGATAGTTAGGGTTCACTCAAGATTACCGGAAATAGCACCATTCAATAGATTGCATACGAGTTCATATTAGCCTTCTATAATAACTATATCCCTATCTTGCACCGTTTCTGAGATATAGCGATATACCAATGGTGGAAAATTGCTGATTTTGACCTACCCACCGGTATTTGTCTCGCCAGTTAGGGGTGACCCTGTCTATCGGAATTTCACTGAGAACTTTGGCGTCAGAAAATTAGAATCCCTGGGCTATCGTATGACGCTGTTTGTTTGATGCGTGCTAGGTTTAGCCATCTCAATAGCACTCCCGACTTGTGACGGATGGACGGACATATACACGCACACGGTGATATAATAGCGTCGCGCGGTAATAATATCATTTTCCGTTATTTACAAAATAAGAACAAATGTGTCCTTAAGCAAACTGCAATAGAAGTCAAATATACGAACAGTGATACTTTTTGATAATGGGAATTTTCTGGATTTTTTTGCGCTGAATGTTGATTTTTAAACTTCCGCAACGGTATTTCCAGGGGTCTTATTAGACTGAGATTGGAGTTTAAAGAGAAAATTATAAGGAAAAGACATCCACGAAAAACCAGTAATTCCAAGTGACCCATTCTACTTCGTATGGTCATTGGGGATTACCGTTTTGAAGTTAAAAATCCCTTCCAGCTAGATAAAAATTCCCGCTATCAAAAATGTGAGTTTGTATAGGCCTACTTGAATATACAGGACTGTGTTAGAGTTTGTTTGAGACACATATCAATAATTGTGTGCTTATTGTGAACAATGGGAAACGATATTGCTGGCAAACTGGAAGAAACATATAATGCGCGTTCTCTGATTCTGACGTCTGATGCTGACTGATACTATTATTATGTATATTTAGGGGCGTAGGAATGTGCTGAAGATTGGGATTGTGAACTTTGTGCTCCAGCATGTGGCTGTGAGGTGATGTGCATCACTGGAAATTTCTTAAACGTGGAACGTTCGTGGATAAGCATTCCAATAATTCAATTCATTAGCTCACGTTCACTATATGCTATAGCCCGTCCGTCTGTCTGTCTGTCGTCTGTCTGTCATCTGTAACGTTCGTGCACCCTACTCAGCCGGTTGAAATTTTCGGCAATGTTTCTTCGGCATTTGGTACCTTAGCTAGTAGCTCTTTTTTCATATTCAGGGACCTACATGCTATTGATATTTAGTAAATTTTAAACACTGCTTAATTTTGATAAATTA
>Ga0209363_1002258_pt1 | contig 10023 bp, 4 predicted proteins | sample WorMetexBAHAMAS3_FD_187385 | JGI IMG/M metagenome (GOLD analysis project Ga0209363, IMG submission 187385) | Marine gutless worms symbiont microbial communities from Max Planck institute for Marine Microbiology, Germany - Inanidrilus exumae... | ecosystem: Host-associated > Annelida > Digestive... | reverse complement strand
ATTCTAATGTCGTTAAATTTTTCCGACTGGAAATCGGTGAAATCGTGCGTTATTTATCAGACACAAAACGAAATTACGGCTCCCTCTCAAACTGTCGCTACTGCGCGGATCGCGCCCAAAATCTGCCAGGGCCCACACCCAAACATTTGGCTCAAGATGTTCTAAATCTCATCCAAATCGGTTCACTTTCGGCGGAGTAAAGGCCGTTCTTTTGACCCATAGAGTATTTGCAATATTCGCCTTCGGACGAATAATAACACGCGTCGCTTTATTTTGGGCCCACTGATTAATCTTGTGTATTCATATACACAATTATTTGCTATTTACATTCACTGTTGATATTATTATCCACACATGCCGATAGGCAAGGTGTGGGTATATCGTTTACCGTTTGTTTGTTTGTTTGTATGGTTAGGGCCTACGGATTTCTCCGCCGAGGATAAAGCTAGCGGCGTCAAATTTTGCACGGTGGTTCATCGGCATCCTGGGCAGTGAATCTCCCATTTTGGGGAACTTTGCTCCCCCAGAAGCCCAAAATCGGACCAATCGGCCACCACCAGGAAATACTGCCTGGGGTGTTTATCCTTACCCCACCGTAAACGTCACGCTAGAGATGCGCCATTCGTGGAATATCGCGCGGCGTGTGGGCGTAGGTCGGCATGTGTGGTTATACGACCGTCCCTGAAGACGAAGTTGACGAACGTACTTGTTACGACAGTTTCATCCACTTGCGTTGCCAGGAATAGAAAGTTAGGGCACATAGCACTGTGGAAGAGCGGGTGATAACAGTTGTGTTTACTTTTGTCATCATATTTATATACTTCCGATGACCAAGTGTTGTAAATTGCATGCACGATGCGTTAAAACAACACTTAAAACACATTTCACGTAACTCGCTTTTTATTTTTACTCGTTATTTGTTCTGCACGGTAGATTAAGGTGGTTAGCAGTCATCTTTTGAGCGCAAATAAATGTACCGTATCGTATCGTAGAGTCGTATTTTACGTAGGCCTATTTCAATAAGATGTTTATGATTCTGATGCTGATTATTATCGTGAATCATATTCTACTTTTAGACAGTGCTTAAAGTAGTTTGAGAAAGCTGGGGGGGGGCTCCCTCTCACCTCTTACCCTTTTTCCTTAAACCCTCCCTCAGTCTACCACCCAAGTCCCCCCTGAGCTGGGGGGGTTAGCTAAGAGCTGGGGAGCTGAGCCCCAGAGCCCCCTTACTTTAAACCCTTCTTTTAGAGTTAATATTCATCTCTTCGTCATCGGAGGTGCGCTCTACGTGGGTCATGCAACGAGCCTCCATATCTTGACTGATTTCCAGCGGAAGCGTTATATCAGTGGTTTATACACGGCCTCCCCCTGGTGAGCAGTGACCACGCCATGCAGTCACTCGGCCTCATATTGTGATCAACTCCTGTAGTCGCCACACACAGCCAGCATGCACCAAACAGCAGGCAGCCGGACAAGTCAAGACTAAAGACAACTTTACAGCAGTTTATTCTCAGTCAACTTCACATATAAGAAAATCAACCGTATAGACAAATACAAATACGGCGAAATGTTCAGTACTATCAACAGAACGGTATGAAATGGAATAGGTCGCATTTTTACAAGATAACCGAATTTTCCGCCGACATGAGAAGAACAAAGCTGCTTAAATTATGCCCGCCAATATATTAAAATAATAAAAAGATTTCCGTGACAATAACTCTAACGCAACAAAGTTAAGTTTTTAACAAATCACCAAACCGCGGCCTATAACAACAACGCAGGCCTAAAACCTATAAATACTGTCATATATTACGGGAATCGCTGCCATAATATAATATTATTCAGCCATGCCTTAATGCCATGTGCAACGTATCAGCAACAGGTGCACATAGGATCAAAAAAGGACAGCAGCTATCTTTCTCTGATTACTAACAACATTCAGTAATAAGTTCTGATGTGTAATTGACAATAAGCGGCGTACATCGGATCCACGAAAGTAAGGGTTCCACTTCAACCTCCGTCGACACAATAGTGCCAATATCTGTGCAGGTTTTCAGGGCTCAGATCACGTCACGTGGCCTCAAATGGCGCTGCAACATCGTACGCCTAAATTTAACAAAGGTTTCCGGAAGTATAACTTCCGTGCAGCCCCTGGTAAAAATTATCGTCATTCATTACCGGTTGTAAGACAACTAAACGTGGAAAGAAAATAATGCACAAAATTATCCATAATTAGAAAGCTCAGAGTCATGCCCCTACGAAAACTATATAAATTTCTGCATTTGGAAGAAACTATTATTTGATCCAAATAGTAATGGTATATGTTATCGCGAAAATATCAGCTAAACTGTTGGAAATAACGTTTTTGGGTTATAATAAGATCGAGCTAGGCCTAATTTACAAAGAAAATTTATGAGCGACATGAAAACTAATCCTACCTTTATTCTCTTGAACTCTCTAAAATTTTGGTAAAATCTGTTTCATTTTACCTTGAACGACTGCCTCGATGTGCACGGTATATTGAAAAATGTACCGCTTTCGACCCACCCTGTATATCTTCAGTAATTACAGTTTTATATTTACCCTCACCGTTTTATGCACAACTGTATATGTATTGTATTGTATTGTATTGTAGTTTTAGTCACAGTTATTTTGTGCTTTATATGGCTATTCGGCCACTTTGGCCGCAAAGTTGATCATTAAACTTGACTTGAAACTTGATTTTGACATCTCCACTAGCGGCAGCAACAACCAAAATGGGGGCGGAGCGAGCGTAGATCCATGATTTGGGACCAGCACAAAATCCAATATATTGTCGCCTTATCCACAGTGTATCCGTCTTCAGCTATTGAATAAACGTTCTAGTATAGACAGACAGAATGATACACATGCAGAGTAACCGAACTACTGTCAACTGTCATTACTTCCAGCTGCGTCGAGAAAAATATTCTAGGTATAGCAGTACGATCAATATCGTTCCTGAGCAGTGGCTACGTTGACTTACCCGGACCAATGCAGTTTAATGCTTGCTGACAAGTGACTGGCGTCGTGAAAGAAGATATCCAGCTATAAAGAACTGCTCCAACGCTTCAGAGGAGTTCCAGTTAGTTATACGTGGTCATTTCAACGCGCTCGAAAATGAAATGAACGTAGCGTGTGACAAAAATTGACATGTGTTTGCGATGTGTGATTATACATGTATAGACTACATTTCACTAGTAGAGAATAATATTTTGGTTCAACCCCTTTACCGGGTACACCGAGTTATCTCGTCCAACTCAAATTCACCGCACCCCGAGTAAACTCGTCCGCGCCGACTTGTTCCATTACGTCGCCGGATAACCCGAGATAATTCGTCCTAATGCTGTGACAACCTTTTCCAGGTAAGTGTTACAAATATTACACATGTGTGAATAGATTTCAAAAATTTTATTGCCCGTTAAAGGGATTAATGATCACATTTTAAACGAAACAATAAGTTCTCGCAAAATCAAAACCAGCTACAAGATCACAGAACTGTCACAATTTGCTGCACTAAGCGTGACAAATTTTACGAAAAAAACTCTTTAACTTTTTGAAACACTTTGGTGCATAAGCCTTACTGACGCTGACAAAGTCGTCATAACCCCGGGTCAGCGAGATGTCAATAAAGTTAACGGACAATTCTGACAAATTATGTCCAAGGAAACACAAGAACCGTACTTTAAGCTACCACGTAGCATTCTGGCATTGGTAGACTATAATACAGTGTAATTCGATAACAACTGTTTAACGACAACATCACACGGAATAGCAACCACGCAGTATCTGATCTATCTACATGTTCATCGGCGCTTGCGATCTGTCGCAGCGCGGAAATGTCTTCAATAGACAATTGAAGGATTTATACAGACATTCGTTGAACAAAATAACACAACAAAACAACAACGCGAGTATTTATGAAGTCGATTGCATTGACACTCTAGCGTCACTATGACTATTTATTGCAATTTTGTATAAGATTACTGAATATAAGGAAAACTGCAAACTAAACTAATCACTGTGCTGCATTAATCTTCTTACGCCAACTCGAGGGAATAAGAAATGCCTTCGTAAATTGGAAACTGCTATTACAAGCAGCAAATGTTCTTTAGAATAAAATAGTCACCAAAGATTGTGGAAGGCTGTGCTTTCAATCACGGATTCCATTTATTATATTCAAGTTCACAGTATGTAGTCGCATCCGGGAAAACTAGACAGGCCAGCAGCGGCTGAAACATCCGCATCGCACTATAATGTTTCTGCAAAACTGAGAAAGAAAGAAGCGCGGCTATGGCAGCTTTATATGCAAAACAGCCGTTGCTAATGATGGCAAAAGTGTTAGACCGTTGATCGAAAGCTGACATCTAACTAGACAACAATATGTTGGCAAATAGTTTGGCACTGAAAATACTTTACTTTTTTCAGCGCAGTTTGCTGTTCTGCAGGAAAACAGATAGAATTAAGTATAGGAATGAACAGAACGAACTTCATTAGGTTGATTTTTAATAAAGAATAAGAAATGGCGAATTAGAAGTGATTAATACAACAACTGAGTTTTAAATACACACAATGCGCTTTTACTCAGGCAGAGCAATGTCAGCGCATTTTGATTTTTTACATGTCCAACAGTAACAAAAAAGGTATTAAACATGGATTGTTTCTAGCACAGCTGGAAAATAACAGGGACAGTTAATGCGGTTTACAATGAAGGTCGCAGTTTACTGTCGAAGACAACTTGAAGGGATGAACTCGCAATGCACACGTGGCAAAGTGTTCTAAATCAACCAAAATGCATAGGCCTACAAATAGTGTAGGATGGATAATGGTAATATAGCTTCAAGGCGTTTTTATGCAAAATGTGAACATGTCTTATGAGTAAACTCTGCTGTTTTTTGCCTCATGTAAATAGAATACGGTACTGCATTCATTAAGCCTAATTGCGAATATTTTCTACGTTGATTTTAATGGTATTCAAATTTTGCCAGCAGCGAGTGTAGACAATTAAGTTCTCATACAACAACGAATATGAAAAATTTACTTCTGGTGACAATAATTCCAAATTATTCCAATTGATTTGTTGATCGAAAGCAGAGTGCAATGCTTGCTGGAGCGCGGTGTGGTTGTGGTGCATTCACCAGGTGGCGCTAGAGTGTTTCATGGCGTCGCGGTAGTGAGCGCTGTACGACGCCAGACTGCTGCCGCCGTTGGAAGAGTAGTAGCCGGCGGCCATGGCCGCAGCGGCGGCAGCCTGGTGGTACGACATGGAGTGTTCGTAGACGCCGGCGCCGTAGTGCAGCGGTTTGATGGCCGACAACTGCGAGTGATGCTGGTAGTGATGGAGGTGTTGTGAGTGCGGATGCTGTGACGCGGAGGGGTAGAAGCCGTCGGGTACGGCGTGCTCCAGCGCGTACTGGGACACGGCGCCCCCGGCCAGCGCGTCCTGCGGCGACACGGACGACGGCGGCGTCATCGCGTACGCATCCACGCCGCCGTACCCCGACAGACCGTAGCCGGCCGCGCCACCGCCGCCGGCGTGGCTGAGCGCCCCGGCTGACGGCGGCGTCTTGGTCGAGTGGTTGTGGTGGCTGACGAACGCCGACTCGGCAGCGCCGGGAGGCGTGAGTAGAGCGCTCTGAACGTCCGCCGTGCTCGACGGGTAGTACTGGCGGTGGCCGGCCGGTGTCACTCCGGCGCTGTAGACGTTGGTGCGGATGACTGACTCGCGCTGACTCGGGTACATGGACCGCAGCAGGGTCGACGTGGCGTCGTGTCCTCCAGCCGCCGTGCTAATCCACTGGATCGCCGACCGGTGTGGTCGCACGCCGCCACCGACGTACGGGTCCACGACGTCGGACGCGGCCGGCAGATGCTTGTTCATGGCCGCCTCAAGGTCGTGGACCGAGCTGGCGGTCGGCACGCCGCTGGTCGTGTACTCGACTGGCGCTGCCGCCGCGCCGCCACTCGACGACGTCTGGTTCGCTATAAGCCACGCCTGGTGGTTAATCGCGTCCGAGTCGTGAGCGACAGTCGGTGAACTCAGCGGCTCCGGAGACTGGCTGCCGTCCACCGTCCTGACCGTGGACAGGTCCTCGGGCAGCGGCGACCCGACGGCGCCGACAGTGCCAGCACCGGTCGCTGAGTCTAGAGTGTCGCCTGTGCTGACGCGGTTGTCGAGCTGGTCGTGTGTGGCGTCTACGTCGGTGTCAACACGCGCCATCTTGGCGTCGTTGTTCGTCGTCGCCTGCTCCGACGACGCTCGTTTCCGTTTCCGCGGTTTGTCGGTCTTGCGGCGCGAGTTGGTCGACAGCGCCGGCGGCTTGTGTGGAACCACGTCGACCGACGCGTCGTCGGCGCCGCAGCCTCGTCGGCGCGCGTAGCGTCCGTCGGCGGCTGGCGGAGAGAGCAGACCGGTGGACGAGCCCGTGTCCGCGGTCGCAGCGAGCAACCCGTCGAGCTCGTTGCTGCTCATTTCTGCTGGAAGACCGAGCGTCGATCGACAAGAGCGTGTCTTGAAACCGACGTTCTGTAGAGCGCAGACTGCATCGCGATGAACAGCGCTGTCGCCACTGATTGGCCGCTCTACACAACATAATAATAATAATAATAATAGCAACAGGTGGTCGAAGAATTTTTACAAAAGACCGCTTCACAGAGGAAAAGGTGGATTTTTCGATATTGAGGATTGCACAGACTCCCAGTGCTTTTCAACGGCCGGATAACCCCCAAAATTGTCCCTTCCCGTTGGGATGTCCCCGTGTATTATTGAGATGAGGTCGACATCCCCATATAATACATGGTTTCCTGAGCCCACCCGAGTCTACGCTCCAGTCGGCATCTCGACCGGTTCAGCCATTTTTGTAGGGCTTACGAATGTGACCAACAGACAGACAGACAGGCACGCAGACATATAGAAAGACCATGCTACTCCGTGTGTAGCCGTAGGAGGCATCTATCTATTGACACTGAAAACGCAGACAACTTTACTGAAGTCCGGTGATCATTATAGGTGGGCGGAGCCTATGGTTGTCACGTGATGACGGTAAACTGCAATAAAATGTTAGACATTCTACGGCCAGAATATTTAACTTGCTTGTTAAACTTTGAGGTGTCATGACTGCTACCAATGCAGGCTAGGATATATGACAAGGTTGTTGTGACACGGTCAAATCATCTCACCGCTGTCGCCGACTCGATCTACGTCCGAGTGGTCAGCTATGTCCAGTTCGGTCTTGGTCACCGCGCGGTACTGGTCAAGATTCATGACGCAGTCGGCGCACTCGACACCGCTGCAACAAAACATTGCATCGAAATAGTTTATTAATTACTCTCTATTCACTACAGAAATGTGCTGTACACATATACAGGGTTGACCAATAATAAGAAACTCTTACTGCCAATAATGCTTGTTTTGTCAGACTTGAGTCTAATGCACTTAATACCGCATAACGATATAATAGTTTAGACTCTTAGTAAACATTCCATTGGTTAGATATTCTATGTGTGACGTCACACACGCCAAGTAAAATAAGTAAAGATAATAAAATTGTAATTGTAAAGTTAGAGAAGAAAACAGTGAGGTGCTAAGAAAATGTTAAAAGAATTTCCTGCTAAATAATGGTATAAGAATAGACTTCATAGTTTTTCAAATAATGGTCATGATTTTAAAGGAAAGTCGTTTTACACAATAAAGTAGGTAATAATAACTCACCCGATTTCTGCTAGTATACCATAGAATATTTAAAATTATAACAGTGAAACAATTTTAATGTATATCCTATTGATGAAAATACAAAAATACCAGTAAAACCACTTATTTTCTTTCACATTTACTGTTACTGACTTCGTAAAAGTAAAAAGATGGGAATCACTTTTTTATTGGCCCAACCTGTACGTACACATGCATACATAATACAATGTGTCTCAAAAAACAAAACACTTGACTTTTGATCATAACTTCGGCAAATGTAGATCGATTTTCAAAATTCTTTCACTGACAGATTCCCAAGGAAACTCTCTATGTACCTATTGCATGGCCTTCCACCTCACCTTTACCGTGTTGCTACATTACCTTGTGAAATTCGAAAATCACAATTGCTGCCGATTTCAATGACGTACTGCATGTGAGACCTCATAATTCATTTTACTAGATATGAGGCCACCTTAACAGCTCAGGTCTGAATCCTATGACTATAAAATCTGGTGGAAAACAATGCAGCAGTGCTCAGAAAAGGATCCGTGATGTCAGTGAATTGACGCAGTGGATTACTGAAGTGTAAAATGGGCTGCAGCAGGCAGTCATTGATGAAGCTCATAGCTGTGAATGGCGTAAATATCTGCGAGCTTGTGTTTATACCCGAGACGAGCGTTTTCAACACTTGCTTTAACTTTTGGACTGTCAGGTAGGTGGATTGCAGTAGGTAATCGTATTAGTCACAAACACTAGTGTCTCCTTCTGGCAATGTTGAACTCGTTTCTTGCATAAACTTTACGGAGTTTGTCATCAAATCACATTCTGAACATTCTTGCGTTATCTGCATTCTATGATTCATATGTCGCACATAAATGAAGTACATAATCACCACAATATTTTTGTAGCATTTGGCATCTAAAAATAGTTACGTTTTGTTAACTTTCAGGTAAAATAGATTAATTTTGATGGTATGAGTAAAGGTTCAGCCGTTATTTTAAAGTTTTGAATTTCACAAGGTAGTGTAGCAACATAGTTAAGGTGAGGTGGAAGGCCTGCAATGGTTACATAGAGAGTTTCTTTGGGAATCTTCCAGTGAAAGGATTTTGAAAATCGGTCTACATTTGCCGAAGTTATGATCAAAAGTCGAGTGTATTGTTTTTTAGACACATTGTATACACATTTATAAATCGCCAGAAATCGTGAAACGAATCTGAGGCGCTGGCACAGGGTGACTAGACTAGATGGCAAAAACAGACTGGAATGGATGGGATTTTAGTCGACATTTAGTAGCCGACACTTCATCTAGAGAGCGAATGTGTACAGGTAGAGAGTTCCAGGTATATGGCGCGGAAACAGGAAAGCCCCGTGACTCCGTGAGGATGTTACTTGCGACGCCGGACTGCCTGGTCAGAAGAGTTGTGTTATAAGAACACAATGACCGGGTCGACAGATAGTGAGAAGTTAACTCAGGGAGTTAGGCTGGTTGGGCAGGCAGCGTGAAATGAAGTGTTTTGCAGGTAACCAAGCACAGTTTGCAGGTAATGCGACCGGGTCGAGATCAGACGAATTCATTCGCAGCCGCGAGGGTGACAAGAGGGCGATGCGGCGTTTTTCCACATTAGTCTGGACACTTGTTAGAATTAGACTGGCAGGTAAGCAGGCTGGAGTGGGGGCAGGTAATGCTGAGCGGTGTTTACCTGAGCACGTAGTTGATGGCGATGATGTTTTGTTCGTCGACATTCTTGGCGTTGCAGATGATGGTAGCACACGTCTGTAGCCAGACGTAGCCACCATGACGATTCATCAGCCGGTAATAGTCGGTCAGCACCTGACCTTTGTTCAGCACTGCATCAACCAACAATTAAAACGTCTTCGCAAGCAGAAGTCATAGAAGCAGCCAGCACTCACAAGAGTGCAAAGAGCCCGCAGTGTTTTTGTGACTCGTGACCTTGACCTTTGACCTTTTGACTCAAAATAAATGGGTTTCCAGGACTCATCGTGGAACACTTCTATGTCAAGTTTGGTGATCATAGCTGCAGCGGTTTATGAGATAGCGTGCTCAAAAGACAGACAGACAGACAGACAGACACACGACGACGAAAACCGTACCCCCCGCGACTGCCGTAGACTTGGGTAAATACGCAGTGCGGTCTGTTGTCTGATAAAGTCTCGCATGAAGACTGAAGTGTTACAAGTTTTCACTCTTGAAATGCGTTAATAACATACAAGAGAATGTTTAAAGATACTGAGCTAGCCTAATCTTGACCTGTTGGACTAACGGCAAGCTGTAGATCTTTTAAGAGACGTCGGAT
>Ga0209363_1002257_pt1 | contig 10025 bp, 12 predicted proteins | sample WorMetexBAHAMAS3_FD_187385 | JGI IMG/M metagenome (GOLD analysis project Ga0209363, IMG submission 187385) | Marine gutless worms symbiont microbial communities from Max Planck institute for Marine Microbiology, Germany - Inanidrilus exumae... | ecosystem: Host-associated > Annelida > Digestive... | reverse complement strand
CTGCAATTAGATGTCTCTTACCTCAGTTAGAGGTGGCGCCATCTGGTGAACGCATAAGAAGGAAAGGCAGGCATGGTGTATTTGCAGGTAAAACTGTGTAATCCATGCCTGAGCGCTTTGAGATAGTGATAGCGTATTTATATAGCGCCTTTTATATACTATGTATATAGTATATAAAAGGCGCTATATAAATACGCTTCCTTTTCCTATATGTGGACTGATCGACGTCATCGTATTGCAAGTGTCAATCCCACTGAACAAAGAGCACAGCAGATTGTAAGTATGTGGCCATATAACAACGACACCATACAGCCTACCCGACTTCATTTCAACCACAATCATAACCAGAATCACAAGCACCATTAAACAACTAGGCAGTACAAACCTCGGTGACGAAGAACCGAGCATTGGCCGGCTCAAAGCGCATTGCAATAGTCAAGGTGTTAAAAAGAAGCCGCACCAGCTCAATGACATCAGCCGAGCAGACTGCCAACAGAACAACCAAGACACTAACACAGCTGTGTACAATGTATGCATATGCATTCATCACACACATGCCTCAAACTTCATCCGCTGCTTAATTTCTTATCACTGCTGTAATCATAATGTCTGCCTGTGAACCATTATTTTACTGGACTTCTGCTGAAGCACAGGTGAGTTTGTCGCAAAAAAACTAATAAACTTACTTACATACTTAAAGAAGGACATACATGTGCCCAACTAATTCTATCGTAATAGGAGAACTTGACACAACATTAAAATTCAATCTATTCTATTTTGACCCAGAAATTTCCACTGTGCAAAGTCTTGCTAACAATCCATCCTCCAGTTTTCTTGATATCTTGCCCACAAACTAACAGTCTAACAGCATTATAACACTATCAAAGCTTCAACAAGAATAAGTAAGTAGGATGATAAGTACATACAGCAGAGATGGCATCCTAAGAGCAAGTCATAATCATCACAAGAAAAATCCATGAAAACTCAATATTTCTAACTAAACTAAACGGTAAACCAGAAGATGGAATTCAACTCCCCAGCGTCGACATGGATGCCTTCTCCTACTCGACGGCCTGCTGTGACCCTGACCTTCGACCTCCAGAATCTAATCAGGTCATCAGTAGGGGCTATTGAATATTCTCTCTAAGTTTCATCGAGACTGCTCAAACCATTCATTAAATATTTTGGTAACAATATTGTTCCGACAAATAAACGAACAAACGAACAGATGGCTCAAAAACGTAATGCATTTACTGAAACTGTTGGGTGGTGATAGCACAAAGATAGCAATGGACTCTACTGACACCAGCGTGTACATACGCCGATGTGACACTGCCAATCTGTCATACTGACCTGCATGCCACTGTGATACTGGTGGATCGGCTAGTGCTCCTTCCATTGACACTAGTACCGACATGACGTACACGAAGCCGCCGACTTTACGGAATATCATACGACCCCGATGACTTTCTCTCAACACTGACAGTACCAGCTGTGTTAACAACATGTCACACACCATCGACAATGAACATACCGACTCTATGAACTATGTAACAGACGGCCGGACGTGCGAACCTAGCCAACCATCCGATGATCATAGTATAGAAAAGTGGCAACTTTAAAAACTCACAATGATAATAAACTATTTCAGTGGCCAATACTGCACACTGCACAGTAACCTTGCAGAGTTAGTGTCATACACCAAACACCAATTACACCAAAACAACTCAGTCTACTTGTCTTGTCTTCAACCATTCTGCATCATAGATGTTTTGTCTTCAAATAACTGCAGTAAGAGATATCCTCTGCCAGTCCACTTTGTAATATTGTCTTCCCAAGTGTCCTTGGTCGTCCTCTTCTTTGTTGACCCGAAGCTTTACCTTGAATTTATTTTTTCATCAACAATTTTCCTCTTTCCTCAACGTGTCCAAAGTAAGAGAAATTTCTTTCCTTGATTTCTTCCAATAAAAGAGATTCTAATTTAGTTTTCTCTAACACCCAATCATTTGATTTCTTTTCGGTCCACTAGACACGTTTGTCGGCAGATAAAGAGAGCTTTCACTTTAAATGCACTTATTCGATCTTCATCAGAAATTTTTATCTTTCACATCCATAAAATGCCAACAGCCAAATTAATTACCTCAGAAGCCTTATTTCTGTTTGTATTCCAAGGTTGTGACTTTTTTCTTTAGTGACTGCATAAGCCCATGTGACTTTGCCAATTTCGATTTCAAATCCTTACAACTCTCCCTCTACTTACAGTAATTGATCATCTCCACTGACTATGAACCAGTACACGTGCTATTTAAAATGCTAAGTGCTTAGCAACCCCCTCCTTCCACATTTTCTCTAATCTTCCTCTAAGTTTAACATTAGCCTTCAGTGCTTTGACACTCTTACGTGGTACGTCTAACCAAGGTAAAACTTTAAAGGTGCATTTGTCATCCACAAACACAGTGCTTCTTTGTAATGGTAACCAACCTGCTGACCACACCACAGATGCTTAAACCCACCTCCACTTTTTGATAGTCTCAACCTGGCAAATCCCAACTGTACAAGTAGCATCCAATACAGCACGATGGATGCAGTCTCCTAAAGATGCACTGACTGAAGATGAAATATGCTGCTTATGATCAATACAGTGGCATGGTGGATCAGTGGTAGAACATTGGACTTGTGACTGACAGGTCGCAGTTCAATTCCAGCCGGTCCACTTTCACGTAACGTAGGTCAACTCAGCCTTGCATCACTCCGGGGTCGCTAAATCGAGTACCTGCTTCAGCTGGGGGTAAAGGCAGGATTCTCACCTCTGTCAAGTGGCAGGTAACACTGTGTGATCCCATATGGCATGTGAGTTACCGTAGCGGTGTTGCAGAGTTACTGCAAACTACCATACACTTACTTTACTTTACTTTACTTTAGTTCACTGACAATGTATACAAAAGATAACAGTGAGACGGTGTTGGACCTGAATGATGTCCATTTTGAGTTGAATGGCATCTGGCGGTGACGTGTGCATCAGTCCAAGCAGTGAAGCAAAGTCCTCATCACCGCCACTGCTCAGTATCAGCTGCTGCACAATGCCGAGTGATGGACTCCGACAGACATGATACGGTACCACGGAGAGTATACAGCGAGCCCCTCCACACTCACGGAACACCCCTACACAGACAGACAAACACACATACATGGAAACATACGTTCAGACATACACACAAACCGAAGAACCTGACTATGAGCCTCTCCCATCTTATTTTTAAACATTCGTAAAAATTAATTATACGCTGCATCAACTGCTAGACTGTTACTTTAAATGCCACTAACTGATGACAGAAACTCGTCGAGACATCAAGCTCAAGAGCCGAGGTAACAAAGCCAAGCACATGATAACAAAACGATAATTTTACATAACATATCCAATATACAGGAGGCTGACGAACAGGGATCAGATGGTCCAGAAACCACAGACGTTGAACAAGGCTAGATGCTAGAGGCCAAGGCCAGGAGCTCAAACTCGAAGCCAAATCTTTGGCCTCAAGGCCAGTCTGGCGTCTCGAGGCTTTAATATCACTGGCCTGGAACCGGACATATAATTCACTCCGCAAACTATGTTCTAGACACGTGCATCAGTAAATAAGTAAGGTGAGTGTGCTCTGTATAAGTGTATAATGAATGCTTGAGTATAGCACATTATAAGTAAATATATAAGCAAAGAAATAGAACATGATGTTAACCCTTTGACTGGCAACCACGCCAAAGGTGCTTTCTCTTTTACATTTGTGTGGTAAGGCGCTTTAAAGCGCTGAGTCCTGTAGCAGGTGGATATCAGTTATTTTTTATTTGGTGCAAGTCAAAGGGTTAAATTTTGATTCGAGGCCGAGGCCAAAACCTTAAGGCCGAGGCCAGAGAGTCTCGAGGCCGCGACTAGGAGCACGAAGCCAAATTTTTAGCCTCGAGGCCAATCTGGCCTCAGGCTAACATCACTGCCAGAAACACAGGCTCCAAAAGATTAATGACCAATAACAGTGGGTATTGATGCAAAAGCATCTGACATATAAAACATCCTACCCATCATTCAATTTTTTAACAAAAAAACTGTGGCCCACCATAACAGAAGTGACATGCAGGCAGCGTGGATGCAAAAATCAACTAAAATGCTGGTCACATACTACTGACCAGCATTGCTGTTGTTGCCAGTGACCAGCAGAGTGACCGCTTCCATTGCCAGTGAGCCGAGTGTCTGTTCTACGTCACAGACTTCTCCTTCTACCAGACACAAGCAGATACAAAGGCACAGTAAGTAAGTAAAAACGGGCACTTGTATAATGGCTACAATAACAGGAATGCAAAAGAAATGCCTGATAATGTTTGTCACTGCTAGAAAGAAGCATTTTAAACCACCATCTGAAACTGTTCAGTGACAGTCTGCTGTACACACTGCTAGCAATAGCACTCTAGTCCAGTTCACATGCATGTCTGCACTAATGATAGCTGGATGCATCCAGTCACAGCCGACGACACTCCACATCTTTCACAGCTATGGTAGCAGCAACATCACAGATGCATTTCGAAACAAAGACGTCAATAACGTGCTGAAAATGACTGAGCCCGGACTGGTACCATATGACAACAAGTGTTAAATATGCAATGAAAAGCTTAATCTACTGCAGCTCTTTACTTCCTTTCATTCTTTCACTCAAAGTAAACCCACATATCCATCATCATCATCATCATCATATTGTCGCGACTCACCTGAGCTGACGTCCGACTCTTTGAGCAGTGCAGCGTATCTCTGCAGACAGGTGACCATCACCTCGATGAGTCCGACCTCACGGAACACGTCCTTGTAGATGACGTGATGATGCAGCAGCTTGAGTAGTGTTTGCATGCATAGCGTGCTGCATTCCACAGAACTGACCACACACAAACACACACAATTTCATCTGAGGGTGCAACTTCCCTACCCTTCCTCTCCATTTACTTTCCCATTCTCCTTTCTAATCTTCCTGCTGTTCCTTCCCACACCCAGCTAAGGTTTTTAAAATAGTGCAATGAGCAGTCACTTGGCTTGGGGCAAAGCACCAGCCAAAATTAAATGTGCTGAACTATAAGCATACTAAGAATGCACATGGTGAGCACAACTCTGAAAAGTAACTACTGTCGTAGCAAACTGTAACACATTACCTCTAATCATAAGGTCGGATAGTAATTATGCTGGGGTAATGATGTATGCTGATTATCCGATTTTGGTTTCTGCTTCACGTAACGAAATAAACCTGGTTTAGCTAACTTCCACAATCACACAGCTCTTCATACATGACTTACAAACTGTCTGTGACTGTGCCAACTTAAAATGCTTTATATTTAAAAAGTCAAAGTATGCATATTGCAAATTGTGAGGCAGATGAAAGCAGGCAACAGAGGTTAGAGGAGGGTTCAGGGAGACGAGTGTACCAACATGAAGGCTCGTAAGTGATTTAGTGGCATAGCTGACAACTAACACATCTTATTAAAAGGCATCACACACAAACACACACACACCACACACACATGTGTTGCGTGGTGGCTCAGCAGTAGGGCATTGCACTAACGTAACATAGGTCAACTCAGCCTTGCATCCCTTCGGGGTCGCTAAATTGAGTACCTGACTCTGTTGGTAGCAGGTCATTGTGTGATCGCATATGGCATGTGAGTTTCCCGTAACAATGTGGCAGAGTTGCTGCCAACTGCTATACACTCACTTTACTTTTTTTTACTTTTTGCTTTTACACACACACACACACACACACGCGAGTCCTCTTACTGGTTAGTCTTGATGATAATACTGATTGTTATTAGCTCTTTACAAGGAATGAAGTTCAGGCTGAACACCAGAAACTCAATGATCTCCAAAAACTTTATCTGCCGACAAACAACACCACACATCACAGATTTCATCAGCAAACCTGTTCCATTCAAATAAGTACTCATTTCACAATCTATCAACCCCATCCCATGGCACGATATCATACGGGATTAAACAGTGCCTTCACATTAATACACATTCTTTGCTTAAGTTGTGCTTGGCCAAAGTGCTGTTTCCACGGTTATGCACCTGGCCACACAAAACATATCAGAGCAATCTGCATGCAATCTGAACATTCACCGACAGCTTCCAACGCCATGTATGTCCACGTATCTTATAATAATAATAGTAATATAATTTATATAGCACATATAAAGTCTGAAGATAGAGAGGCGCTCGGTGACGCTGGGCTAAGTCTGACTAGACAAATGTGTCTTTAAATTTCGCTTGAAGATAGCAGTGGTGGTGTCACAAAGATCCAAACAGAGGGTGCGCGTCCAGCAATGTCAGTTCGAGTGCGTGGGACGATAAGCAGTGGTGTGGCGGATGATCGAGCTGTCTCGCTGGTGCCTCAGTGTGGAGCATGTCGCTGAGGTATGACGGCGCCAGTTCCGTCATACCTCATATACTTTATACCAGTGCACTTCATACCATGTAGGAGACAGACAGCACACAACGATGAAACTTGCTACAGTAAAACCTCACACCGACCTGCAAGTCAGCTGGCTTTGTATATATCTTCTCGGCAAACTGTGACATTGTGTTCTGTGGCTCCAGGATGAAATAGTTGGCACTGTCTTGATGGTAAAGACTTGATATCACATCCAGAACGGTTGAACACATCTGACATGATGAACCCTATACGCACATGTATACAGGCCATCGTCAGCAAAAAATTCAACAGCTGCAGTAGTCCTAAGGTCTCCACGGTAATTTTAATGTCACCACAATCTTAGTATTCTGACAAAAATCTATAAGCCACACAAAGCAACACCCGTATCACTCAGATAACTTCTGCAGTTACTCCTCTAATAACAGGATCAAAAAAATGAAAAAGAGGATGCAAAACTACACATTTTTGGAGAGTATTCACAAAATCTAATTCTGTTCTATATCAAAGTACACATTATTTCTAAATTTCATTTCAAAATTTACCGACACGTTTTTTTTCGAAATCTGAACAGACAAAGACAGGACGCATTGCATTATGTTCATGCTTCCCTTACCTTCAAGAAGATTGTCTGAAGCACCTGGAATGCCTGAAGGTTTCGTATACTTTGACCTAGGCACAGAAACAGCTCCAACATAACATGCAGTGTCATAAATATCCAGTACATTACTATGTGATCAGTTTGAAAATATAAAATCTGCAATGAAAAGAGACTGCTGACAAGAAGGCAAACAAACAGCAAAGTCACAGTATACATAAGTGATTCTTAGACACCTATTTCAGTACAATTACACATCTATACTCAACAACACACATATGCATATGCAGCAGTGCACAGCATAACTGTGAGTATCCCTATCTCTAGGAGCCAGGTATCCTACCTCTAGGAGACATGAGGACTAGCTCCCTGGATAGTAAGGAAAATGCAACATCCAGCCATGCAAATTGACAGACTGGGCACATACAGTCAATCCTAATGACGTTCATTCATATTCTTCACGTGTAAAACAAAGCTATGTGTGACATCTTGGAAGGACACAATAGTACCTAATTACAGCAGTATTTTGATGGTGTCGGCAAAGAGAATTAGTGGCCATGGTGGACAATCCTGTGTATTCTGGATGGAACATAAATAAGAATAAGAGAGAACAAAACTGACCACCGCCAGACGGCTGAGGGACAGTAAAGCCAGGCATCTGATAAAGACAGTCGGCTTTGGAATTTGGCTTCAGTTCCACATAGCCGCAAGTCGACAGTGACCCGACCAGCAGCACTAGGTTCCTGAGAGCCTGTATGGACTCCTCCGAGTCAGTTTTCTCCATTCTAACAGCATTCCACAACAGTACAGTACAACCACCAGACTACATATCAGATCACGTGACTAATAAGTGTCAGTTTACATCCAAGTCTAAGGCTGACACAGTCACAGCTCTAAAATGGCAATATAACTTTGGTAGGACTACACCTAGAACATTAAGCAGACCTTTACCAACAAACTGATGTGGCAGTTGATAACTGAGCTCTACTGGTACTGCTTAAATGGCCATTTCCTCTGTGCTATACAGTCACATTTGCACCGAGTTGACTTCTACACGACTTCGTTGGTAAGAGCATAAATCTCGGTATTTTTCTCAAAATGCAACTTCTTTGTTAGGCATATAAAAATACAATAGAAATAAAGGTATATAATCAGACACGGCCAAATGTAAGTTGGTGGGCAAATTAAAATAGCAAGATTAACTGATGTGGTGAGAGGTTACTTGCTTTTCAAGCAACGGCAGATAAACACGTAACTCAGTGTACAAATGCAGCTGTTTAAGAAGATGTAAAAAGATTAATCACAAATTACTTACAAACGTGCGAAGTAAAAAGCAAGTACAAATAAATTAGCCCCGTACGGGACTGACGGTCGAATCTTCAGAACAGACGTTTCTGCCAACTTCAAAACTAGGCCAAATATCAAAAATCTGGCCCGATCAAATTTGGATATTGTGCCCTAGTTTCAGAATCCATGGTCAGTTGCCAGCTTCCACTGTAAATGGTGGAGGAGATAGCTTTTGAAAACGGCCGGATTTCCAACTTTGAAGGGCTCGCGACCTTGACCTTGAATCAGTCCATACTGCATACCGCTGTGCATCACTCATCGACCTCTACTTACATGCGAAATTTCATTGAAATAGAGGAAACTTTTTGTGGACGGACGAATGTATGCACATACATACGGACAGATGGACATCTGAGACCGGCTTTATTAGGTCGACTCGGTCGAAGACTCGACCTAAAAAGGAATGAATGATGGTACAAACTTGAGCAAGAATTCGGTTAGAAATATGTAGCCATTAGCAGCACGAAAGTCATCAAGCAGCAATTGAGAGACTTCGCTCGAGTCTTTGAGAAAACAGAAGACGGTGACAAACATCTCAACGAGTTCAATTGGTGACAGTTCCTGTACGCGCTGCATGTTCTCTATACACAGCGCTATACAACCCTTAGCTACACATACAAACACACACAGAACAGTTTCATATGCATTTTCCGGGGGTATGTCAACTTTGGTCTTGGTCTTTTCAGGGGTATGTCAACTTTGTATTTGATCACTCTGGTCCTCCTTTCTATGATACTGTTACTGTTATACTGTTACAACTGATCCACAAATTAGGAAACTCATTACTGGCCCGCCTAATGGGCCAGTATTGTTTTACTGGCTGACATCTGTCATCTGTTGTCGTCGTCTGTAACACTGCCGGCAGACGAGCCGCCGGCTGCCAGGAGCGTGGGAACGCTGCCGGCCACCGGGCGCTTGGACGGTCGATGCGCCAGCGACCGGGCGCGTGGGCGGCCGACACTGCACAGCGGGCCAGTCGTGTTACATCCCGTTAGGGTAACACCTTGTTACTATCGGCATCCCCAATGAATAAGCAGCTACACTACAGACCTCAAGTGTGTGCTGCTGCTCTTATTCAGTTACGTCAAAATGGACTGAGCATCGAAGTGAATGCAATCCTTTCCAGAGGAAACTGTGTTAGCTAGTTGACCACCTTTATTGTCTTTTTTCCACTTGTTCCAAACCTATGCAGCCCCCAAGACAGACAAAACTTTTCTTATCTTCCTCAATGCTCTCCACCATGTTAACCTTGGGCACACTCTCTTTATAATACAATCTACTATCATTTTAATAACAACAACAACAGCAATAATAATACCAGACATAAAACCAGTAGGGGTGCACCGGATCCAAAATTTTTGGATCCGGCCGGATCCACACCGAATCCAGAGATGTTGGATCCTGCCGGATCCGGAACCAGACCGGATCCTAACGCTTTGGATCCGGCCGGATCCGGATCCAGCATGATTCTTGCCTTACCTTACTTACTTAAATTGACGATAACTACAGTATGTTGTGCTCAAGTGGTGTTCAGAAACTGCTGACTGATGTAGTGTGCCATCAACAACTGAACATTAACATTGTAGCTTTCAGTGTGTTAAGTTGTTAACTATGTCACCTATGAC
>Ga0209363_1002255_pt1 | contig 10026 bp, 6 predicted proteins | sample WorMetexBAHAMAS3_FD_187385 | JGI IMG/M metagenome (GOLD analysis project Ga0209363, IMG submission 187385) | Marine gutless worms symbiont microbial communities from Max Planck institute for Marine Microbiology, Germany - Inanidrilus exumae... | ecosystem: Host-associated > Annelida > Digestive... | reverse complement strand
GGGGAGAAGGGGAAGGGGGAAGCAAAATGTTGGGAAGGTTGTGTCACTGTTGTTATACAAGTATAGGTCGATACGTGCCTCTACTGCGATGTAATAGCGAACCGAGGTGACATTGCGATCCAACGCCATCCTACAGTAGTATGCAAATGTCTGTTGTAGCTACACGTTTCCCACAATGCAACAGATCGGTGAAGATCTTGTTCACATTCTTGACCAACTACAGTAAGTCGGTTTATCGCTTGTATCTTTTACACTGTGTTGTTATTTTACTTATTTGAATTTTCATATTGCACAGATATCAATGTATAACAGTTGATGTGACGACGTTAGAGGCATCCAGCGTGTATAAAGTTGTACTCTGTCAACACTCACTGCGTCATCTTCATCATCATCATCATCATTTTGTCGTGCGCGTTTGTGTTCAATCAACCGTCAATCAACCGTTTATTAGGTATTGCAGCATAAATGCTGGATTAGATAAAACACAATTAGTAAAATTAGTTAAAATCGCAATAACAAAATGACAGTTCATTAATAGAGACATGCAAAGTGTTACAATCATCACTGTATGCGACGAAATCCAGTTATCTGCAACTACGTAAACCTGTCCAGTGAATACGGTATAAATGAATTGCGAAATTTATTTGTTGCGATTGTAAACACGACTTTAATGCAGATCTATTTAAACCAGTCGCAGAACACTGTTTATACGTCAGTGCAGGCGTCGAAGAAACGACGTAAAGTAAGATAGACTTAGTTAACAAGCATGTATGTTCTCGTAATAATTACTCGTACGCAAATGTACGCTGGCCGCGTCTCGTGCTGCCTTTGGTGAGTCACGTCGAGTATGCGCGCGCTGTCTCTTAAGATTAGAAACAGACGTAACAGACGGACAGACGGACGGACGGACGCCAGACCGTTACATTAAGCTTACCGCTAGACGCGGCAGTGTGATGATAATATTTCAAGGCGCAGACATTCGCAGTGACTGTGCATACGACGCAATCCGAGTAGAAAAGAAACATATTTGTGATCGCTGTAACTGATGAGAGGCTGTCTCGTGACAGAGTGAAAGAAGTGGTCTGTTTCGGCGAAGGAGCAGGCGCCAACATCCTCACTCGATTCGCGGTCTGTATCCGTCACTATAGAACACATTAGAGATGCGCACGTGTACACGATTGTTATCGCGTAAACGTTTACGAAATTAAACGTCAGTTTTGACGAATGCGACGGCAATGACAAAGTTCGGTGTTGATAAATTAAAAAAATTAGCCCCATACTGGACTGACGGTCGACACCTACTTACTGCCAACTTCAAGGTTACGTGGCACAAAAACTAGGACAAAATCAAAAATCCTGGCCCGATAAGCTTTAGGTATTGGCCCTTAATTAAGAATCGGTGGTCATTTGCCAGCCCCCATTATAAATGGGGGAGGAGATAGCCTTTGAAAATGGCCAATTTTCGAATTTCAAGGGCTCGTGACCTTGACCTTGACCTTGGATCGCGTCATACTGCATACCATCATGCATCACTTGTCGACCTCTACCTACATACCAAATTTCATTGAAATCGAAGAAAGTCTTTGTGGACGGACGGACGGACGGACATTTGAGACACAAACAAACACACACACACACAACTCGTAGGAATGACAGAACCATGCCCACGGTCGACTATAAATCGAACTGCTTCGTGTAGCTTACCGATGGTAACACACATGATTATTCATCGTCACGTGACGTATCGAGTCGACTCTGATTCGTTGACGACTTACGACGCTGTAGTGATTACTCTCTTGATTGTTTCGACTGTTCGTGATTTTCGTTATCGTTATCGTTATCGTTCTGTAGATGACACACATTGACCGTGTGCTGGGGATCTGTCTCATCCACGCTACAGGAACCACTCCTGGTCTGCTCGGCTCTCTCAAGGACAAGGTTACACACAGTCTACCGCCACCATCTTATCTCCAGCAGAGATAAATGGTAAAAACTGGCCAGTTTACCACCACGTGTAAGGGCGACAGAGTCATAGCTCCAAAACGGCAAAACTCACTTTGGTGGGACTCCACCTAGAACGTTAAGCACGCCCTTACCAGCGAAGTCATGTGGCAGTTGATGGTTCTGTGCTCTACTGGTATTGCTAGAATGGCCATTTATTACGTGATACAGTCACATTCACAGCAAGTATGAATTTTGGCATGACTTTGCTGGTAACGTTCTACGTGGAGTCTTATCAAAGTGACTTTTGCCGTTTTAGAGCTATGACTCTGCCGCCATTACACTGGCCAGTTTTTACCGTATATATTTGGTGCTTTATTACTACACTGTAAGATACAATTTCAAATGTTGGTTGAAAAGATTTTAAAATTTTGAAACGGGTCACGTGGTATTAGCAGAGATATGGCGATTTTTGAATGTGAAAATAACGGCCGTCGCCATCTTGGATTTCTAAACACTCAAAATTTTAACCGTCGATAGGATTAATAGGGTCAACGTGCATCATCGTATCATGTTTTTCGGCGACAGGTTGAACCGTTGCTGAGATATAGCAATTTAACTGTTACTCATATGGCGGCTATTCGCCATCTTGGATTTTTAGGAATTCAAATTTTGGTTCTCAGAGTAAATATGTATCACAGTGCCATATTTCGCGCCGATCGGGCAAACCGTTGCAGATATATGGCCGTTCTTCGATATTTCAAGATGGCGGCCGTCTGCCATCTTGGAGATCTTATATGCCTCTTGGGACCACCCACGAAGAGTATTTGGTGGTCTTTGTCACTGTGCAAAATTTGTTTTAATCGGTGCAGTTGCTTGGATAATATCCCAGTTTTCCCGATGATAATATTACTGGTATTGTGATTAGTAGCTGTGTTTTGTAGAATAATAGTTGATGAAAGTAGTTGATGATGTGCTTACAGGCGAACACCTACAAGCTGGACCACATCGGCATGAATCCGTCAGCTGAGTCGTATCTCGTCCTACACAGATTCGGAGTCGGTATTTCTCTAACACGTGGCTAGCTCATAAATATTCATAACTTGAAAAGACCTAGCTCGAGGTCGCACCTACCACTTTGTTACTCTGTTGCTTTTCAACCGCTGAAACGGAGCTGGCTTTTCCAGTTTCACTTTCACTTTCATCCGAAAACGAGCACTTTCCTGCCATGACCTTGAACTATGACCTGTGACCTTGACCTACAAACTTGACCTAGTTAGACTCAATACGAACCACCATGTCAAATGCCTACGTCAGAGGCCATTCTGTTTGAACCTAAACGTTGAGCCATGCACCAAGGTCGTCAACTCTACAAGACTCATTGGCCTCTTCCACGACACTCCAGTAGTGTGTAGTGAAGGACTGGTCAACGTAGAACTGGACAACGTAGATTGAGTGGACTGGACACTGACAGTGAAGAAACACTAGATGACGGACGCGTTTTGCCGGCAAAGAATCGAGCAGTAGGCTATTTATGTATTTTTTATTTTTAAAATATTTACAACAAACAAGCCAGTAATCGTAGACAACAACTTCGCCCCGGTGCCGCCGTCTGGCGAACTGGACAAAACGCATCGTAGTGCTTGTGAAAACATGACGTCATCCACAATACCGGAAGTACATAACGTATCGTAGTGTCGTCATAGAGGAGGACCGAGCCACGGCCATGGTAACGTATAGAGAATTTGACGAAATTTGGACATTGTGGTTTTTGAGATACGCTAGCGGATAGACACACCCACAAACAGACATGCAGGCAAACAAACCGACAAACAAACATACAGTTATCGTTTACACACATACAGACACCGTCACGTACATTGGAGTTGATTGGTGGAAGGCGTGAAGGCGAGCGATCGGTCGTGATTGCAGTCGTAAAATGTCGGAATGAGTTTCATAACGCAATGTCAGCGACTGTTAATAACGACATCGGCACAATCATACATTGATGAAATGTCTCGCAGTCGATTTGTCCGTCATTGTACGGCCCTGAAGGACTCAGCGTCAGTACGTATAGGCGAAGTCTGCTGGTATCACAGGCCTGTTGTGGACGAATGCATTTGCAAGTTTACATGGTTCATTCCTGTTAAAAAAAGAGTGAAACGTGATTCAAAATTGTCGTCTAAAGCCGCGTCCACACCAGCAACATTGTCGAAGCAACATTGTCGAATGCTACAAGTCGAACGATTCTTTCGACAAAGTCGAATGTTGCTTCGACATAGCTTCTGGTGTGGACGGGGCTTAACGTAAACATCGACAGTTCTGTGATCCTCTACGGTCTCATTTATGAAATCTAGACGTGCCGTTGATTTACGCTATCGATTATACTATTTGGCAGTTATATGGGGGCATATTAATACGGTCATAGCGACTGCACGAGTGGTTAGCGCGCCCTGTACGTGGCGGTCGTTAATTACGATAATCAGGTTCAATCAGTTATTATAACATCACTTTTACTGCTTGCTTCCGGAACCAGCAGTAGATCTACGTTAAGTCAATAGTCAACGTCGTAGGCCCTAGAGTGGGTTCCGTTCTACACGCATAACATAACATAATGTGTTTAGTAGCATTTGTCAGACCGGAATTGTACAATAAAATTAAAGTAAAATTAGAGATAAACGTTTAATATACATAATGATATAACAATCTTGTAATAAAACTGCAATCAGCCAAGTGTGATATGCGGTCTGGAAGTTGTCTAAGACTAGCCTATTATGTTGTTTCTTTCTAAGATTGTTATTCTGTACATCAGGTGGTGGTAAGAGGACCTGTAGTATGTGGTCTGGACCGGCTAGCATTTTCTTAAACAAGTGCTCGTCAGCTGACATAAAAAAAGTCGTAAAAGTCTGCCAGATCTGCAGCAGAAAAGGCAGGGCGGATACTGCGGTGAATGAATACAAGTTGTCCATTTATCGGCGCCAAAGCGTTGAAGGTAGCAAAAATCAATTACATTAGGAACTCGGGTGTACTAAAATTACAATAAACCATCAATAAATAAAAACTGTACAATTTCGAGCGGTCCAATGTCCTGAACTTAGTGTACAGTACACCCACGCCCAGTAAATGTTTGTGTTGTTGTTTTGCGCTCTGACAACGATCGACATTTAGACGGAGGTAAACATTCAGCCCGTAGACTCTCTCGTAGCCTACTATGTATTACGTAGCCTACTACAGGCGACAAGTAGCGTAGTTCATCTGACATACACTGTAGCAAAACGATAGACTAGATCTTCATAGCTGCATGTTCTCTGCACTTTTTTCTTTTTCTTCTTTCGTTGAAAAATGCACGCTCATTCGCCTGAGAATGTTAGTTCATAGATAGCGCCTACCAGACAATGTTCTGTGTTCTGCACACTTTCTTATACAACTGCTATTTCCATAGACGGTAGTTTTTGCAGTAGCTGTAGTGATGCACGTTATCAAGAATGTGCAACGATAAAAACTTCCCGAGGAAATACCGCGGTATCGGAGTAGACGGTAATATTTGTTGGCATTGTTGATAAATCAGTTCAAGTCGTCTAAAGTACCGTAATCCATGTAAGCTTACACCGTTTTCACACACGACCGCGATTTACTTACGAGCTCCTTGCGAGTTCCGTTCGAGAAATTAGCGTACTTTCATTTCTGTCCTGCACGAGTTTCTTTCCGTCTACATTGCGTCCGTAGCAGTCAAACTGACGGAGCATGGACGTACCTTAGCCGTGGCGAAAAAGTATGTAAACGTGCCGGCAAATCGATGTCAGTAAAATGCCCTTAACTAAGTTTTTGCATTCAAAAGAGGTTGCCGATTGACGCAATTTATGATTGCTGAGGTGCACCATAGCAGTCAAACAGAGATGCGGTGATCCGGCGATATTTTCACCATACTCGTGGGAATCCCGCTACATCTCTTTTCATCCCAACGGAAATCCCCCGCACAACCTTCCAGTCCATCCCACGGGACTCCGTCATCGCCGTCGCCGTGTTGAGCTGACGGCAGACCGACAGATTGTGACTATGCAGCAGTTCTAGAGATGTGCGGAGTTTGAAAGTGAGTATATCGCAGCCGATGTGACGTTGTTTTGCATGCAGTTTTCCAAGGCGAAAGACACGGACCAGCTGAAGGCGGCCATTGAGAACTACCAGGGACTTCTACGCAATCAGGCCAATCCAAAGAACCTAAAGAAATTTGTCGAGGCCTTCCTAAGGTTTGTGGCAGCCCGTGTGTTTTCATCATCATCATCATCATCATCATCATCATCATTTATTATACGTCAGAAGGCGCGGCGCTTGCTGTAATGTTACTGCCTGCGCTGTAAGACACGCAGATGTCGTGGAAGATTGTTTCGCATGTAACATTGATCTCAGTTCCATATCTCAGTCAAGGTTTCTAAAGTGACTCTCCGCTCCTCACAGATTTCCTTCAGTCAAGAACGCACTGCAATTTGTAGTCAGACGAATCGAAAAAATTGTGTAGGCCCATAAATAGTGATTTAGAAACGTGTAACTAATTATCTGAGACATAGGCTGTATCAATTTTTGTCAAGTTCTTAAATTGTCCGAGATAAAGGAGCTAGCCCTCCCTTCCCTTTCCCATAAGTAAATGAGTAATCAACCCCAATAAATTGTAGGCCATATGACGGGATAAGTTGTGGCTTTTGGAAAAGCGCTACGAAATTTAACCCTTGTCAGCAATGATGCAATATTGAATGATATGCAGTTGGTACACCGGCGCTGTAAGGTTAGGTCCGGCGGGTAATGAACGTTGGTTGACGATATGTACACTGTATAAAATGCTGTTTTGATATTCGCAGGCGAACAAACATCGCTGACTCGGTCAAGAAAATGAAGTAAGATCTTCAACAATTTCATGTCGTTTGTCGCCATTTCATTAATTTCTCTTACATTGAATAATTCTGAATTCCGGTCTTCGTCCAACGTAGACACTGATGTACGCGTTATTCTGACCTTGGCCGCTTTATGTTCAATATTTCTGTCAATAAAAACGACAACAACATCGCAAAGGCATTCAGCTGATTTCTAATAATAATAATATTAATAATAAACTACACCAGTCGTCACGCCGCTCTGTGGCGGGATTGCCTGTACCCGCCCGCCTGCCCGTCCGTCCGTCCTCGTAAGCCACACCCCTGGCGTGACATCGCGATTTTGGCTTGCCCGCCGCCGCTCGAGCTCTTTATTCCGGCCCGCAGCCGGTCTGTGCTCGCCGTCTGCCGCCAGTGCCTGCCGCGCCCGACCGTCGCCCGTCCGTCCGTCCATTCACGTAAGCCACGCCAGTGGCCACACGTCTTCACAATCCAATTATTATGCATAGATATTTGTGTTCCGCCATTGGGTCGTAGTTTCAGAGGCGGTAATCACTAACGAAGTGAGAACGTTTTACATCTTGTGAAGTGTGAAGCGAATGTCGATACGTGGAAGATGACTGTATAGTCCACCGTGTTCTACTGGAGACCTGTTCCAGATCGATCGGAGCAGAATCCTCGATCGTATATCCATTGAGATTGCGCCACAAACTAAAACCCCTTTCACACATCACTGATTATAATGATGATAATGATGATGATGATGATGATGGTGGTGGTGGTGGTGATGTCTGTAGGTGTCCGGTATTACTAATAACTGGTCAGAAGTCGATATTCAACGCCACAACGCGGTCTCTTCATCAGGCGATACTCAGACACTGCGTGGACAAAGGCAAAGTGGAGTTCATCGAAGTCGCAGGAGTGGCGAACGTCCTCGAGGAGAAGGTAGCAATAGCAATCTACTTCACTCCAGGGCCGGCCGCATTACACCATGGGCGTTGATGTAGGCAAATACCTAGCTAGGTCCTACGACGTCGAAGGGACTTACGAAATATGGCTGCAAATATTTCGAACATGATGGATGCTATTGCTAGGCAATCAATAACTAATGTTTTATATATTGTAGGCACGCTCTACGCTGTCGATTTTTGCACTAAAACGTCAATTTCACGTAATAGCACATTAACTGTTTAAACTTGTCGCGAACGAAAACGACAGCATGAGTGCGAAATGGTGGCCTACCGTCTGTCTAGTATGTGTTTTACTGATTTGCAGACATTGCTGTGTTTCACGGACGAATGACTTGTCGTCGTCGTCCGGTTGTGACTGGGTTGTTTGTTTGTTTGTTTGTTTGTCTGTAGCCCGTGAAACTGGCTGAGAGTTTCCAGTACTTTCTGCAAGGCCTTGGACTCGGTTAGTAGACGAAACCAGACAAACAAATCGACCTTTTTACCGCGCGACGCACCGTATGCAAGCTCAGTTTCCGCTTCCGTAATTCTGTCAGTCTGTTTATAACACTCCGGAATTGTGCGTGAAAATGGTTTAACGGGTTTTTCCTGTTTGTGGAACAGAGCATTCACGTGACCAGGACCAGGCTGCATTGTAACACGGCCTGTTTAACTTTCCTTCTCCTCGCAGTCCTCTGCTTTCCAAAATTATACGGGGCGTCGCGCGGCCTTGTCGTGATAAACGACCTTTTTGTTTGTCTGCTTTTTTGCTTTTTTGTTAAAATGTGTATTAATTACAGTTAATCGAAATAAAATTTGAACAAATCGATTTAAAAGTAAAATAAAAGGCCGACTGTGTTCTTGAAATGTTAAAACTGGTCGAAATAATGTGACACTCGGATTATTCAGTCTACGTGTAAAACAGAAGATCAACGACGATGAAGAGATTATAAAACTCAACATCCAGTGACTGATTGTTGTTCCGGTCGATATCTGGAAGAATTGTGATTCGCAACGCTAGATCTTGCTTTAGCGATAACGGCGAAGTTACTCTACGTTGAGCCCGGTTAGTACTGGGATAGGTGACCGTTCGCGGGTATGCCGTCTTACATTTTGAATCGCTAGAGGGCAGCACCAAACGTGCACAGAACACTTACACAGTTTATAGCGCATAATCACTGTTTGATTCTTGTCGAGTTCTTTGGTTGATTCGACGTCGAGTGTGGGATTTCTGACTATGCACGAATTCACGTGCAGTTTCGTCGTTGCAGGTAAATGCTAAAAATAGAAAGTCGCCATTGGCAGTCACGCCGTCCACCTTAGCGACATTTTCACCGACCACAAATTTTCCACTGCGTGTTACTTGTTTGCAATGTCCAATTCAGGTCTGCTTTACAGCTACCGCTCGTTTTCCCAATTTCACTTTTAGTTTTCAGTCAACCTTTACATCAACTGACTGTATCCTCAGCGGAACTTGTCATCCACTGACCTTGACCTTTGAACTATGACCTTGACCATCGAAATATGACGGAGATTAGGTTCCAGATGGACGAGCATCCAGTGCCGGATTATGGCATAAGCACTGTAGGCAAATGCCCTGGGCCTACGAAAGATGGCTTCAAAATATATTGAACATATGTTAGTCAATCAATCGGTGATTTTTATGCATTGTAATCAATCAAACGTTAAATATCACACAAGGCGACAGGTGAGTGAGAGACCACAGTCGTGCAGTGCCTACGGCCTTCATCAACCTTAATCCGGGCCTGACACCATGCCAAATATCTTGGTGGTAGGTCGTTTCGGGCAGGCATATCATTTTGGTATGTAACCATCCACCCAGGCCAACTCAGCCTCCTACGCTGGGACGGGAAATGAGTACCGGCCAAAGTGCGGTGATGCTCTCCGGCTGGAGAGTAAAAGCAGGATGGTTCATTCCGTTCGTGGATAAACGTGTGGGTGGCAGGTAGCCTAAAACTGTGTGATCCTTTGTTAACACGTGCCATTCCTGAGCACTCCAGAAGTAGTTCGCACGTAAAAATGGCATCTCTTCTTCATCATCTTCTTGTTCAACCTGTGTGGTGTGTGGTGTGCGTGTTGCAGTGTCGTCTCTGCCGATGCACAACGTCTCTCGGACTGTTCCTCCACCTCTCCGAGTCCGCTCAATGTCGATGGTGGACTACGACTTGCCGGCCTGCCAGCGAGCTGCCGCCTCGGCCGCCGTGGTCGCTGCCACCACCGTCTGCGGCGGCAAGTCCGGCCCTCCTTCCCCC
>Ga0209363_1002254_pt1 | contig 10027 bp, 6 predicted proteins | sample WorMetexBAHAMAS3_FD_187385 | JGI IMG/M metagenome (GOLD analysis project Ga0209363, IMG submission 187385) | Marine gutless worms symbiont microbial communities from Max Planck institute for Marine Microbiology, Germany - Inanidrilus exumae... | ecosystem: Host-associated > Annelida > Digestive... | reverse complement strand
CTCTTAGACAACACGATTTCTTCGAATTGATAGCCATGTCAAGATAAGTTAACTCAATTTCACAAGCTGCAAATAATCTGTCTAATAGAGTAACTGTTGGAGCTGTTACATTGTTTGAAGCTGAAAGCTCGTAGAGTTTTCGCAAAATTAATTACAAATCGTTTGCGAATGATTTTCTAAAAATTTTAGTAGAATGCAACAATGTTGTTAAGCTACATCTAGACGCTCAACTCAATAGTCGCACGAAGTGACGTCAGTACAGTAGTCTACGATCTGTGTTGTTAGGGCAGTGGTGGTCTTCAAACTTTTTCATGCCACGGACCCCTAAATCAAACCCCCAAATCATGTCCTAGCTAGATGAGGGACCCCCAAAGCCAAGTCGTCAAAATACAGTAAGTCACGCACGCAACAGTTGAATCAGTTAATGTGGACTAATTTTGCAATGGTGATGAAAATTTGAAGGATATACTCGCTAAACATGTCACTGCGGAAGCTATGGACAATCCTAGCGTAGAAGACGAGGCGGTAGAAAAGAACCAGCCACATTACAAGTTGCGACCGGCAGTGACCATGCGCTGTCAACCTCGCGTCAGCTGCAACGGGTGACGTAGAAGACTCGACAAATTAGTGCGATACAATCAAGTAACTGATGTTGGGGGGTGAATCTCGTCGTTAACGTACTGGACAGGCGACGTCGCAGCAGAACTGGTACCATAAGTGGTAACTGAACAGCAGGCGAGAACGTAACTCAGCAAGGTACGAAAACCAACAGAGAAGAGGCGGTCGAAGTTAACAGGGAAACGTCGGGTTTGAGTTTTAGCAGCAGTCAGAGACGACAAGGCAACAAGAAGAGTTAAAAGTTGACAAACTGCGCAACTAACAACGCCACGTGCGTATACAATCAACCACCTGCATCAGCATAGAACTACTAACGCTGGTCAACCTGGTCGGGAAAGATATCAACTGCAGATGACCGCATATCGAGCAATGACGAATCAAGGTGGAAGAGCACCTGCTTATGCACTGTGAGTTGATCTCCGATGAACTGGGGCACATAGCCATGACTGTATCATGTGGAGGGAACAGAAGCGCAAGTAAGCAACAGCCGCCGCCGGCTCAAGTTAGAGACACCTTGTTTTAATTTGTCACTGTCCGTTGTCGTGTGCAAAATTCCATTGTGTGCACTGATATCACGGTTTTTAAAAATTCAAGATAGCGGCCGTTGGACTTTATAAGTAGTTTTCTCTCATACTGCTTAATTAGTAATGAAATTTGCATGGGCGTGGTCAGTCATCAGAGTCACGTGACCCATTATATAATTTTTGGGTCCCAATCATACCGTTGGAACGAGTGAAGCTAAGCATTTCAAATTGATATGTTGATTGATACTGAGTACTAGAGCATGCTCGATAGATTATCGCCGACAGCGTTGTGTTCAGGGTCATGTGACCTCTTTAAATTTTGGGAAATAACTGACTATATCTCGGAAACGATGCAAGACAGAGACACAGTTGCAAAAAGACTAATAGAAAGCCATATGTGGCCAATCGAATAGCCCAAATGCGGTTACCAATGACCCTGAATGACCTTGAAGGTAACTTTCTGTTTCAAACCTTTATGTGTCCCATACATTAGGAAATATTGCATATATTAATTACATTATGCTTACACATGAAAGCGCATGTAGCTTGTAATTTTAACTGTCTTATCGAACAAGAATGACTTTTCAAGGTCAACGGAAGTCACATACACTGTAAATGTGGTAATATCTCGGAAACGGTGCAAGACAGAGATCCGTTTGCGATGGGTAAGTTATTTGTCTCGAATCAGCATCAGCTCAATCAAGTGTGTGTTAGAACAAAATCTTAAGGAAGCTTTTCACTCCATACTTCACAACCATTTAATAAAGCGTTTATCATCAGCACTCAGCAGTACTATCCTGTCACTGTAGCAATACTTTTACTGATACCTCATCATGTTACTACTAGCAAACAATGTTTAACAAATTTATAATCTATTTTCAGACACATTATCAGTTATCACTGAATCAGCACTCCCTCAGCTATACATTGTTTGAGATTTTACTAAAAAATACGGTTAATTTTTCCTAAGGATTCACTAGAAAACAAAGGTGTTTTTCTAGCACAGTGCAGTATCTGCACAACAACTCGCCCGGTTGCAGATTAACAAAGATATCTTCAATGAAAGGAAAAAGATGATGAAATGTGTCAAGCATGCCATACTATTACACTTTCTGCTATCAGGTGACATTTAAACAGTACATCAGTAAATAACTCACAAGGTGTGAAATAGAATCAGATGACACACCAATCAATAAAGTTTACAACAGATACAATCAAAGTTACCATCTGATTACACACAGCCGTAACACATTCCTGAGGCACTTTGTGGGCAATACACACAAAAACACACCGGATTACTAGCCATTTTCGGGATAAACTGGGGTTAGCCCTGGCAGTTGGCTCCTTAATTTTCTTTCTCCGCTTGCTGCAAACATGTGCATCCTCTCGGGACAGAACAACTTTTCACATCCTCGCCATCTCACCTTGCCTTCCTAGGATGTCCCTGTATCACTCCTACCTCCTTTGGTTGGGAGATTAACGTCCCCTTTCAGCACAAAATAGGCTACATCGGGATAAGGTCTTGGGTGGAGATTTAGTTCCGCCAGGTTAAGGATAGCCAACGATATAGTAACCTCTCAACCTCGTTGCGTTTTTGTTCAGCAATGATCCAAAATGGGAAAGGATAGGGGAGGTTCATTTTAGTTATTATGCTAGCGACTACAACAGGGTGAAAACGAACCAAAGAGAACAAGACATAATTATCAGTTCAATGTGATATGTTGTGTAATTGATGTTCTTTATTCCTATAACATATCAGTGCCTAACGACTCTCTTTGTATGATATCTATTCTGTGTTGGTCTGGCTTTGGAATGCTTCTTTTAGGTAAAACCCAAAAGAAACATCCGGGGACCTCCTGCCCACCGTATCAGCCCTGCCCGCTCTCCCTACCTCCATTGTTGTACAAAATTTGATACGATTAGTATAATCTTCACGTTTTCGTGGACAATAAAGAGCAATCTAACTAGAGCCATGATTTTCCACAGACCACTGAATTTTGCTACATGCTACAGACTTTTGGAAAATCTCAGAAATAGCATACCCTTAATAAAATATCAAAGTATTTACTATAGAAAATTGTGGGACTAATAAAACACCGACGCTCTGAATGCTCTTGATAAACAATCACATAAAGATATCTCAAAACTAGGAAAGACATCTGCACCCGTCAGAAGTACATGCATAACCACAATTTATAACGTTTTGCAGAACACAGTGCTGCAAGACATGTACATTAACATCACAGTTGGTATAGCATCAGCCATCCTACAAGCCGCAAGCTAAATACATATTGATTATGCATTTTAACAACTATCATACTGGTCAATGAAAAATAAACGCACCTTGTAAAAGACACAACAAAAATACCAAATGACTTCAGCATTTCCATATTCCACTGCATTTACACGACATATTACTAGATGTGCAGAGTTAGTTAGTTGGAGTTTAACGTCCCTTTTCAGCAAAAATGTGGCTATATCAGAGATGAAAGGTCAGTGGTGGAGAGCTATCCCTACCCAGTAAAGGAAGGCCAGCAATACATTTAACTTCAACCCTGGTCGCCTTTTTGTTCAGCAGCCACTCAAAAAGGGAAAGGGATCGAGAGGCTCATTTAAATTATTATGCTAGCGACTACAACAGGGGGAGACAACTATCACATCGCAAGACAAAACTAAATCAAAAACTACAAAAATAAGCACACATCCTTAACTAAAAAATATAACATAAAATCAACACCAAAAAAACTAAAGCCAGGTTTAGTTGCCGCCTACGACATCCAGCCCGGAAATGCAGTAGGACTATTCTGAGAGAATGAGAAAGGATGGAAAAGCAAGAAAATAGATAAAGCAAGTAAGAAAGGAAAAAGTAAAAAATACTAAAAGATAGAGTAGAAGGTGGGAAATTGAAGGGATAATGGGAAGGAGGGATTGCCAGGGGCCCACGCAGGGCTTGTAGAATATAAAACATACATACCAAATAACTTCAGCATTTCCATATTCCACTGCACTTACACGACACATTCCTAAATGTACAAGCACGTTTTGCTTTCTTTATTGATGGCAAGAAAATGCAAACACAATATTCACAGCAATGCAACAAACTCGACTTTCAGAGCCAATATTTACAATGCAGTATGCCATCACTACGGTATTTTCTTGCTAGTTTCCATTCAGGTATTTTTAATTACGCTCGCTGACGTTACAAAAGTTTCTGCCATCAACACTCAAACTTGTAGCTGTCATGTTTTAAACATACATGCATCAACATCAGACAGGTAGAAAAAATACAAGTCTTCAGCAACTAAAAGACATGGCATTATGATCATCGGAATAGCACAATATGCCACAGTAGATATTCAAAGTGTTCACCACTCACCTTCACGTACGCCTGCAAATGTTCGTGAAGTTCTCGGCAGCTTTTGCTACTGGCTTTGAAAAGATCATCCTAGATCTTCTACAGCACAGTTCTTTGATCCTAAACTGCTGATGCCTCATGGTTGGTCCAGCTTATATGCCTCCATCATGGTGCCCCAAATCTGGTAGGCCAGAAGATTAGGGTCCAGGACTCCAGGTCCAGCTATTTCATTGGCCATTCATCAGTCAGTGCCATTAGTGCATCAGGATTAGCGCCTTTTCTTCAAATTGCACTTATACCACGACAAATTAAATTACCATTCAGATAAACTGCTTAAAAAATAAATAACATATTAAAGCATGAAATATCTCCTTTACAAACTGCACCATCCAGTAAGTCAAAGTGACGTTATTTTCTGCATATACTGGTTCCTAATTCTAGGTTTTATGTGCTGTCAACATAATGCACACATATATTTTGAATATGAAAATTTGCCAGGACCAATCTGAAAACAGCATAAACATGGCAACTCTGAATATAATTTTGTTAAACTTGACATGCTGGTGTAGAAAAGAATAGCTAATAAGACTACAAAATTTTACTTCAAACGAGTTAGCTGTCACACGTCTCTGCCACTGCCAATACATCGAAGAGGGTCATTTTTGAATCACGCCATATAGCAAGAACACTGAAGACCAACCCTGCAGAACTCCATAAATCAAATAACAAGCTGCAAGAAAGAAAGGATAAGCAAAACCGTGTCACAACAACAGCATTACCAGCAAGCATGATGGTTCTCCTTATTGTCAGGCCGAAATGTACGCTAGTCCCGTCGCACACTGCCCCTGTCAAGTCACGGCGAGTATGCCGACAGAAAAGACAGACAAACAAATAGACAAAAGCCATGATCGTTACAATACACCTTCCACAAGACGCAGCTAGTGTGATAACCAACTTCAAATACTTTATCTCAGTACATTATTAGTAGACTAGTAACAGTCGCTGGCGTCTGTTGTCGTCTGTAACGCTCCACAGCGGCGCAACATAACTGATCAAGGGCAGCACGCGACTGCCGGCCAGTAGTGTTACGTCCCGTTAGGACGACACCTTGTTATTATTGTTATCATTATCACTATTATCACCACCACCACTACTACTTCCATTTAACAGTAGTGTTTCGAGGTGAAATTTGGTCAGCCAGTTCCCATCGTGTCCTCCTAGTCCACTTGTTCCAGAAGATAATCTGTGGGAATTACGTCCAGACGTCCTTCCTGCCACCCAACTATCAATGCCAAAGCACCGAGGGAACACAAAGCACTAACCCTAACCAGTGGCCTGACCTTATTCCTTCTTCATTCACAGTTGGACTCGTGAAAGGAGGGGGCTGATCCCTTTATGCTGGCTCTTTGATATCAGTATTATCAACATACTAATTATTGTTATTACAAAATCGCACAAAAAGTACACGACAAATAAATGTTAGTACAACAAGCAAATAACATACACAACAAAAATTTGTTAGTGCCGATTTGGTTCCAATTTTAATAGGACTGTGCTGATTAAATTTTTCATTAAAAATCATGATTGTTCACAAAGACTCTACAGCAGTTTTAACAGAGCTGTTTTTCGAGTCAACAGCTAGTTGGCATAAGTGCTAACAGAACACCGTGAGTCTGCTGTGTCTATTACCAAGCTGATAAACCAATGATTTCGTGAAAGCACAGTTTATGTTTAGGTAACGTGCAGTTCTAACAAAATAGTGATTTCAACTTTGATTACAAAATTAGAATTAAAATTGAAATTAGTACATCAACTTGTTACAAACAAATCCAACTACAATACGAGACCAATAATTACGAGCAGTGTGGAAAAAGTATATTTACTACACAAATATGTGTGCATCTGTGCATGCAAGAAAGTAATCCACATTCTAGTAACAATAAATGAAAATACTGATTTCACACCAGCAATTTTCATATCAAAAGTGGCAAACGTGAACAACATTTCCACCAACACAGAGAGAGATGTCAAAAACAAAAAATCTAGTTAACGAGACTCTGCAGCACCGGTGATGTCAGAGGTCATGATCAGCCACACTCTGCTGTAGGTACTCTTGATACAGTGTTTGCTGTAGAGCAGAAAACAACAACAATTGCTTCAAATAACTATTATATAACACCATCAGCCATGCATAGTTTCAACACATCTTATATAAAACCGAAAATGTCTGTTTCTTTGTTCCTTATGCATGGCAACAGTTTTGAGTGGATTTGGAACATGGCATCGTTATACCCTCCGGATGGTCATGGAGTGCCACTCGAGTCTGCAGAACTAGTGGGCAGCAAGCGTAACGGCAACAGATTGAGAGCCGTAGGCGCGAGAATCGAGTGCCGTAGGCAGTGTGACTGAGCGCTGTAGGCGCGAGACTACGGAGCGACAATGGAGTGCCAGTCTTATATATATAAAACCAAATGTGTGTGTGTTTCTTCGTTCCTAACGCAAGGCCACATTTTTGAGCAGATCTGGACCAAATTTGGCAAGTGAGTATGAGTTTATGTCTAAAATAGTCGCATCAACTGTAAACACAAGTCAGAACATGACACGTGGAAGTTCATACAAATGCACAGTGACAGCAGGCAACTTCTCTACCGTCTTTCAAGAGACAACTTAAAACATTTTTATTTACCAAATCTTTCCCATCACTTTAAATTGCTTTCTCATATTGTACCGTGTCCTAGTAGCTACTTTACCTAGCTTACGCCACGTTAATCAGTACGTTCTACTACTACTACTACTTCACCCGAGATAGGTGGGAGATGTACTGCAATCCATCAGCATGTCTGTCCGTCTGCTCGCATATATCAAAAAAACCACGTCTAAATTTCCCCAAATTTTTCGTACATGTCACCTACTACTGTGGCTAAGTCTTCTTCTGACAATAGTGCAATGCATTATGCACTTCCAGTTTTTTGGATGACGTCACGTTTTCACATAATGGGGCCTGTGGGCCAAAATCAAGCATGACGTTATGTTTTGTCAAGTTTGCCCAGTGGTGGCAACAGTCAAGACGTCAGACAACATTATGTTTGCTTCAGATTGCTAGATCGCGTAAAGTTGATGTCTACGATTGCAGGCTTGTATAAATTTGTGACTGACACTAACACTAAAATCAACACCACACACCTTTTTTGTTTTGACAAAGTTTCTAACGTACTCGCGGTTCTCTGCCAATTCTCTTTTCTGCCGACGAGACAAAGTCGGTCTCTTCCTGGTGACACAGTGTGAACACAACACAGTTAGTCAACACACTGTAGAATTTATATATCAGCATCACTGAAGTCAGTATAAGAACGTGACAAACTGTCCTCACAGATGGATATAATAACTTTTAAAGAAAACTTTACAAAGGCCAGCAAATCTTATTTTCAGTTATAAAGAACCAAGAAATTTGATCTCAGTTGTATTTTCTCCTTAAGGAACGTTTCAAAACAGCAATAGGTATCTGAATGAAAAAAGTCATGCCAGCAATATGACGCTTTTTCAGTAACAGAATCAATGTAATAAGCATCGTCAGGCCCGTTAGGTAGCCTAGGCTATCCACGTAGTCTAGCTTGTATAGCTGCAATGCATGCTGGCATCGGCCCTGTATGGCTGACATGCAATTACCTGAGGCACCATTAACTAACCCAAGTAAACTTGAATGACAACCATTAAAATCAATGTGCATGTAACCGGCTTTCAATGCAAATAATTTTCTCATAAACTTGCTATTGAAAAAGAACATTAGACTAAATACCAAAAATAAACATAAAGAGATGCAAAACAACCATGACTAGAAAAAGAGAAGTTACGTCTGTATTATATTATTATCACATACAAACGATATGGCAAAAGAGCACTGAAGACTCACAAAGAGCAAAATCAATTTCTAGACACGTTAATACATACTTTGCTGTTTGGCTGGCCAGAATGATAAGAAAAATGGTGACCAGCACGCACACAGCCCATGCGTAGAAATGATATGGCTCTGGAAGAATTTGCCAGATTATGTGTACTGGGGACTAAACAAACAGCATGCAAACCCACACAACTCTCAACGTTTGTACGCCATGTTACTGCTATGAACAGATCTTCAACTAAAATGCGGCTGGCACTGGACACTTTCTATGTACATTCCAGTAATATCAAATTTGTTCAGTGCTTTGACATCGCCGGCTGAGTGACAGAAAGAACATCCATCATCTAGTAACATGCCCAAAGACTATTTATAGGGTGGGGGCCTGGCCCAACCTGTGTAATGCCAAAACAGAAGACTGGTTAACAAAAACATGACTAGCAGTAACAGTTGTAATACTACACTGCGTCTCAAAAAAACGACACTGCTTCGGCTTGCTATAACGTCATCATGCATCAACTGATTTTGATAATCTTTGGTAGGAATGTTGCCAAGAAAGCAGGGAGTGAAACGGTACTTTATTTTTCCACCTCACATAACTAGTGTTTCTGCACTACCTAGCAAAACATGGAAACACGAAAATTGCATCTTTTTCACTCAAATGTTGCATTACTGCTTCTCCAGAGTTCAACCAGTTGCTGCTTGATTTCTTCAATTTCGTTGACTTGAAACTCATATTGTTGCTGATATAGACTCCCTAAATCTCGTAATTAATTGAGTTCAGCTTTGGCCTGTTGGGGGCTATAGCTCAGAAGAAATGAAGCTGAGAGTTTTGCGCAGCAGCTGTTGAACTGTGTTGCGCAGACCATGCAGTAGTGCATGCATGAGCTGTGTTGCTGAAAGGCAAATAATATTGTTGTCGACACAGTGTTTGATAGCAGCTAACATTTGTTGAGATAGTAAGATATCACACCAATACTGTCCATTGACTTTTCACTTGAGGCTCGACAAGGAACAACTCCCACTTTTGACACAACGATCGACATCACGACAGACTTGGTAAACGATGAGTGTGTGGTAACAGACGTCGGTCTTGTTTGGTGCATACGGCTGATTCTTGTAAGAATGAAGGGTGGTTCAGCGGTGACCAAGTGATAATATGAATGTGTTTTCTGTGTCTGGTGGCAAAACAACTCTCAGCGTTAAAGTGAAAAGACACAATTTTTGGTTTTCTGTTTCCCTAGGTAGTGCAGGAGCATTGGTTAGGTGAGGTTGGAAAGTAAAGTACCATTTGATTGCTTGTTTTCTTAGCAACATTTCTGCCAAAAATTATCAAAATTGGTTGATGTACGTGGAAGTTGTAGCAAGCCAAAGCAGTGTCGTTTTTTTTGAGACACACTGTAGATAGAAAGTACTCTGAGAGAGTACTCTGAGAGAGTACAAATCCCCGCGAAAGCAATCGCCGATTTTTTGACCGTTATGTTACGTTACCGTTTGCGGATATGATTCAGCGTGCAAGTGTAAAATGTAAACAATCGCCGGTTTACGGAGTTTTTTGACCGTTACTTCCACATCTCTCTACCGATCGTAACGAAACACGAACTTGGTCTTCCCTTTCCCCCTAGGAACTGTCCC
>Ga0209363_1002253_pt1 | contig 10027 bp, 5 predicted proteins | sample WorMetexBAHAMAS3_FD_187385 | JGI IMG/M metagenome (GOLD analysis project Ga0209363, IMG submission 187385) | Marine gutless worms symbiont microbial communities from Max Planck institute for Marine Microbiology, Germany - Inanidrilus exumae... | ecosystem: Host-associated > Annelida > Digestive... | reverse complement strand
GCTAGTTATATTAAGTCCTAATTATTATGAAATAAAATGCATACCCCTTTGACCAAAATAAATTTGTTGTTGTTGTTGCACAAATATTACCTATTATGGATATGGAAATTGTCAACTGTTAGTTCTTATTCGTCTGTGACACCCTGTATATCAAAGATTATATACTGAAATGTCGCTAACAATAGCTTTTACTTCAGATAAAATGTACGGTGTTTAGGCCTAGCGGTTATACGTGCAGTATTTTTGGTGTGCCGGTACGTTTGATATAATAGCATATACCAGAGCGATAAATCAGATTATGATGTCAAGCCACTCAAACAACTTAAATTTTTTGGGGGGCAAAATGCATATTCTGCCCCTCAATCATTATTTTGGGGGGCAGCTGCCCCCGCTGCCCCCCACTTCTCGCGTCCATGGGTAAAACTAGGTTTATCCCATGATTTTTTAAACACCGTCAATGATTGCAATTATAGGACATTGTGGGGACGAATTGGTTCCGCCATGATGGCCGCCATGATGTAAGGCAAAGGCCTCACATCATGGCGGCCAGAACAGTTGGCATAGATGAAAATGAAGAAATTACGTCACTGTCAATCTATGTATGTGGTTTATGACGCCGTGTACTGTGCAGAGAGTACACAGGATGTATCCGAGGCGAGGACGAGCAACAAGATACATGGTCGTTGGCAGTTGTACGTCGGTGGACGTCCACACGAGTTGTCAGCGTCAGTCGCACCGCCGTCGTCCGTCATGTCCGGATTTGTCGGATGTCTGTCACAGCTTTACGTCAATGACTTGAAACTCCAGCTTGCCAAGGCCGCTGATGACCTCACAGGTCCGGTCGCCGGGTTTCGATATTGCGTAAAATTAAACGGTATGTACGACCGACAGGCCTGCTATCTAGAAATTACACGATACGAATCGAACGGCTTGGATAATCTCGATGACACTTACATGGAATATTCGTTATCCCCTGCCGATGACCTGGTTAGATTCTGAAGGTTAAAGGTCAAAGGTCAAGGTCACAGCAGGCCGTCGACGGCGTTGAGGTGATGAAGGTATTGACATCGATGCTGGGGCGTTGGAGTCGTCTAGTTCAGTTAGTAATTTTTCGGGATTTTTCAAAGAAACCTTAAATACGCTGCTGACGTAGTCTCGTATAATAAGCTGTCGTAGTCGTAAAACTTAAATCACGAACTGATTTTAGAGAGTAAGCACGACATAATTATACAAGCAGATGCACAACGGCTTGATTTGCACGACTTCGCCGAAGCTGAAGTAGATTTTTGCGTCGATTTCAGGTGTGATGGCGGGCTGTGCCGGCCTCCAGTTCGCGACAACTTGCCGACATAACAGCCAGAAGAACCGGGGTACTACCGGTAATCCTCAACCATCGGCAACAGCTCTACCATCGGCCAGGGGTATGATTTAGCTCTTTTTACCACCACCGCAGGTTGGTGGAAATGATACTTTCATCGGCGTTTGTTTGTTAGCAGAATAACTCGAAAAATTATAGGTGAATTTTAAATGAAATTTCTGGAATAGGTATCAAGGTATGACAATGAACCAGAGAAGAGGTGATTAAATTTTGGAAGTGAGCCGGAACATAATATTCTGGGTATCCTTAGTTTGCCAGTCGGTCGTAATTGCCGGCATCATAGTTGTTTCGTACATTCGAAACGGATTTTTATCCTTTAGGAAAAATCGCAATTTTTAATGATTTTTTTCGTTTCGAACGTATATACGGAACAACTGTGACTGTCACCCCGCAACTGCTGGGCTTCGCTTAAAACGGGGCCACTGCACATTCGCGGCTGTACTGGTACAACGGTCAGTTAAACTACTATTTCACTTACACGGATTCACCTGCTGGCTGCTGCTCGCCGGTAACGACACTGTGCCGATTTCAGTGTGGCCAGCCGCGAGGCGAAGGTATGCGCGCCACCGCCTCGTGATTATTACTGGCCCGCCTACACACAGTGTAGGGGGCAGAATAGTAACGGTCGTTGGCGTCCGTCGTCTGTCGGCGTCTGTTGTTGTCGTCTGTAACGCTGCCGGCGGGCGGGCCGACCGCCGGGCGCGTGGGCGGTCGAGCAGCCGACACTGCACGGCGGGCCAGTACGGTTTAGTCCCGTTAGGGCGACACCTTGTTGTTGTCGCTATTATGCCACCGGCCATGAGGCCACTTAGAGGGCTGCACTTTGACTTTGATCAGTTTCGTTATCCAACTTGTAGATTTGTCGTGGATTTGTATACCTGTTGTAGAGCTTGTTATACAATAAATCTATAACAAATCAAACACGTGGAATTTAGGATGAAATGATACGTCGGCTGACGGGGAGTCGACTGAGTCGCACCTTGCGCCACCCGATAAACAAGTATGTCGGTCCTCCTCATTGTCGTGCCTAAATGTACGCTGGCCGCGTAGCATGCTGCACCCTGGTGAGTCACGATATGTCGACGGGACAGACAGACAGACGGAAGGACGCTAGACCGTTACATTACGCTTTCCGCTAGATGTGGCGAGCGTAAAAACGGCACGCCGTGATGTCGATTACCAATGGTTGGTTGATGACGTCTGTAGCAGTACTGAACGGCCGCAGTCAGCATCACGATCGTTCTTCGGACACGGCAGTGATGCGGGGTCCTGAGGCTGGTCAGTCGTCGTACAAGCGTGACGTCAACCATGATGACGTCGAGCAGTCGTTTCTGCGCCACTCGTCTTGGATGGACTGGCGTCATAGCATCCCGCACCAGCGCAGCCGCACATCCATGCTGATTGGTTCGTAGCGTTCAGGCGTCATTCTTGCGTCACCATCTATCAAACAGGCCTACTGTCCTATCTCCCCCGACTTGTTTTGATTTGCGTAATCTCTCAGTGGTAGTTGTCTAATCCACTGGCTCTCAAAACAGCGCAGATCAGAAACTCGTCAGGGGCGCAATCAAGCTTTCTGGTTGACAGTTCAACGATAACAGACAAAAGAAGCAAGTTAACGAAGCCATTTGTTCCAGATAAAAAAGAAAGATTGAAAATTCTCCATAAAAACAGCAATGGTATTTTTTTGCGGAAGATTATGACAATTTTCTGGAAGACGGTGGAAATATAATGCGTCCCTACTATGGCTTCTAATGGCAGTTATTGACGGTGTTGTCAAAAATCATGGGATAAACCTAGTTTTACCTACATTTTCGCATGTTTACGATGTGTTCTTTAAAAAAGCAATTACAGTCATACTGGTAACCATTTGACGATCGCAGACTATTCGCAGTTGGCCGAATGTTGTATTGTAATTAATTCTTGACTATACTGTGGTTATCCACGGTGATTAAAAAGTCTAATTAACGTGTCCAGTAGGCCTATACGTTTAAACAGTCGCATTTTGAAGTTCGAACCCCATTAGCTGTTGATAAACGAAATAGTGTGTGAAAGTTAGAGAAGTGCGGTCGACTTTTAGTCTGTATGCCTAGACTCTGAAAAATGCTCCAGAAACATGTGACTGTACGTTGTTACCACGCAGACTGACAGTGGTGTAGGCCATATTTAGAATTTGAGAAAGAACGGCTGCCTTCTAGAATTCAACTGTCACACTCTTGTCTGTCCACTAGACGTGACTTTTCAACATGAATGTATGATTATTTTAGTTAACCCATTTTTGCCCACAGTTCCTAAATGGGGGAGTAACTAAGGGATTCGATCATTCGACTCCAGGCCGGCTAACCGCAGTGACCATTTTGACCTAACCGACCATTTATTAGTTTTTGGCTTTCGGGCACTCTGGCGCTCAGGGTTGAGCGCCAGAGTGCCCGAAAGTCAAAAACTGAAAATGATCGGTTAGCCAGCCTGGCGTCGAATCCCTGAATTACAGTGTAGCTATTTGGGGAAAATTGAGCTAGAGTGGATTATTATAACTTTTCACAACTTTTCAAAGAGCGGCCAGGGTGCAAGGACCTCCACCGCTGATGAGAGAGACTGTGTGTGTGTACATTTTGTAGGACTATGCGTCGTGATAGTGCTACTGGCAGCCAGCGTGATGCTGGCAACGCTATCGTACGCCTGGTGCAGGCTGTCAGCTCGCAGCCACGGTCTCAATCTCCACCATCAGTCGTCGACGGACGGCGTCAGCGATGAGGAGGAACAGGGCCTCCTGACTGACGTCACTGTGTCAGCTGCAGCAGCCGACGTCGAAACAACGACGCAGACCGACGGCAGACGATCACAGGCCAACCGACCAAACAGACTCGTGTCGTCCGACAATTTCACCGGTTTGTCAGTCCTACTTGGCTTTACTTTAACTTAACCCACTTTAGCTCAGCGTTCCCAAAATAGCTACACTAGTACAGGGATACGACGCCAGGCTGGCTAACCGACCTAGTTTTTACTTGAGCACCAAGAGTGCCGGAAAGTGTAAACTAAAAATGGTCGGTTTCGGTTAGCCAGCCTGGCATCTAATCCCTTAGTCACTGTCCCCGTTTTGGAATTCTGGGCAAAATGGGTTAAAAGTCTTGAAGAAAGGAGATGAAAGAGCGCCGCCAGCTGTGACTTCGAAACTCTTCAGCAAGGTTCTCCAAGAGCACTTTTGGTTTACGTCGACGAAGACCGACATCATCACCATGAGAACTAGTCACTAGTTATATGTCCATCTCTGTGTCTGTTTCTATATGTTCGCGCAAAAAACGTAACATCACAAGTTGTTTACCTCGCCTGCGCGGCGTCGGTGCTGCTGTTGCTGTGGCCTGCCGACGCTTTATTCGCTCACACTGGCGTATTTCGAATTTTTCAAAGGGGCACCCTTCTCTTCCAAAATTCAAACGTTTTCTCATGCTTGTCCTCTTCTTAACGCGACTTTCATATTTTAAAAATTAATGTCTCAGTTACAAGTTTTTCAAAGGGTTACCAACATGGCCGCTATAAATACGCCAGTGTACTGTGTACCACGCTTGTGAACGATATGGTAACTTCCGCACATTCAGGGACGAGACCTGTGTGGGGGGTATAGCCCCGAGTCATGGCAAGCGCGGTAGCGCGAGCCTATAGTGGGGTCTGGGTGGCGAAGCCCCAGAAGCTGAAAGCAATTTTAAAATTAAGTAAGCAATATTACACGCTAGTTTTTGCTTACTTGTTATATAACTATGCCGCTTTTTAATGCAAACAACACTTGGGAGGTAAAGCGAATTTATTGGAGTAATGTTTTGTGGGCTGGATCGTTCATGTTTGGGGGCTATCTGTGGCACTTGGGGGGCTTAGCTCCCATGCTCCCCCTTGTCCTCGCCACTATACACATTAACAAAACTTAAAACGAAATTCTTCTGTTCAAATAGACATTTACGTATGTCTGCGCGTTGTTACTGGCCCGCCTAATGGGCCAGTATTGTTTTGCTCGCTGGCGTCTGTCGTCGTCTGTAACACTTCCGGCGGGCGGGCAAAAATTGCTCACAAAATTTCCGGTTTTGCGACTTCAGGCCGTTATAACTCCGTACTGATTACAGATCGCCGGAAATTCACTTCCAAACTGACCCTCTACGGATGTTTAGTTTCCATTTTACTGTTAGAATCAACTCAAACTCTTTCCCTGCGCTGTACGTTCCGTACAAGAAAAGTATCTACCGAAGTTTTCGGCAACGACCGATATTGCGTATTAAAACCAATACTACGCTGCAGTACTGGTGCGGCCTAGCGAGCAATATATTGAAGAAAAGCAAACTGAATTGCAAACTTAAAATAAGTAACACACGGCAGATAACGCTGACATCACTCAGTCGTAGGCACATGACACTAGGTATCGTCGAATGCAAGAACTAAACAGGTTGTGCGTCAGTAAATAAGTAAACAGTTGTGTCACCTGTCGAGTACGCCGGTGGGCAACGCTCTCTTCGAGCCTATGTTGCAGTGTGTCTCCAGATACACTGCAACCCGTCTAGTTATTGTGTGTGTGCCTTTAATATTCCCGTCAATCTTGTGCCTTGCCGAGCAGTCTTGTACATACATCGTTGATGCTGTACATGTAACAGAGAGTATGGATGGCAGCCGAACAAGAAGAAACGACATCAGATTGTCAATGTTTACGGACAAGGTCGGTCAGCACCAATATCCTTGTTTACTAAATTTTCCCAAACCAAAAGTACATCAGTCTACTTCATATTGACACAACCTTAAGACTTGCGATCTACGGTTTCACTGCAATCGCTTGAAAATTACGCGACACTGTTAAATTCATATCTGTTAGAGTTTTTCTTTGCTGTAGTTAACGAACATGGTAGGGTTGATGGTATATAGGCCTTACCTTTTTGGCCAAACATTGCGTCCCTGTACTTGGTATAGGGGTACAATGTCTGGCCAAAAGGTAAGGTTCTATCAAGTTTTACAAATTAAAAATCTTTGACGCTGTCATGGAAAGTGACCACAATAACACATCGGCATAGCATTTTAATGTTTGCGTTATTTCAGCAATGTTTCTCATCGTTCAGTCTAAAGATTGGGTAGGTTACTTCCACCCCAGACAGCGGACGTTTGCACCCCCCGCAAAAAAAAACTGCGGCTTCGACTGGCGAGTGCTACTGCTGATGCCGTGCGGTGTCTGTGTGTTGAGCGAAGGTCACGGCAGGTCGAGATGGCCCCGTCAAACGCAGTCATGAGCTGGATGTTGATCCAGGTCAAAGCGACGACGTGGAACTGACGGCACAGATGGAGTGGGACCCGCAGTCTGACGTCGCGTCACCGATGTTGCCACTTCGAGGTCTCGTCTCGCCAGACAGATAATTCGTATGACTGCGTTTTAACGTGCAGTTCGACACATTGCAGCCTCGGTTTCTTGATGACTGTCTCTCCGGTCACTTTCCGTCATACACCACCGTTTCAGTCTCACCCTTTTCAACGAGATCTTTTCCATCGTCAACTGGCACGACTGCTGCTACCCACTGGACTGCCTCTATATTCAGTAATGTTTTACGTTCAACTAGACCAAAATGGGCCATTTCGGAGACGCTTACCAGTCACCTAGCGTGGTGCTGAAGATGCTAGACCTAATACAACAAAAACAAAACACCGGGCTCTCGTACAAGTTTGTATGCCTTCGCCATCAGAGAGAGAGTTGGCAATTTAAAAGGCATTAGGCCTATGTTTCTACGCTGTATCGTCCCGCTTGTCAGTTCAGACCTATTGTTACCACGATATCTCATGAACGCCTTGAACAATTCTGACAGAACTGACAGGGAATATTCACTAGCCCCTAACGATGATCCGATTAGATTTTGGAGGTCAAAGGTCAAGGTAACATGTTGGTTCAAGTATGCCTAGGCGAAGGCATCCACGTCGACGCCGGGACGTCGAAGTCTCATCTACTTTCATACATATGCTTATTGGCTTTTAAATTCTCTTCGTTTGGTCTCGTGCGGTAATCTAAGCTAGCTTACAACGTTTCGTCGGTTTTTAGCGCATTTACAACTCCACATTTAATAGCACTTCCGTTGCATACCGTGTTTCAACAAAGAAACATTAACAATACAGAAAATGATGCAATAGAAAACTAGGAAAAGGATACAGCAACATAATATGAACGACCTTCATAATAAATATAATAATACAACCACGAGTAATGCACGGTGGAATAAAGCTGGTGGCAAAAATTACTACAGAATGATAATGAATGATATCATTACTGCAAATGCTACATTATAGTCGTGGCAAGTTTCAAGTAAATACTCATGAACAGGAACTCAGCAACTGCTCGGATTGCCGACCGTGGCGTAGTGAAAACACAAAAAGGAAGTCTCCCTTCCCGTGGGCGGATCTGCACCCATCTAATATAAACTAGCTGCCCTCTGTCACTCTGTGGTAACCCTCACATCAAAAACTAAATCGATCTGTTAAGGCGTTTGGCCACAATACACCGTCACATTGAGGCAAAATAGTCGTACTTCATCCCGTAGCGTAAACGGTAAAACAGATCGGTACCACGGTCGGTTAAAACTGTGAATGTTTGTTTCAGGTAAGAGGAGAGAGTTGTGACAGACAGAAAGAAAAACTGAAGGAGCACTGCAGTGGAAGATGTTCAGTGGTACAGTGAAACTGTTAGGCATGCGTGGTCGATTGTTTCAATGAGATGTCGGCTTCTGCAGCTGTTGTCAAAGTGATGGCACGCGCTCAACGTCTCTGCGCTCACCAGGCCGTGTGGCCCCGTCACCAGGATGGGGCAGGACATGGCGCGGATATAGGTTATACGGGCGTGTGCCCCCGGATGGGCCCCACTGACAATTTCAGTCTGGTGACGGGGCCGCCGTGTGCAATCAACAACTTCTGTTTCAAATGGCGAAAATGTTATTGGGGAAACGTGTGTCTGCGAGCCAACGTCGATATACCGAACTAAGAACGCTATTCTCCAATACGAATAACCAGCGAGTTGCTGGATGTCTGAGCATCGTGTCTACTAGTGCCAAGTCATTTCCATCGCAGCTGTGGGGCAGCTAGGGTTGGTTTTATTAAGTCGGAGCAATATAAGCAATTAAAATCAACCACTTAAACACGGGGCGCAAACAGCAGCTTTGTACAGCAGTTATTAGCTCAGCCACGCTCACAGGTTGGCAAAGGCTAATATTTTGACTTGTTTTAGCAGAAAAGTCAAAGGTCGACTTCTATGAAATTTTGGGAACAGATACTTTGGACGAGAGAATAGCTGATTAAATGTTTGAAAGTGATTCCCAACGCAGGATATTGTATATGAGTCGGTCCTCCAGTTACACTCCATGCAACTACTGGGATTCACATAGATAGGAGCCACTGTTTACGTCTGCGGCTGTACTGGTACAAAGATGAATACACACGAACCTGCTGCTTGCCGGTAACGACACTGTGCTGATTTCAATGTGGCGTAGGTATGGGCTCTACTAAGTGCCCTCGTTTTCTGTACTTTTAACTTCAAGTACAAGTAGACGACTTACTTTGATAATTTACTGTGCATTTGTTACAGGTATTAATTACTTTTTAACAAACTCTGATTATTTGCATATTAATGTAGTTCTACTGGTTCATAATAATAATAATAATATAACAACTTGCATCATTTGCATGACGTAGTAATATGGCATCACAGTACACGTGTGCCGTGAATATGTGTTCAATATCCTAAATGTAAACACAATACGGCAACAATTTTGTCACAAAACCTGTTGTAGCAACAATAAATTTCACATTCTACACACTTCTCGATAACATTATTTTGTTGGGTTGAACAGTAGCGGCTGAGTAGCCCACATGATTTTAAAAGCAGGGTTTAACGTACTACCGATTTTGGAGACATATGGAGACAACCAGGCTCAAAAATCGATGGAAAATACACAGAAACATAACCAACCTAATAATGCAAACAGCAGGAAGAAACAAAAACCTAACCAATACTCGTCTATAAAAATTCCTCACACATGTGCTCATAACTGTGGTCAACGATACAGCAGAGAACAGTTCTGATTATATTTCTTCCCTCTTATCTATCCTCGCTGAGATGCTGCTGCTGCTGCTAGGAAGAGGAAATTGTCAAACAACCGTCTTCCACAGTTTGTCTCCCACAGTTTCTATAGTTTAAATTCTGGCATATTATTTACGTGTGGGCGCAATTTGACTTTTTTAAATGGCAAATTCAATGGCGTCGACAGTTACACATTGGCTAATCTCCATTAACTTGAACATGCTGAAAACCTAAAAGGATCGTTTATACCGTGTGTTATCACAGGTAGATACAGTAAATATCCTATCCTATAGTCACAGTTTTTATTTCTTCTTAGATGACTTCTTTCTGTCCCTGTTCGTGGCAGAAGTCGGCACGGTTGCTGGCTCTGGGTCGAGTTTCAGTGCATGCCCAGTCGACTTGATGTGCTCAAACAATCTGTTGCGGGACGTGAACGTTTGCCGACACTTGTGACACGACAAGCAGTCTGCGGGGTCGTTGGCACTGGCAGCCCCAGCTTTAACCTGGCATCAATATCGACACGATCACAGTGCTTCTATTACAAACAATAAATTAGCCCCGTACGGGAC
>Ga0209363_1002252_pt1 | contig 10027 bp, 11 predicted proteins | sample WorMetexBAHAMAS3_FD_187385 | JGI IMG/M metagenome (GOLD analysis project Ga0209363, IMG submission 187385) | Marine gutless worms symbiont microbial communities from Max Planck institute for Marine Microbiology, Germany - Inanidrilus exumae... | ecosystem: Host-associated > Annelida > Digestive... | reverse complement strand
ACAAGTATTTAAATACTTCTTTAAATACTGTTCAAAGTATTTAAATAGTATTTAAGTATTTATGTATTTAAATACTTCCCAACACTGCTTATATAACATTTGAAGTTAGGCCTTCAAAGGTGAGTAGTCTTTTTTGTAAGCATATTGTACAGATGTTTTGCTGAGCTGAGCTGTAATATTCTCTAATGTATCACATTTGGTAAGTTACACAACAAAAGTGTAACACTTTATCTGAATTCAAATGAAATGACAAAGTAATATTTCAAAGAAAATCCCGTTTTATCTATGTCGTTGCTGCTTAACAATAAAGAAACTTTGACTTCATAAATTGTGACATCAGCACTAATAAAGGCAAGGGTTCCCACGGGTCCTGAAGTCATGAAAAGTCCTGAGTTTAGAGTTTTTAAAATGCAGGACCTGAAAGGTCCTGAAATTGGACAGTGGTCCTGAAAAAGTCATGAAAAAGTGCTGAATTTGACTAGTTCCCTCCTGAAAAATCAAGTTTCTGAATGAGTAGTTTTAGGCTTCACGAAAGAGGAAGCTTGTCAGTGATGAAATTGAGGAACTGAAAAGCAAGAAACTGTTCCTGTCAAAGGACATCGAAGCTATGCGCACATCTGCTGATGACTATGCTGACAAAGCAGAAAAGTCGCATGATCTTACTTACATAGCCAAGTCTAACAGTTTGAGGAGGGCGGCCAAGTAGAAAGACATTGAACTGAAATCTGTCAATGAGCAGTTGGAGGCAGCTTGCCTGAAACTGCAGAACTGTTAAACTTTGTCGTTGGCTTTTACTTTACTGAACCACAGACGTGAACGTATTACAAATGTGCTTAACTGATATATGTATTATACAAAGTCGACATCATAAATCTTCCGGGTGACACTGTGTACCATGTTTTTCTCTTGAAATTATGTACAAGGTCGTAGTTTACACGTAGAAGAGGTCATGATTTTCTGATGTTTAGGGGTCCTGAAAAGTACTGAAAAAGTCCTGAATTTTGGTTATGTCATTACAGTGGGAAACCTGTGACAGATTTTCTTGGCTGTCCTTGCTGCATCTGGAATGCGGCCTTTTTAAAAATTGGTTTGCATGTTTTATGTATTTACAGCTGCATGATACAGATACAAATTTGATACAAAGCAGGAAGATTGTGAATACAATGATGCGAAGGTAATTTAGGCCTGTTTTCTTTATAAAACTAAGCAGGTTCTTGCTGTAGATGTGTGCATTTTGACTACATTACAGTGTTGGCAAAAGTTTCTCATGGTGTATGCTTACATGAATGTATGACTTTATGTATGTATTAATAAACATGTGGTGTTTATTCTTACGTCTCCAGTTGTGGATGACTCATCTTAGTGCAGCTCATCTGCTGATGTTTCATTAATGATTTAGTAAATCAGTATTTTGTTTTCTGAAACCTAGAGTTATGACTTCTTCAGCATAATCAACAAGCATATTCAACATTCCACTGTTTTACTGCCAAATGTTGCTCTGTAACTTACCACTGGATATAATGGAAGCCAAAAATGTGTTGGTTCAACTTCTTACAATCAAAGCACAAGCTGAAAGGCTCAAGTTGCCTGGAGCATAGATACTGTGCATTTTAGATCAATGTGCCACAACAATTTATGGGAAATATGCCATTCGTGCAGGCATACGGTGGTTCTGTGGCTGAATGGTAAAGTGGCGGGTTTCTGCATTATATGTGCCGGATTCAAATGTCTACTGTTTCTAAATCTTTGTTCTCTTTTAATTATGTTAGGCTTACTTACTGATATCTGGATTATTTTACCATGCAAGACTATGCTAGTATGGTATATGCTTTGGCCCTGTACCTGTCCTTGTCTGCCGTTACAAACCGTGTTCGACCTAAATGGCTAAGCTTATCATCACACAAACAATGCCATACGTCAGATAGCCAAGGGACTCTAGTTTTCTGATGCAAAAGATCTAGCTGAAATTTCAATGAGGTCACCCCACAGGGGTGCCAAATACGTGGAGTATGAAAAATTTGCGACTCAACCAATAACTTATCACTATACCTCGGAAGTGGAAAGGGGTCACTAGTTATAACAGAGGATAAATAAAAAGTTATATGTGTGCTATCAAATGGTGACATTGACGAAGACTTTGCGTGACGCTAAAACCTGGAATGGATGAAGGTAGTGTTCAAATTTAGTACGTAGGTACATGGGTCAACAAACCACCCCTAAATGGGTGTCGTCAGGGTCATGTGATCCATTTTTACATCTTGGGACCACATCATATTTTTGGCCTGGATATTTTTGCCATTTCCAGTGACCATGAGTGACCTTCAACGTTATTCAGCTATTGCATGCCTTTTCAACTGTGTTTTTCATACAGCTGTGCAGCAGTTTACAAGAAAGTAGCATAAAGCTTAGCCATATTGTAATGAAAGTTTAATGACATGCAACTGTTGTGTCATTGTAGGGTATTGACCAATAAGATGATATTAGCTGGTATCATTCTTCTTGAACTTGCTATCCTTGGCATTGTCATTTGGTGGAAGTTCTTCAAGAAGTGATATTCTGAGTAGAGCATCATCAGCCCATTAGTTATTATTTTTACATTTGCAGTAAAATACCGCTCATTGGCTAGCTCTCAATTTGGTTGATTTTGACTGTCTTATTTAAGGAATTGCATAATCTTGGTAATGACAATCTATATGATGTATTATTTTTATACTTCCAGATTGTGCATGTGTGTGTGCATGTCTTCTGGTGTTGATAGCAGAGATGTAGTCATCGAAACTGCAGTCTTGAGGCCGGAATTTTGCGGTCTTGGTATTGGCCTCGGACTCGAAGGATCGGTCCTGACTGTTTTCAAGGCCAATCAATAATTTGTTAGCATGTATGTGTCATAAAATTATAATCCTTTTTGCACAAGTTAATAACAAAGACTACAATTTTTATAAACTTCACTAAATTTAATGCCGATTGTGAACTGTATAACAGACTTGTGGTTTTTGTACAACGTTCATGAATCTTTGACTGTTATTGTGAGCAATTTTTATTTGTTTTGTGTTTCGTTTGCTGGTCTTGAATATTATGTGAATAATCATTACTCCACAATTTACTGTAACAAAATTTGTTAAAACCAAGTGACATATTCTTATTTGCTCTCATACCAATTGTAAATATCAAAAATAGTAATTTATTCATATGTAAATTTTGTAATAAGTGACTCCTATTTCATTTTTAGGTAGACTCTTCAACCTATTACAGCCAGTTTCAAATGCACGTCAGTCTGTCCACAAAAAATGAATTTTGGCATGTAGGTAGAGGTCGATCAGGGATGCATGACAGTATGCAGTATGACCCGATCCAAGGTCAAGGTCACGAGCCTTTCAAAGTTCCCGCGATTTATAATGGGAGCTGCATGGCAACTGACCAGTGACCACGGATTCTTACACTAGGGCACAATATCTAAATTTGATCAGGCCGGATGTTTGATATTTGTTAGTGTCACGTGAGTTTGAACTTGGCAGAAATGTCAGTTGCGAAGAGTCGACCGTCAATCCCATACGGGACTAATTGGTTACTGGTAAAAGCTTGTTTTAATTCAGCAGAGTAGTAGTAGTTTTTATTAACTGCCGTATCTTCATAATGTGCATGTCATTGTGCGTGTAATGATAATGAACACAACACAGACGTTTTACTATATCTTGGCCAGTGTAAAAGGAGTCGGACGTTCCCTTCCCTCACGAGTCATTTGGCAGACCAAAAAGGAAAGGCCAATGGGCGATCTTCGGGTTTCCATCACTGGTGCCACTGCTTGGTTTAACACTGCTTGTTGCTGATACGGAACGACATCCAAACTGTAAAAACCTGTGATATTTATTTATTTCTTTTCTTTTGGAACAACAGAAGAACAAAAATCAGGTTCACATGGAAAATGACCATTAACGTTGTGTGTGCGTGTTAATCAACAGTCAACAGGGCTACAATTAAGGTACAAGGTTAAGTGACTGCAGTTATTTCCAACGTCTGTTGCAGAACGGTCATCACAACTTAGCAAAGACCGGTTTCTCTTTGTTTATCATCGCTGTGACAGCTTTCATGACGTCTTCACTCTGTAGCAGACTCTGATTCAGAGTCGCCTGTGTAACAGAACATTGTATGTACTGCATAATGCAATAGTCACTGAGTTCTGTACGTCAGTTTTTAGTAACAATGCGATAAAATAAAAAGTTGTATTCACTTAATATCTGATATTTATAATGCCCTTTGTCAGCATGCACACGGATAGAATGTGACTAATTTCAGCATGTGACTTTTTATCGACATGTTGGTTGGATGTCATTACTGATGCCACCAGATACTCGGTAGGAGCTGAATGTGAGTGACATCCCAGCAAATTAATCAATGAGCCACAGCTGGATTTTCGGTATTTGTCCTAGTTTTTGTGTCAAGTGACTTTGAAGTTGGCAGAAACGTCAGTTGTGAAGCGTCGACTGTCAGTCCTGTATGGGGTTAATTTATCAGATTTTGTTTCACTGGCCTATTTTTCTGGAATTCTCGATTTCTGCCAATGTTTTTACAGATTGGATGCCACACCTGTCACCAAACCAGAGCACTGAAGGGAAGTATAAGGTACTTGTAAAAATTACGTCAGTTGCAATAAATCAGACTGCAGATGGAGACATGTTCTATTGGCTTTGGTTCACTGTGCTCACTTCAGTGATACTTCTTCTATCATTAAATCCTAAGAAGCTGTAACTGAATTCTTTCACCAGCAATAGAATCTAGAAGTAGTAAATGGTGCAGATTAATGTTCAATTCAGTGCGGCAATGTAACCTACATGTATCGGTATCTCTTGTAAAAACAGCTGGCGTGAGACTTCAGACTGTGTCACCATGAAAGGCCAATTGATGGAAACTAATTAAACCAGTCAGTGCATTATCAAGTAACAAAGTAAAATAAATACATACAACATGCTGCAGTGAATCTGGTACAGGGTGATCCCTGGAATATACCAAGGATATTTTTGTTCCTTGTACAACAACAGGGCTCTTTGAAGCAATTGTTGTAGCTGTTTCCAACGCTGCTTTCAGCATCTCGTCTTTGTCTCTGAGAACACGACTAAAAACACAACATGATCAGCATTCATGCGTGCATTGTACCTTCAAAACAATGTTACAAAGTGAAAGTAAAGTATACGTCGATTTGTATAGCGCATCGTCGTAACTACCTCTAATGCGCTCAGACATGGATCACACAGTTTTACCTGCAAATTAGACCATGCCTGTCTTTACTCCCCAGCCGCAGAGTATCACTGCCCTTTGGCTGGTACTCATTTTACCTTCCCACCGAAGGTAGAAGGCTGAGTCGACCTGGGTGGTTGGTTACATACCGAAATAAAGTGCCGCCAGATAAAGGCACCCCAGATAGAAAATGTATCAGAGTTCAGGGTTTAGCAATTATGGTAAGGAGCTCTATCGGTCCTTACTGAGGCCAGCTTTAGATTCAACATCATAAACATTCTTCAGAAGCCTACACATTAACTTCACATTTATCAACTTTCTGGTTAGTGTGATTTAGATGCACAGCAAATTAAGAGAAACCTGACGAGTCCGAGAGAATGTGCCTCATCAGCGTTCATCTGACGTCCTGTGTAGCAGAGCTCGCGTACAACACTGTCATTGCCAACTATCTTTGGCAGTCGCTGCAACATGCCGAGGTCTGGAACAATACCTAGATCTACTTCCTGCATCCAACAACATCAGCGCAGCAATGACATCTTGTAACTGAGAATTAACAGTGTCAAAATAAAAAGTACACTTTATGCAAAATCATTACCAGTTTTTAAGACACAACGAAAAATAACAATGAATCTATACTGCTAATCGACCACATGATGTAACTCTGGGCGGAGTTTATAATGGATGCAGAGCTTATCTAGTTCTACAGGGTCACGTCATTTGTTGCAGTGGGTGGTAGGTTTGCAGTTGTAGAGTAGGCTATTCGTGCTGAAGGCACAGGTCGCAGCATAATATGTCCAGTTAGCTAGCAGTAGCCCATGGTATGTGTGTGATTAAAGTTAAACCAAAAACACTACCGTCAACCTATCTACAAAATTTGAAGTCTCCAACTCCACTCGCTATGAAGATATGAAAGGTGATACAAAATGTCAAAAATGGGGTGGTTTGGGGTAGTTAGGGTCACTCAAGGTCACTGGAAATAGCACCAATCGATAGAGCACATACGAGTGCCTATTAGCGTTCCACAGTAACTATGTCCCTATCTTGCACCGTTTCTGAGATACAGCGAGATATTGGTGGAAAATTGCTGAAGGAAAACCTACCCCACCTCTATTTGGCGCCGTCGTTGAGGGTGACCCCATTGGAATTTCGCCTAGATTTTTGGCATCAGAAAAATAGAGTACCTGGACTATCGTACCACGTTGTTGCATGATCCTGCATTTAGCCATTTTGGTATAGTGCTGGCTTGTGACAGGACACACAACGACAGCAGCATATATCGCGCTAGCATAGCATCGCGCGGTAGAAACCACACGTCCAACTGTGTGGCCGTTGTGGCCATGGCTCAGTACTTCTCTCATGACATTGCAACATGTTATGTAATTCCGGTTAAATTATCCTCAACCTTCCATCATAACCCTAGAGCCACATCAGCCCATCTCCTTCCTTTCCCCTGCATCCCTCTGATAAATCACTACAGCAATTAAAGCAAGTACAATTCTTCAATGCACTGTTGACACTAACCCGGACTTGAAACCAAGCATCTTCAGTACAGTAACGAATATCACAGGCACAGATTAGTTCAATGCCTGCACCCACACAAGCACTGTGCACTGCTGCTATAATCGGCTTGCAACACTATACACAAACAGCAAATATGACTACACGTATATTATGAATGTCAGTGAAATTTGGACTCTGTACTGAAATGTTAGTCTGACACATATATTGTTTAATTTTGCAAATAAGCAAGAATGATGGGGCTACCTGATATGAAAAACGTTTGATGAATATTTTTCGACACAGTGCACAAGTGGAACAGACATATGGACATAAGCAATGATTTAAATACCACACATTGCAGCAGTATCAAGTGATACAAACCACAAGAGTAGCAGAAAACATAAGTGAAAACCACTAAAAGTTGATCAGATATACCTAAGTCTCAATTATCTCGTGTCCAGCAGACTCTCTTGCTCGTAATGTCGTTAAAGCCCCTAAGTCCTGTCATATCACTCCCATCCTACGCTCTCTCTACTGGCTCAGAATCACTGAATGCATCCAATTCAAGCTCCTCTCACCTACAAAGTTCTCACAACTACCCCACCTCCATAAATTCATGACCTCATCTTTGTTCAACGTCCTCGCGGTAGTCGCTTTTCATCCGTCGTTATCTTGATCGCTCCTTTCGTTATGCTTCACCTTGTCTCTGGAATCAACTCCCTTTATCTCTTCGTAACCTTACCAGTTCCTCCATTTCCGATTCACTTAACTCCCTCTCTCTCTCTCACTCCTGGCTTAAAACTTATCTGTTTCACAAATCCTACCCCCCGTAATTTCACTTCGTCCTCCCAGACTGCCTTCACAGACAATTGCCTTGACCGCTTCTTCTGAGCTACTTGGTTTTTGTTTTTATTTTTTCCTTACTTTTCATCTTTCTGTGCCATGCGTTATATTAATCTGGCCATCTCGTGAGCTTTTCAGCACACATAAATATACCATATCGTTACAGTAAAAGAGCAAAGACGCACACACACAGTCACACACATTGCTTTAACTGCCATTTTCCTGATTAACCATAGTAAATGAGTTGCCTTCACAATTTTCTTCCCCCACTTGTTCCAAATCTATAACAGTTTTGGTCTGAAGCCCCTTGAACCATTCATATCCTCATCACCATCTGCCTTATATCAGGCATCCCCTCTGTCTCACTCATTCGTAGTATAACACTTGATCCAACCAACCACTTGTCATCTTTACTGACCACATGAGCGAGACGGGTAATGCTATCGGTCGTGTCCGTTTATTTGTTTCCACTCTTTTCAGCGAACTGACCTTTAACCTTAATTTTTGCATGTGCATGGATTATGTCCATAGCTCGCGGGGATTGAAATTTGGAAGTCTAGTTCACACATCATGACCAATGCAAAAATATGTGTACTATATAAGTCGCAACTGCGGCGTCCTATTAGAATTAACTGACACTTTAATAGTTGGTTTTTATTGTCATGTCATCCGCTGCAGGCTAGCGCAGCGAGGTGTGCGGCGTGGCGCGGCCGAGGCGAGTAGCAGCCGCGGAGTCCAGTGCATGCGGGCATGGTATGGACTTATGAACTTATGGTAATGCGGTTGGTCTGACCTCGATCCTCGATCAAGGACAGTTTTACTAGTGACATGTACAAAACATCTGTGACTATCTTTCCTACTCAACAAACTGGTTCCAGTTCCAACAGCTGTCTCAGCTCATTCAGTCTGGTGACAACAAAGCCAGATTCAGCGACACTTACACACCATCAAAAATACAAGTAAATAAGTGCTACAAAATTTAAGAACACTGCATGGCACTACCTTCTCCAGCGCAGTGAAACTGTCCTGGAATTTTGAAACAATGTTTCGCAAGTGGAAAGCTTTGCGTCCGATGTCAGCATCGTCAGCACCTCCAGACACGTCTTCGACAGCACACTGCAGATCTAGCCCTGTGATTACAATACACTGTAAGTTCCAGTTGCTAAATATGACTAAGAACTTTTAGATCACATTCATAGCATTCTGTAAACTTACGTGCAAGACTTTCGGGGTGTCACAAGTTATCACTGCACTTTGTTATACTGACCGCATACAAAATGCTAGTTTTTGGAACAATATAAGCAGAAAGTGGTAGTAACCAAAAGTGGTCACTGTTCTAAGACACGTAGCTATATCTCTAAATTGTAAAATCAAAACTGGCTTCAGATTCTCTTTATTGTACAATATGCCACTTTAAAGCAGCAAAAATCTAAATGTTATTCCTTGCCAAATTCAATGTATACAAGCTAGCTACCACATCTGTATCAGTCCACAGCATGTCATCAGCATAAAAGCAAGTTTCTGTGCTTAGAATTTGCAGACAAATTTTTTTATATTTCCTGTTTTAGAGTAGCAGCCCTTACAATGAAGAGAAAGTGTTTTCATAACTTTTTATGGTTTTGTTAAGTATAATAATAAGTGTAGTGTATGGACAGGCATAATAAAGTTCACTGGGGCAATACTGCCACCATGCCACATTTTCCAGCAATTGGTCAAATTACTGCTAACTTATGGCGATTTCATAGTTATCAATATGGTGGCCGTACACCTCCGCCATCTTGGACTTTCAAAAATTTAAAATTTCCACAGGTGATATGGTTTGTAGAGTCAATGCACGTCACTGTGCCAAATTCTGTGGTGATCAGTCCAACCGTTGCTGAAATACAGTATGTCAATTTGTTTGACTTTTCAAAATGGCTGCCATTCGCCATCTTGGATTTGTTGCACCATGTTTGGACCACCCACAAAGAGTATTTGGTGGTCTTTATCACGGTGCAAATTTGGTTGTAATCAATGCAACAGTTTTGATAACAAGCAAGCTTTAATATTTTGCAAATTAGGCTTGAAAATGCCTATTCACACCCTAAAGTGGGATTTGCCAAACCGAGGCGCAGCATTAACATGACCCCAAAGGCATCTCATTGTGCAGAAACACGTCATGTGACATACAGATCGTCAAAATTGATCCATTGGTGCAGGCTCCGCACTATCACAGGAATAAGGCAAAAAAGGAATACTGAGAAACCGAAACATTGACAAGACAAGTATTCCAAGTTTCATCAAAATCTATTTGGAGTTTTTGGAGCAACATGGGCCGAAATTTGGCCATTCCCATTACATAGGCTATTACTACCATATAAATGTAAAAAACTGCAGTTTATACACACTGTTAACGGCGACGGATCTAAAACCGCAAAAATCATAAAAAGGCAATGCTAACCACACTAACATA
>Ga0209363_1002250_pt1 | contig 10030 bp, 5 predicted proteins | sample WorMetexBAHAMAS3_FD_187385 | JGI IMG/M metagenome (GOLD analysis project Ga0209363, IMG submission 187385) | Marine gutless worms symbiont microbial communities from Max Planck institute for Marine Microbiology, Germany - Inanidrilus exumae... | ecosystem: Host-associated > Annelida > Digestive... | reverse complement strand
GCTTAGGCTTAGCTATGGGGTAAGCAGTGGTGTAGTGGTAAGTCCAGAATTAGCGGAACGCTGGCGACATGGCGAGCGCGGGAGCGCGAGCCTATAACGGGGGTCTGGGGGCGGAGCCCCCAGCGGGGTCCAGGGGCAGAGCCCCTGGTCAGGGGGTCGAAGCCCCCCTGAAGCCGAAAGCTCTTAGCCATTTTGACTCCCAAAGGACGCGGAGATAATTGCCCCTTTCTGCTATTTTTCAGATTGCCCATTTACCCGAATTGCACGATTGTTTTCGCGTCAGTGGCCTGGGGGACCGTGACCCTGACCAAGTACAAGGCCATCCCCATGCCCTCCCATTAGCCCAGCGCCACTGATGAGTGACTTTGGTCTAATCGAGACCTGCATCGTAGAACAAGAACCCAGCAGGTGCTGGGATGGCCGACCGAAGCGGGCGCTATGCGACACGGTATTTGCGAAGTGGTGTTGCAATACCAAGACCGGCACTGATCGAAAGAGGACATACGATTTCCTATTCGCATTTTATGGTAATCATCGCTCTATCTCGAACAGTTTTCGAGATATAGGTCAACTGAGCTGGAGTTGCTTATCTATGGGTCCTATATTGTGACAAATATTTCCCCTCCTCTAATTTCCCCTCTGTGCAGATCCGGACCCTCGTCAGACATAATGTTCAGTGGATCCACGCAAGTATCTGTGCCAAGTGGCATCTCGGTCGGTTTGCGCATGCGGCCACAAAACACTTGTGTCACAGACGGACAGACGGCCGGACGAACAGAAATACGGCGACATAGGCCAGAGCTTCGGTCTGCCAAAAGCTTGTTAAGTGTGGTGTTCCACATGTGTAGTAGCCATGTCTCTATTGCCAACAGTTTTCCAGATTGCATGCCACTGAAGTGATTGTGCTGGGGTTCTGACACCCATCCCAGTACTTGCGGACCGCGGACCGATGGACATTCTCATAGCAAACAATCGTTATACTACCGACGCAACTTCCTCGGCCAATAACTGGCAGACTTCACACATTTTCCTCAACGCAACAGTAGCCTAACTGTCAGTATCTAAGTCCAACAGTCTACCTGTCTTAGTTTGCTGTCTTAGATTCAGCTGTGAAAAAAAAGATTGAGAATTGGGTCGATTTGCTGTTACAGTCATCTGAATAGACTCCAGAATAAAAACTTCACAATACTCATAAGTAACTGTTTATAAAATGTCCCACAGTGGGTCTGGATTTCGTATGTCTCCTTCAACAGTAGCGGCTGCAACACGTGTGCGACTGTCAGTGGTTGATCTGTGCTTTACAAGCCATGACCTTACGTAGGTCTGCGGTTTCCACTTCGACAATGGCGGTCCGTGAAGCTTGATGAACAGTAACGCAGACACGTGCTCAGTTACTAGAGTCGAGCGCAGATCTGTCATTATGAGATTCATTGCACTGAATCCTCTCTCGCATTCCGACGTACTACATGGAATGGTCTTTATGGCGTCCACGAGAGGCTTCAGTTTCTGTGTGATCTGTCTGCCGCCGGTGTCCTTGAAGTCACAATAACCATCTCTGGTACTGGCAAACGGCAAGTTGAAACGCAGACAGAGCTGACGCACCTCCGTTTCACCGTAGTCCACGTCCATATCCGATGGCCAAAAGTTTATATCCATCACAGACAGCTCTGAAAGAAGTGACTTGGTGTTGTTGTTCAGTACGTTATCGCAGCTGTTATCAACAAGTAGACGTTTGCGGAGACTGTTCACCACACTGGTTAGAAACTGGCTGGTGTTTATTGCAATGTGCTTGTTGTTGGTCGTCAGCTGAGTTGAACCGAATGATAATGATTGTGACATGGCTTTCGCTTCGAGCATTTTATCGCCAGGGCTTTCCTTCATGTGTTCAATGCGACGAATGGAACGGCGAACAAGCTTATCTGCTTCTGGTATTGTTGTGGTCCTGTTTTGCAACTGTTCCGACAGCGTCGAAAGCTCGTCCAGTGCATCATGCATTACAGCAAGGTCACTCACAAACTGTGGTGAACATAACTTCCTGCGTAAGCCAGCGTACTTGCTGGCCAGCGTTTTGTCGTACTGTGATGACGCCGGATCACAACCTGCACGAAAATGCGCTGCCAGTGCCTCAAAGTTACTCCAAACGGCAGTTACTGTTCGAAAGGAGCTCGCAACCCACCTGGTGCCCAAGACACGCCCAATTTTATTCACGGCAATGTCCAGCTCACGAGCAACTGTCTGAAGGTGCTTCTGTGTCTTCGGTGATCGGCTGTAAAGCGTGTACAAACTGTCCATGAAAGTACGGAAATGGCTTATACCCTGTGTTTCGTCTGCCGCGTCTCCAACAGCCAGTTCCAGCCGGTGGTTCAGACAATGCCACGTAACCAGTTTGGGAAATAGCTTTGTCAGCTGCGCAGCCACTCCAGATTTTCTCCCAGTCATCACGCTAGCACCGTCAGATGCAAACGCAACAAAGTGATCACGCATGTAATCGTCAGTGAATCCATAGTTACGTAGACAGTTCAGTAAAGCCTGTGTGATCGTTGTTGCTCTCTGGTCGTCAAGTTCTAGCAGTTTCAAAAACATGAAATGTGGTTCTGTGTTGTCATTGGCAACACATTTGAGGTAAACTATTAGCGTCGATTTGTTGCTAATTGTCGTTGATTCGTCCACAAGTACTGAGAAACAGCGGCCGATCTCAAGAATGCGCTTGCAGGCCCGTCTCGTCATCTCTTCCGACACGTGTGTTACAATTTCAGTCGCACTGTACCGAGACCTCAAACCAGTTCCAATATTTGCGCCGTTCAGTTCCTGTAGTTCCAGTAAGCTCTGATAATCGCTGAACGGTCGGTTCCTTTTGGCCAAATGGTACGCGGTTCGAAAACTTTTGCATGTCAAATCTTCGTCGTGTGCGCTCATCTTTTCTGCCAAGTTCTCTATGCGTTCTTCTTTCTTTCCCTGTAAAATAGCTTCTGCAATCTTGTGCGTTGACGACTTGCTGTGCACAAATAGCTTTTTTCTCAAAGACATCAGCTGTTCGCGTCTGCCCTTTCCATTGGGCATTATTTGACAATGAAGCCACTCTGCAGCCAAGTGACGCCCTTGCGCGGAAAATGCTTGCAAACCTGACACTGCTTTGCATGAACTGCAACCCAGCCGGCCGCTGTTACATACTAAGAACTTGTACTTTTCGCGCTTTTCGTGCCACACCTCTTCGGACCAGACTGAAGGCCAGTCGCTTTGCTCGCTAACAGCTGAGCTCTTTTCCTCAGCGGCCGAATCAATTTTTACTGTTTCCTCTGCCGTTCGCTCATTATCACCATGTACCTTCACTAAGCTCACATAGTGGGTCTCACCAATCAGACCGACATAAATCGCACACGGCTTGTGTTCACCAATTTCAGCATGAGGTAACTCTAACAATGTCTCGTGTCCGTTGTCGTGAAGAATCAGAATGTTCCGGTCAATGCACCCGCCAACTGCCCTCAGCATAACTTCATCAGCCCACTCCCCATCCCGTGACTGGCGATCAAGATACGTCTCAATGTTTTTGCATTCACGGCGCACCAGGAAATTCTCGTCAAGTAACTGTGGGTGCTGTCGGAGAAATGACACGGCTTGTTGTCGCAAAGACTTCGCATCCAACGGAATACCTTGAGTGAGCATCTGATGTACTACTGCATGCAGGGCACAGTTTCCATCACCAGGAACATCAACTACCTGAAATCCACGATTATCGGCAAGGTGACAAAGCTGCTTCATACTCGAGATTTTGTCATCACTTTTGGCTGTTGCTTTCTGCGTTTTCCCTACAGAAATAGCAGACAGATTGTACTTCATTTATTTTATAAAATTGGCTGTAATCTTACAGCTCAGTGTCGAAAAGCTCTCTATTTTGCTATGATACATCCACACTTAGCGTACGCAGTTGAATTATATGGCAATGCAACCAAACACTGTTTGAATCCCCTACAAATACTGCAGAACAAACTTTTAAGAATTCTACAGCGTAAATCCCCCCGTTCTCCTACTAACAGTCTTTATGCTGATTTTGACACTTTTAGAATCCAAGACCTGTACGAATTGAACTTACTAAAATTAACCCACAAAATAATCTATAATCCCGCAGAATTACCACAAATCTTTCAAAATTATTTGACATTTAACCAGGATATTCACGCTTACAACACCAGACATAAAAATGACATATTTGTTCATCCGATAAAATCGAGATTTGGTTCTAAAACTTTTAAGTTCAGGAGCCATCAACCGTGGAACTCATTACCAGAGTCTATTAAGGAAACGGCTAGTGCATCCCAGTTTAATAGACAGACAAAAACTCATTATAGGTGTAAGTATTTCTGAACTTTTTGTCATTTTACTTCCCATTTCCATCCTTTTTCTGTCATTTTTCTTTCTGTTTTAGGCCTAGTTTTTTAGTTTTGCAAGATATGATTTAAGGCGACCAGCTCGTTAGACCTTAGGGTCTTCTGGTAGCCAGCCTAAACACAGCTTTACTGCTCATTGTATATGTTTTTATCGGCGAATAAAGTACTTGCTTACTTACTTACTTACTTCACAGGGACGTTGTCGCCATCCCCCTCCCCGCTGTAAAAAGTCTGATATAGCCTGTAGAGTGTAGATAGCCGAGAGGGTTTTTTGATACGATCTAACTTCGGAAATTTTGACAGATCAGCAAAGTCAAAATGGGCAACACAGACTACAGAGTACAGCCCTGCTATTCGGCACCATCAGTCGGAAAATCTGCATTCAGCAGTACGGGTGGTAGTGCTGTGATGCAGGCTAAAACAACAAGGATTTTGGCGCCGTTAACCAGAGCCGCCGCACGTACAATTCGAAGTTTAGGCAAGAACTTTCCCGCTAATCCGTTGACTGTGCAGTTGTAAAGCAATTAATAACACCGTGGCGTACCATACAATCACACAGCCAGTCACGCGGGTCAGTCACAGCAAGCACGTCGGCCGACGTTGCAAGACATTCGTGCATCAGAAACGCGCCCGACGCAATAAGAAGACTGCCCGTCCGACGACATCGCAAGATGTTTAGTGCAGTCAAGCAACGCCGCATCACGTGTAACTTCTGGCTAGACCTAGCTCTAGCTAGGCAATGTGATTTCCCGTTGGACGAATTCCATGCAGTTCCTACTGCGTATTATACACCATCTATCGACACTGTGATGACTGATGACACCAAACACGAGGAAATATCACATTAAACCAAAAAGACATTCAGATTCAGAAGCTTAGCGGAAACGGAAACTTGAGGGACGTCCTCCTGCTGACGGCTGGCAGCAACAATATTGCCGGTAGGCTTAGTACTGTTCTGTGGTGCGGGTGGGGACGTGCCCTTACGAAATGTAACAGTATTTGTTTACATTCGTTAGACGCTGAAAGACAAGAAACACGGAAAGTTAAACCAAATCTGGACAACAACGTTAAATGCTTATTGTTGCCCGTGCCAAGCAAAACACTGATAAAAGAACAGAAACTTAAGTGCAGAGTGTGAACAACGGCCGTTCATCACATCGATCATGCACATAGGCTTACGTTGAACTTTTGCAAGTCACAACCTCTGGCTAGGCAGTTCTGGTAGCACAGGCCTCACGAGTGTGACGGCTGGACGGACGGATACCCGGTACATTCTCATCGTAAAGGGCTGCTACATTAGCGCCGTATGCTAGTTGGGAGACCAAAACGCAGCTACAGCAATTTATGGGGGTTGGGCTACGTTTAGCCACGATCACGAACGTAGCCAACGACAAACAGGCAGACCACCAGCAGTTGATCTGAGACAACAGACGACAGACACGTTTTGGTGCCGACCTAACCAGAGGCGCCATACACTTCGAGGTTTAGGCAGACCAGTTTTCCGTAATCCATTAACTGTGCAGTTGTATACAATACAACTGCACAGTTAATGGATTACGGAAACTAACTCGTCACTGACTCGTCTATAGTCGAGTTAGTGACACCATCGGCGTGCCATACAATCACACGCTGACACCATTCAGTCAGATCGGTCGACTCGCAACTTCGCAAGAACTGTCCATGGACCATAGCCCACCACACAACGGCCATTCATAGGCTTAAATCATAGTCATCCATCAACGAAGGCCCACGTTCAACTTTTGCGAGGTCACTCTTAGCCTCTGGCTAGGCAATTCTGGTAGCACAGGCACATAGCCTTTATACGGTCAGCTAAAAATCGACGACATGTGGTCAGGCCGCAGAGGGTAAGATTAGTGCGGGGTCAAAGCGGAGAGGTTCAGCAGGGTCGCCTCCTCAGTCCCCACTCCCCACGGCCACAGGAATTCACACGCGGGGTATGTACACTGAGGGGGGGGGTGATGTACGCCGGGATCTGACGGTCGCCTAGGCAGAGCCTCTGGTGAAAGGGGGTGTCATATGATGTGAGGGGCAAACACCCCCAGGGGGTGTGTAGATAAAATCATAAAACACTGCCCGTGGCGGGCGCGGAGCATACTACAAGCCAGTGACATCATACACACAGATCTGCTAACCGACAAACGACAGAAGAGTCTGCCGCAGCCTTTTAGGCGGCGGACCGCTTGACATTATTTAGATATCCAAGACAAAAATAGCACACAAATAAAAACAATAATACACTATACAGACATGTGACGTCAGCTGATACGCATTTCCGGATACTAGCGTCAGTGATCGTATTAGTAAGTAAATGACATGGACTATAACGGTAATTTGATCTCCAAGGCACACATTTGCCGGAACGCTGCAGCAGTAGCGTTCCGTCTGCGAGGAAGAATAATTACCGGAACGCCGTTCCGGCTCTAAAATATTTACCGGAACGACGTTCCGCCGCGTTCCCGCACCACTACACCACTGCTAATCGTGGTTTCACCACAACAGTACGTCTTCGAGTAAACGATCATACATTCTGGTCACATTTGGCCGCTAAACTTAGCGATATATAGCAAACACGGGGCTACGAACTAGCATTGTGTGAGTCGAGGCGTGAATTCGTGGCAGGTGATCGGTGTGAACTTCAGCCGGAAGTAGGCCCTTGTCGCGGCAGCTTTCGCAGATGGTACCACGACACGGCGATGCGAAAGTGTCTGCCGTTCACGTACGGCGGATGTCGCGGTAACGCTAACCGCTTCGAGACCGAGTACCAGTGTACAGCAGCGTGCGTTCTTGGCGGTGACCGAGAACCGGCTCCGTCACGTGACCTCCGGACGTCAACAACAGCGACTCGGTACCGGGCGACATTAACGCCAGCACGCAGAGATCGTGAGTATTCTGATCCGATCGGATATAACCAATGGCGTAAATCTGGCTGGAATTCTGGGGGACGCAGGGGCGGATTCAGAAGGCTGGCGATGGGTCGGGTGTGGGGAGTAGGTAATCGTTCCCACCGCCGTAGGGGTCTAGGCATAGGCCCGTCCCCCAAATTTTTTTAGTCACATGAAATGGCATGTTTTAGTGAATTTTGAACCATATTTTTGTCCGTGCCCTCAACAGAAAAATGTCGAATTTTAGCTGTAATGCGGATTTGATAGGCCTACTTGCGAGAAGTAGTCAGTACGCTGTCAGAGTGATGGGGTTGGTAAGCCTTTTACTGCATTGTAATGCAAGCAATCTGGTGCTTGAAATATTGAAACATGACAAAGTCTGGTGGACAACTTCTTCACCACGCGCGCTTATGTGACGTATCTGCGTTAACTGTGCGTGTTGAAATGTCTGTTTACTTACTTACTTACTTACTTATCTGTATGGGCTATACCCTGCCGACCCTTGATCAGTATATAGCCGAGTGTTGGTTGCGTTTTCGGCGCCACGGCGGTACGCTGTGTACGTCGCTGATGCGTTCAGATTCCGCTGAGACGCGAACGACGACGACTTCGCCCCCTGGCGGTCGACCGCGACGACAGCGTCGCGTCAACTGCGTCATGTCGTCCTGGTCGAGCTGGTCGTCGTGTCCGACGTCGTGTGACGCCGGCGTGACGTGGACGACCCGCGAGCGTCGAGTCATACGTCAGCCGGAGCACGGCGGCCGCGCGTGTCCGCGACGACTGCGTCGACGCCGTCGATGTCGGCCGCCCGCACACTGCCGTACGTACACCGTCGATCAATGTTACTTACTTAGTTTACGTGTGGAGAGTTTTTGGACGAGTCCTTTGGTCACTGAAAAGTTATGGCAGTATAGACTGATTGATTGATTTAAGTAAAGTAAGTAAACAGTGTATAGCAGTTTAGCATCAGCTTAGCTCTTCACCGCTACGGGAAACTCACATGCCATATGGGATCACACAGTGTTACCTGCCACCCGACAGAGGTGAGGTTTGAGGTTTTACGTCCCACTTGACACAAAATAGGTCATTTCGGAGACGTTCTCCCCAGCCAATCTAGCGGCTATGTACTGAAGAAACTAAACCCAACACAACAAAAGCAAGCAATACAAGAACAAAATGACCTAAGCTAACCTGAAAGAACACACAAAAGACAAAACCTAAATAAGCATACCAAAAGTAAAGCAAAGTAGTGTAAAGTTAACGTCGATTTGTATAGCGCATCGTCGTAAACCACCTCTAATGCGCTCAGGAATGGCACGTGTTAGAGGGATCACACAGTTTTACCTGCCACCCACACTTTTATCCATGAATGGAATAAAAATCAAACCCTCCTTCCCAGCTATCCGCTTTTGTCCGCATTTGACTCCATCTCCCCCTGAGTCGGACGTCTTTTATGGATGAGTCCATGCCGAGCACGCCACTGATGCGTGTTTCAGCGGCTGATGAAGCGGACAACGTGAATCTGGCTGCGACGAGAGAAAACCAGGCCTGCCAGTACAGCGAATGGTCCGACTGGTCGCCATGTAGCAGGACTTGTGGCAGTGGCGGTGTACAGGAACGACAGCGGCGCCTGTTGAACGTCGACGACCAACTACGTACGACGTGTGGCGCCACCTTGCGACTCAGACGGCGAATGTGTTCCAACCTGCCGCCATGCAACGCTGCTGACTCCCAAACGGTCAGTTTCGACGTTGTTCTCACAAGAGGGCCAGAGGCTGATCAGCTATCGCAGAGGGACCGCGAGCGGGGGCGCAGCCAGGATTTTTGAGTGGGGGGACGAGACGCGTCCCCCCAGTCACCCCCCCCCCAGTGGCTACGCCACTGACCGCGAGACGCACTGTGCAGCAGTTGAAATCTTGTCAACTGCTGCACAGCTGTATGAAAAAATCACACTTGGAAAGTAAAACTAAAGTAAACAGTGTATTGTTTAGCATCAACTTAGCTCTTCACCGCTACGGGAAACTCACATGCCATATGGGATCACACAGTGATTTACATGTTTGAACGAAATAAATGGAGATGGAGGTGTTACCTGCCACCCGACAGAGGTGAGAATCCCGCCGTTACCCACAGCCGAAGCAGGTACTCGATTTAGCGACCCTGTACGGATGCAAGGCTGAGTTTACCTATGTTACGTGAAAGCCACCGGCCGGGAATTAAACCCGCGACCTGTAAATCGCAAGTCCAACGCCCTACCGCTGAGCCACCACGCAACACAAAGGCTTGCAATATGTGAATGACTTTGAAGGTCACTCAAGGTCATCGGAATTGCCGCTGTTTGATGGGCAGTACATCACTTCCTATTAGTGGTCTGTGGCAGCAACGTCTCTATCTTGCACTGTTTCCGAGATATTATCACTTTTACAGTGTACGTGACTGCCTGCGACCTTGAGAAGTCCTTGAGTTCTGACAACACAGTTGAAATTACAAGCCACGTGCGCTTTACGATTCATGCGCGGTTAATGTGTACTGTATAAAGGTTTCAAAAACCTTCAAGGTCACTAAAGGTCATTGACATTGGTGCCACTCGATAGGCCACACGTCATTTCCTGTTAGTCTTCCATTGTACTGTTTCAAAGATATACTGTCAGTTCTCTTGGTGGTGATGCTCACCACATTGTTGGGGATGCTGGACGATCAAACAGTTTCAGTCAGTGTGAGATCGTGGTCTCTGTCCTACAT
>Ga0209363_1002249_pt1 | contig 10031 bp, 7 predicted proteins | sample WorMetexBAHAMAS3_FD_187385 | JGI IMG/M metagenome (GOLD analysis project Ga0209363, IMG submission 187385) | Marine gutless worms symbiont microbial communities from Max Planck institute for Marine Microbiology, Germany - Inanidrilus exumae... | ecosystem: Host-associated > Annelida > Digestive... | reverse complement strand
CGTAAGCCACGCCCCCGCCGCCGCCCAAGCCGTCTATTCCGGCCCGCAGGCGGTCTGCGCTCGCCGGTTGCCGCCCGTGCCTGCCGCGTCCGACCGTCCGTCCCTGCACGTAAGCCACGCGCGTGGCGTGAAATCTGGACAGTCCGATTATTAGATATAGATTGGATGCAGTTCATGAAACGGCCGTATACAACTTAGTAAAGGTTTTGTTTCTTTGAATTTGTTAACTAATATTGCTATAGTAATTCTCATAAGTCGCGCTCAGGAAAGATACATTCCATGTAAAAGAGCATTATCGGCAACAGATATTAGGCTATTAAATAGCACATAATTAAAAGACTGACTTTCAGCTGGATTCCCCATCGTCATCTCTTCCCCGACAGTCACGACGTACTGTAGGCCTGTATTATCTCTCAATCAAAACTGGTAGGGCCTCATCTGCTCAGCACTCATTAAGTGTGAATGCAAGCAGTATAGAGATGAGCAACTGTCCATCTTGCATGATACGGATTCTAACATTCTGTAAGTAAATAACTAAACCGTCTGTAAGAAGACGAACAATTTTATGAGCGCATTCAGTGACCAGCCATTCCACATAACGTGATTTTAAAAAGTTTGTTTCACTGAACTGTTTATCTTTTGGCATTTAACCCTTATATATTCGGTATTTTGTATTCTGTATCTTGCGTTTGTCTTTATATCCAATTTTACCGACCATTTTAGTGTTCCAGGTAAAGCAATTGTCCGGTTTGTGTGACGGTTCGTCCGGAAAGTAACTTTTGAATTAAATGATCTTTGACCTAGATATCTGGCACGCTATCCTGGTCAAATTCAAAGGTCAAGGTCATAAGTCAAAATCCAAGGTAATTGGATGAAAAAGTTCCTTCGCGGACATGGGATGCATGTTGCAAGGTGACGTGCCATATACATTCTGAATCGCCAGTGGGCAGCACCAAGCGTGTACATAACACTTACACAATTTGTTGCTTATTTGTCGAGTTCTAGTGCTAAAGTGGTCGATGCGACCTCAAGTAAGGGCTTTCTAGTTCTTTTGCATGTAACTTGCTGCCCTTGCGCAGAATAAGACGCGCATATTACCTAACGAGATTTTTTCGCCGGCATCCGGCGGCAGCGTGAAGGTAAGCATGGTCATTGAGGAGATGAGGGCGCAAGGCAGGATGAGGTTGAAGCCGTAGTAGAGCGTCCGGCGACGAATGTGAATGGTGAAGATGATGTCGATGTATTGCTCCGGACAGCAGTCGTATTCTCTGATGTTTCGCTTCGACGGCAACCCTGCCCAACCAACCAATCAAACTCGCACACGGCCGACAGCCGTCTGCGGCTCATTCTCTAAAAACATTATACGACGCATAAAAACTAATATTAACAAACCACACGATCCGAGTGGCAACGCAACTGTCGCGCCAGTGCTATCCGCATGAAGCGCAAGACGTAGCGTACATTAAGATTGCACGACCGACGGAAAATATGGAACGCTGATCAGTTTCATTATTGTGTCCGTTGTTTTATTAGTCCCGGAGTGCACGGCTGTGTTTCCGCAGACGCCGGATGACATCATGCACATCGGACGATAACGCGCCAGACAGTTCCCTGACAGTAGACGAGAGGCAGAGAAATTTATTAAGCCACCGAACGACTACTGTGGCAGACAGACCTTTCCACAGCACGACGCTTGCTTTTTGATATAATAAAAGAAGCTGTACAGACATGATCATGCCACGTTTAATAAGTTATTTTGGCTGTTAATTATATTCTGCCGCACAGCTGTTGCAAGTATGTCCCGTCCTCCTATAATACTCTTACGTAAATGTACGCTGACGGCGTCGCGTGCTGCCCCCTGGTGAGTCACGTTGTGTATGCGCAGCGCGCTCTGTTAACAGGACAGACAGACGAACAGACGCCAGACCGAAACATTACGCTTTGTGCTAGAAGCGGCCAGCGGCCTTCATTATCCACGACTGTCGCTTATGCGGCAACCGGCATCGCTTCCATTTCACTCGATCTTAAGCTTTTTCAGAACAGCAGGAACCGACAGAGCACTCAATAGAACGTATACCTCCACCACGGCACATTGAAATTGGAATATAACCGAACAACAAGTTGCCATCATCGTAGGACTTGTCGCTGATCATCTCTGCTATGTTAAGCGACGTTAAACACCAGTAACCAGTATCATCGTATAGGACAGCACTATACAACAGGACACAGAGAACCAACGGTAACAACCAAACATATCTTACAGATCAGCACAAGCGTTGAGCTACTTTACGGGCGCTAAGTTTACCGCAATGCCGTAACTGAATTAATACAAACCGAAACAATAAACGAACGCATACTGGAACCTACTATTGAATCATGCCAGGTAAATATTTACAGATTCATTCGCTGTTCGTCGCAATTTTTCTGTCCCCGACCAGGAATACAAATCAGCGACCTCTTCCTCTTGCAAAGCACTCCACCATCAAACCCATATAGGCCTATCGACTAAGTTAAAGTGTACGATAGTAGCAGGCTGCAATGTCATACAACGCAGAATAATTTTCAGAGAAAATGTAAACCGAAAGACATTTGCGGCATGCAGCAGAATGTGATACTGGTATACCGATGAGGTGCCACTCTCCGTTAGGTATGAAGCTGGTCGTGTCGCCACTGTTGTTGCCTTTCAGCTGCAGGTCGATTCCGCTCATATCGTACGTCCACGAACCGAACTTCATCTCGCACAGCTGATCGTCGAAGGGAAACCACGTGATGTCGATTTTGCACGTGCTCAGGAACAGTCCGGGAGGCACCCACAGGCAGTCGCCGGTCGACGACACGACCACGTTCGTCGGAAACGTACTGTCGATGTCCTCGTCGGCGCTACGCGGGTATTACACAACGATGGCAATTGAAGCTAATAATAACACGTGGTCAAAGAATTTTGACGAGAGGCCGCATCACCGCGGAGGCGGATTTTTTTACGGGGGAAAAGTTAATGTGACACCGGCCAGTCGGGGGCAATGCAGTCGGCTGCAGCAGCAGCGCTGATGCCGTCATTGATTTTTTTTGCTGCAAAAGTGCCCCTTCCCTTGGGGGATCTGGACCCTATCTAATGCATGGTTTCTTGGGGCCATCCAAGTCTACCCTTTAATCGGCATCTTGATCGGTTCATCCGTTTTTTTCATGGCTCACAAACGTGACCAACAGACAGAGAGACACACAGACACTCATACAGACCATAATACTCTGTCACTATAGTTATTGGCCGCATCTAGCTAATCCTGTGATACTGCCTAATAAGAACTGCTGTAATGATAAAATTTTTCTCTCTCTCTTTTTATGCTAACATTTATGGTGAATAAAGATGAATATATTCGATGGAAGGTGTTTAGTCGTTAGGAAATCGATGGAATCGATTAAAGACATTGAAAATCGCCACTACACGCTTTCCGATGCGCGTGTTTTGTGCTGCCGGCCACTACTTAGAACAAAGAGACAAATCACAATAAACAATATTATTCATTCTATGTAAAATCTACACTCAATTGGAACGAAACATATTCACTTAAATATCCCTCCACCAAGTTTCATTCAAATAACACAACGTGAAATCTTGTGTATCATTTACAGACAAGTTATCGTAGCGAAATAAGTAAGTAATAATAATTCATATAAATTTTTGTTGAACAAAATTAATCGGTTAAGATTTTCAACCATTAATCGATGAATAATAGTTAAGAACAACTGCCCTACTAAAACGCACTTTCACTTTCTATGGTTTTCGTTCGGAAATGACAAGCCTCTACACAAAATTTATTTGCGTAACCTTAGAGCCACTTTCCAACTTTCCAGCTCATTTTAGCATTTACTCTATCTACTGCCATAGTAAGCCATACCATTCCCTTTAAATAGAACAGTACACGATCGATGCTGAGCACGAGATTGCTATAGGCTTTCTAGCCTTTCTGTCTGCCCGTCTGTTCGTCACATACCATCATTGTATTAAAACGACCAGCGATAAAGTCATGCAATTTCACGAATTATAGCTGTAGTTTTCTTTATCAAATGTGGAATTAAGGAAACCGTTTAATCCGAGGCGTTAAATAGAAGACGCATGGAACAAGGTGTCGCCCTAACGGGACATAACACTACTGGCCCGCCGTGGAGTGTCGGCCGCAGGACTGCCCGCGAGCCTGGCGGCCGGCGCGTCTGCCCGCTTGCCAGCAGTGTTATGTTACAGACGACGACGACAGACAAGAGACGCCGACAGACGCCAGCGAGCAAAACAGTACTGGCCCATTAGGCGGACAATTAGTAGTAAATGTCAGTGATAACGATAACGCGTAACCTGTTATACAGAAGAATATCCGGTTTCCAGATCAATTTTGGTGGAATTCGTACGCTGGAAATTCCGCCGTATTCTGAAGCATTCCAAGCCAGGTTGAAATCGTTCCACTCCTGTGCAGTCGTTCATAAGACATTGTACACGTACCGCAAATCTTATGTGTTCGTTGGCATTATTACGCAATCTACATTACACAAACTCTCACGTATCGATGCTTAAAGTCGTAAGTTTCCATGTGTTAACAAGAGGTTCAACAGCTGCAGAGAAACCGCGCGACGCTACGCGTCACTTGAAAATTTTATTCAGTTAATTATAGGCAATACGACAGTAGATAAGATAGTACTTGCCAGAGCTAATCTATGCATCATGATTGAGATACCCGTTCAAAAAATAGCAATTGTTCGCAACATTTAACGAGTTATAACAACTGAAAAAGTAACATTGAACGTCATATAAGGCATACTTCAATAAGTCATATGAAACTTTTATATCTCTCTCTCTCATTTTTTCCGAGATATAACCATTATTTTAGCGCACGTGATTACCAGAAAAAGTTCTTCAGCTTGACTACGACAGCACTATCACCGTAAAATAGATCACGTATGACTTCCTATTAGCGTTTCATAGTAATCGCGTATCGTTTCCCATATATTGCAAGCTGTTGGCTGAAATCGTAAATTTTTCTTATCCTGCGTGTAATTCACGCCACTAGTGATGGTGACTCCGTTGAAATTTCTTAAAGATCTCTCATGTCAGAAAAATAGAGTCCATCGGCTACCAACCAGCTACTGCATGATGATGGGTTCGGCCGTTTCGATACAATACACGAGTGTAACAGACAGACAGGCGGACGGACGTACACAAGTCTCGGCAATACATACTGCGCTATGCATACGGTGAAAATATTCGGACACGAAATGCAACAGGTAGTAACGATTGTAGGTAGTGTGTTATCACTGAAGGTTTGTCTCGTAAATCCTAAATATAGAATTCCGAATATAGTCGTTTTTAAGTTAGTTAGGTTTAAGAAATATAAGGTAAAACGTACGATTTTCAGCCAGACGTTGGTATTGATTATCTGGTTCTTCTCGTCCTACAGAGAAAAATATGATATGTTATACGTCATTTTAAAAAGGTTTATCACAGTACTGTACACATTCGCTAATGGAATTAACGTTGTACAGTCGCAACATGTACAGTTACAAAAACAATGCCAAAGATGTAAGCATGTTCTGTTCTGGAATAATTTAACGTTTGGAAGCGTTGATAAAATGTTATTTCAACAATTGATTTGGCCTATAACATGTTCATTTTGTAGCACAAAGCATGCACAATGTAACGGCTTGTTAATCACACTGATGACGGGCCAGCATTTTGCCGATGGAGGATATTCATGAGGCAGTTACATCTCTCACCTGCGAGAAGTTCCATCAGATTAATTCGTTATACACATTACACAACCAAAATAACGTACTTTTTTATTGATGTTTCGACCTCTGAGTGAGGTCCATTTGAGAGCATCTCAAAACCCATTTGTTTCCATCTGCTTTAACAATCTCTGGCGGCTAACTCAGCGTCCTGATTAATTTACATTTAAACGTTTTATAAATGTCTTTACTTTCTTACTTACTTATACTCACTTACAAAAAAGTCAAGAACATAAAAACGTTATAATGTTTCTTTTTATTTTCAAATGAAGCAAAAACGTGCTTATCTACGCGACAATCACAGCCAAAATCGTTAAGCAAAAACGCGATAAACATAAATAAACTGAAGTATGTTAATTGGCCATCAGATATCTTGTAAATGTTATTGTAACAAAGGCGTACCCTTTGTTATAAAAAGCGGCAAAAATACGTAAATATTTTAGTATAGGAACTTCGGTTCGAGGGTGTTATATATCCACAAATGAACAAAACTAACACAAGCGGTTTAATTATTGCTTCAAAGACTATATACCCAGTAGTTAGCTTCACGTCAGTTCTCTGGACCTTGGGATTGGTACATACTACCCGTGTTCATGGGCCGTTTCGACTGTCCGTCGACACGGCCCATTAAGACGATTTGTGTGTACCAACCCTTAAGGGGCGTTCAGACAGGACGCGGCGCGTCACACCGCGCCGCGTCTTGTCTGAATGCACCTTCAGTTTGACACAACTAAGTGCTAGATTGATCGATCGATTGATCGACTGATATCGCTAGCTACGCTACTGAATTTTGCTCCCGTCCCCACACCGTACCCTCGCGAAACCAAATTTGTTAGCCGTTTGCCAGTCCGATATTAAGAGTTTACGAAGTACAAGATCTGATTCGACCATCCGGAACCATATGTGAGTGTGACGAGGCGTCCCAGAAGACGGTTGCAGTCAGATGGTAACGGATTCATCATGGCCGCCTAAGGGTCTTCCGCATTTTCTGTACTCCGGATGGGCTCCATGTTTGTTTTCCAGTGGAGTTGCTGCGAAATCCCTCATGATGCCTGAAATATATCCTCCCTGAGAATTCTTTCACATTCTGAGCGTAGTCTAATAATGGCATGCACGGTGCCCCTGCCGGGAAAGAGTAGAACCGTTGTTTGGGGGGTAAGGAGACTTTCTGATGTCAGTTAGACGCCGAGGACGGATTGCCAGGCAGAGAGAAGACAGGGAACTGTAGACGAGCGTCAACTGACGACGTCGATGATCTGTTGAAGAACGAGACCAAACTTGACGACGAGCGCCTCGCTGTCGTTGACGACCGGACGTTCAAGTCGATTGTAGCCGCGCGCGTCGCCGAACAAGTCGTTAAACAACCGCTTCTCGTTCGGTCCCTGGACGGTTTCTGTGACATGAACAACGCACGACCAGTCCCAAGTCAACCGTACTAGAATTGTACTAACTACACTGTGGGGCATAAAAAGCACACCAAAATGTGTTTCGCCATAACTTTCGTAAATCTCGACGGATTTTGAACAAATTTGGCAGATTGCTTCTTAAATAATTTTTTCATAAAGCAGTGCAAACAAATGTCACCTGAACTGAGTACCAGCTTCGTACTATTAATGCATATTAATTTTGTCGCATACAGAATTGAAAATATCGTCAAAAGTGCTACAAATGCCACATAGTCACAGTCATCTTGCAGCTGAAACGTCACATAGTATGCATATGCATACCCCAGCGAACAAGTTCAACCGAATCGACATCGACCGAATCAACCCAACTCAACCCAACTCAACCCACTAGATGACTGAAATTTGTGACCCAACCCGACCCAATCCATGGATAAACCCGACCCATGTCCATCTCTGGTATGTAGTAACATCGTCTCCATCTTGCACCACTCGATCATCATTTACAGCAAAATCTAACGAAAAATGGGAAGTAGCTTAGTCGGAATAGAATATGACAGCGAACTTGCATATAGTGGCTGCGCTACACCATGGAGCGCGAGGTCAAACGACCTTGCTGAAAAGCTTGCACCCTGGCTGAGTGAGGGAGCAAGCTCATATACGTTTGTATAATGTATTTGCTAGAAGCGTACACTGCATGACCACTGGTCTATTTTGCGCTCATGCAATGACCTGCCTGTGTTGACGGCCTGACGCCGCCACTTCGTGCGTAGCAGTCTGTAGATAATGACAGTGTACACAGGCGATGAAGTCCGTGATTATCTGCTGCTGTGAGGCGTCGGTTGTCAGCAGAAGTCGACTTGAGTGGTACCGTTAGCTCTATAGTCTACGACGGACTGGTGACAACAGAAAGATGTACACAGATCTCTGCACCATCAACAGCGTCTGGTAATGAGTTTCGCGAAGATCACTGAATCTGATAGCAGGAGACGTCGATTCGTGGACTTCTGATGACCATAACTAAGATGGCCGTCAGCGTGCACGTATAGAAGTCATACTCGCTCTCAATCGCCTCGTCTGTAGCCGTTATTAGCGGTATTGATCATTACCGAAAGCATTCGAAGGCTACCGAAGGCTACCGAAAGCAGGCCTAATGATGAATGCCGAAACTTACCGTCGATCCGTCCGTCACACGCCGCTATTGTACCAAAACGGCTAAACGTAGGATCATGCAAGTTACGCTTTACGATAGCCTGTGGACTCTCGTTTTCTGATGCTAAAAATCTAGGCGAAATTCCAACGAGGTCACTCAAAGGGGGCGCCAAGAGGTGAGGGTGAGGTAGGTTAAAATCGGCGGTTTTTCTACCTATATCTCGCTGTATCTCAGAAACAGTGAAAGATAGGGATTAGGGACATAGTTACCATGAATGTTTGCTCATCGGACTAAAACCAACTTGCCAAAATACACAACTCTTCATGTGACACCTCCCACTCTGCTCGAAATCTTGGCTTCATCTTTGACGAACATCTTACCTTCTCTGACTATGCGCTTCATCGAATGGTGCTATTCCTAGTGACCTTCAGTGACCTAACTACCCAAACCATCCCATTTTCGACATTTTATCTTCATAGTGAGTTGAGATAGAGACTTCAAATTTGGTAGACAGGTTGATCGTAGCAAATGCTAGCCCAAGGATGGCAAATCATCCCCCGAAAGGTGCGTTGTTAGGTCACGCGAACCCTTTAAATTTTGTTTGGCACCAAGCGTGTCTCTGGAACGGCTGCAAGTGCAGTTTTCACGTCGATCGTCTCAGTTGCTATCAACGTAGGTGGACGGTCAGTGTGATAAATTGGTGATGGTCGTTGGTCCACAGTTTATCACACTGACCGGTTATATCTGTGTACAACACGGTCGTAATGGCGTCGCGCAGGTCTGTTAGCGGCAGCGGAGAATTTTTCCCAATCATTTAGCGTACATTTCGGCCTGACAATAAGGATGACCGACATACTTGTTAATAGTGTTATTGCCGAGTAATAAATGATGTAAAGGTGTAAAGTAAGACAAGATGGTCGGTGCCGACGAACTGAGTGTACGTACAAGACAAGCTGACAACGTTGTTGCTCGTGCGACTAATGGATGGTTAGAAAAACGCTACTTGAGTGCCAAGTCACGCGACTCCCACTGTGCCGTCGCTCGATCCCTGCTGAGCATCTGACACTGAGACTATACCACGGGAGCCTGGTTGCAGAGGCAAACTGTCGTCATGGCAACGACTCGGCGGACTCTATCTATTGGCCGGACCGTCACTTAACTCGACATGGCAATCGCGTGCGGCGCAGGTTATCGCGCTTCGTGCCGCTGATAGGCTACGGTGCGCGTCTACTACTGATGTACGATCGTAGTGCGAATGGCATACGGGTTCACCTTTTTGATTTTAACTTTTGTGGCACGTGACGCCATTTCCGAGCATCCACGTCAAGTATTTTTGTTAACATCTTGATCTTTCCGTTTGAGCTAGTCAGTAATAAGAAAAAATGATGTGAAAAATTGTTGCAACATGTCATAAAAAACTGCTAAATTATTCTACTGGTAATACATAGATTGGTATGTTTGATAATTCTAAAGAGTTTAAACGTGTGGGCTTGGATGTAAGCATCGCTGTTATAAATTTGAATAAATTCACTTTTCGTGTCATTTATCGCACAGTACAAAACGACTATGACGAATCTGTGGAATTATGGTTTTATGTTTTTTTCTCATTTCTAACATAAGCATTATGCGGCGCGGTGGTGCAACGGGTAGAGTGTCGGACTTGCGATCAACAGATCGTGGGTTCAAATTCTACTCAGGGGGGG
>Ga0209363_1002248_pt1 | contig 10039 bp, 6 predicted proteins | sample WorMetexBAHAMAS3_FD_187385 | JGI IMG/M metagenome (GOLD analysis project Ga0209363, IMG submission 187385) | Marine gutless worms symbiont microbial communities from Max Planck institute for Marine Microbiology, Germany - Inanidrilus exumae... | ecosystem: Host-associated > Annelida > Digestive... | reverse complement strand
GCAGGAATTCACTTCAAGTGATGACTGAAACTGCTATTTATCGTATATAGCTGTAAATGCTGTGGCATAAACAGTGACGTATTTAGAATTTAGGAAAGGGAGCCAAGGTCAGGGAGTTTGGGGTCCAGAGGCAGAGCTCCGGTCGGGATCTGGAGGACAGAGTCTCCCATAAACTGTAGCATATTTTTTGCCTTCTGACGTCAGAAAAATAGCATAAATTGCAGTCGACGTCCACTAGCATCGCCAAATGCCCCCTCCCCCTTTAAATATGCCACTGGGCATGAACTGTTGTTGGTGTCATTCTGTGCAATTTATACACCTCGTACTGCATACCATGCATGCCAACAAACCGGCATAGATTAATAACTTGTTTCGTGTGTTGACTGCATTTACAAGAATTGTGATTAATTTGATGCAAAACTGCTACTACTACTACTGTTTAATGACCATTTTTCAGGTTAACCGGGGTCAGCCATTCCTCCTTAGGTCCTCCTCCATAGTCCACTTATTCTGGAACAGATCCTCTGGGGATTAGTGGAACGGGTTCTGTATGGGCCAGATATCCTGCTTGCTATCGAACCATCAGCGTTAAAGCACTATAGGGAACACAAAGCACTAACCCTAACCTGTGGACTGGCCTTATCATTTCTTCATTTACAACCTTACAGACTCCTTATGGAAAGGCAGTCTTGTGATCTCAAGAACGAGGTATCGGGTCTGTGACTTTTGGCTATATACACAAATTCTAACATGGCTATGATTTTCGGCTTGATGGTGAAGCTCTTTGTGTTCTGAACACTAACTGAGGCGATGAAGGAAATAAGTTACTGAGGCTTAGACTGAATACAGAGGGTTACGAAAGACAGAGGGTACCAGAAAATTTGGAAATTTCTTTTGAATAGCACATTCTGATGAATTCCAAATTTTTAAGCGTTTACAAATGCGAATACGTTGGTTTCCTTCACACATATTGACATCTCCACTCTAGCATTAACATAACGCAATAATAGCAGTGATGATGACATTCTCATGAAACATACGCTTGCGTTATACAAACAAGACACATAGCACAGTACTACATGATATAACAAGGTGTCGCTCTAACGGGAAGTAACCGTACTGGCCCGCCGTCCAGTGTCAGCGCCCGACCGCCCACGCGGCTGTCCCACCGGCAGCGTTACATAGATACCAACAGACGCCACCGAGCAAAACAATACTGACCGATTAGGCAGGCCAGTAAAAAGCTAAATACACAGACATACATTGTGAACTGATCTGCGATAGACAAGGCCCGGATCGGCGACGACCTGCGATATTCAGGCAGACCGGATTACACACCAGAAGTTTTCGAGTCGACGCGGGTGGTGATTCGTTACTTACTTGTGTACTATATGGTAATCAAAGGTAATAGATATTCTACGCTCTGCTTAAAGTATGATGGAGGGAATTTCCCGACTAGATTTGCCGGCTCGTAAAATGTTTGTAAATGATTTACAGAATGCTGTGCGGTTACATTCGATGGATTCAAGAGTCACAGATATGAAGTATTGGAAGACTGAGTCAAATGGCGACATGAGTTTCTCGATTGTCTGGGTGCAAGGCAATGTTTCGGCAAGTTCAGTGGGCGTGGTCGCGCGATCATGCTCTGTACTTCTGTAGAATTGCTGTATGATAATTCTAGGTTAATTTATAATGAAGAAGCACCTTCGTACACCAAAGCCACACTAGCTCCCCAAGTAACTTGGTACATGTTTTAAACAATATCAACTTTCATCAGGCATGGTGGCACGGTTCTAGTTGGGTGTCTTTCAAGGTAGAGAGTCTGTGGATGTCCCCCAGTGGGGTCCAAGAGCAAAGTCCTGATAGAGGGTTCAGGCACGAAGCTGAAGCACTTTTATTTGGGCTGTGTATACAGTATTGGCAACACGTACTCATTATTCCTGTCAGTTGTGGTATGAGCATCCTACCCATACTCTGGTGCAGGCCACCTTATCTAAAACGTGCCGGGACGACGCCGGCACAGTATTACAGGTAGAGACGCCGGGACAGCCGCTTTAAGAGTGCTTTTGTTCCTGCGTGGCTGGTGTTTAGCGTTTTTTATGTTTTAGTTTCATTTGTAAATTCCAACATTAACAGACACGTTTTATTATCCTTTGTAGAGACCGAATTAGCGCGTCTTCAGGTAGTCCCAAAAAAGCATGTGGTGCTGGACTGTCTGTTGTCCCATCTTCAACAACGTGGCAGTGTCGTCTGGGCGGCTTGGATTGTGATAATTGCTCACTGGACGACAGTCTCACTTAGTACAATGTCGCGACTGTCCCGGCACCTCTGCTGGCGTCTCTAACTGTTATACTGTCCTGGTGTCGTCCCGGCATGTTTTAGACAAGGCCGTGCAGGTTTCTTAGTGCTAACTCTAGCCTAATCCTAACACTAACCCTAAACCATACAAACCCTAACTGTAACTCTGAAATAACAAAAATTCGCCTCTATGCGACAGAGCACACAACATGTTCATAACACAGCCATTCGTTTAACACTACTATGATGTCTTCTGTAGGCAGTGCTGATTAGCTGTAAGCTGCTGTAGTATCATTATTTGGCAATCACATACTACAGGCCTATCCACAGTCTGTACAGTTACGAGCAGTCAAAATATATTTTAATTGAAGGCTTCACTGAAGCTATGCACACAGATGTCTATTTTCAGTGGTTGAGTGTTTGGATAGTTGGGGTTTAATGGCGCTTTCAACACAATTCAGGTCATATCACACCTTTAAGGTACTAGTAGTATATTACAAAATGTTACAATTTAATGGGGATTAATTTGGAGTAAGTATTTTCAGTGAACACTTAAATACGAGGCATGGAATTCTATTTTAGGTGAGTTGTTTCATTGATAATATACGCATAGACATATTTTCAGTGGAGGGTTGCTGAAACATTGTAACAAAACATCGGATTTCAATGAACATTTGTATAAAATACATTCAACCAAATCAAGGTAACTGTAAAGTAAGCCTTATTTGTATAGTACTTTATTATGAGCTGCTCATCTCCAAGGTGCTCAGGTATGACATGTTAACAAAGGGGTCACACAGTTTTATCTGCCACCCACACATTTATCCACAAGTGGAATGAGCCATACCTGCCTTTACTTCCCAGCTGCAGAGCTTCACAGTTCTTGCACCTGTACTCATTTCCCACCTGCTGAGGATAGGAGGCTAAGTTGGCCTGGGTGGCTGATTACATACCAAGATGATATACCCGTGAAACGAAACTATCACCCATGTAAGTTCTAACCGGGCTTGACGTCCAGTAACTTCGTTGATATGCCCAGTGCCATTACCACCATGCCACACCACCATCATACTGTATGCTATATTTTCGCTGAATATTCCTGTTGTTAATTTGCACAGTCAATGTATTAATTTCTACCATTTATTTCTTTTGTGTTCTTGCTATTAACATCTCTATTCTATTGTGGTGTCCAAGGTATGCAGTGAGTGTGAGGAGTATGGTGAAAGACTGCATTAAATGTATTAACTAACATGTTATTTTAGGTATCACTGCAGCTGCAGTCACTTTCTGTAACTATTATGCTCTTAATCACTGTTCACAATGCAGTGACCCCTTCACTGAAAATAACTTTTGCAATTTTATGCATGTATCACATTTTGTTGATGAGCAGTCCACAATTGTGACAGCTGTTGTGTTTGTTATCATAGGAAGTAAATGGAAACGAATTTACACTTAACGACTCAACAGGCGTTGCTAGAATATTTACTACCAATGTTCCATCTGGTTGCCCAACACCTAGTTCTGGTGAGTTCATACCTGTATTGTGTAAAAAAACTTATTTCTGTTTGTACCGTTAAAAAATCTAACATTGAGATAGTGAGCCATAGCTGTAGTTTTTTTTGCATATTTGTGTTAAAGAATGGCAGGATTGCCGTTTTGTTACAGTGAGTGAAGGTGAATATTTTTCTGGTAGGGCTTGTACATGTCTACCAGTAAAGGAGTTTCAGATATAAACAACCAAAAAAAAAACAATAATTTTGACAAAAATTGTGTCTTAGATTATTTAAATGAAATTACAGTTGTTATACGTAGATGAGATGAAATGTGTTGTAATTATGTACATCTCATCATAAAGATAAATGTCTGGGTTCAAGGGGCAACAAATTTATCCAAGATACCCTTAACCAAAAAAGTTAGTAAAGCCATGTGTGTATCCTTTATGTTGACAGGCAATTACATGATGGTAATTGGTCAGCTGGACTCCTCTGGTCATTTGCCAGTAATATGTGCAATGAAACTGCACAATTTATCGTCAGACATCACTCTGCAGACAATGTGGCCTTTTGAAGTGTGTGATGCAAGGCTTCACACCAAATAGTTATTGTTATGTCCACAAAGCAAGGGCTAATAAGATTATTCCTTTTTCATTTTTGCTGTTGAGTAGAACCAAACTAGTAAAGGTATCTAAGAGACAATATAGTTTTTTTCATGGCTTGTCAAGCTGTGTCAACGTGAAATTTTCGAATTTTGTTGGATTTCGTGGTGAATTTTGCAAAACAGGATGTTTTTGGAATGATGTCTTTGCTTAGCCAGGTTGTATTATGTTAGAAGGGATCTGGGTTGGTTCCATACAGGATAATAGTACCTTCTGCGAATAGTTTTATCAGGTTAACAATCTAATATCAAATAGTTACTTTTAAACAACCAAAAAACATTTGTTTATTGACATTTCGATCAACGTAGATCGAAACGTCGATAAACAACTAACTATTATCTATTAGCTACTTTTAAATGACCAAAATACATACTGACCAGTATGTTTTTTGGTCATTTAAAAGTAACTGATTGATAATAGTACCTTCTCGGTAACCTTGTCCAAACAGTTTTTCTACTTTTTTCGTCCCATGTGACCGATGTTGTCATTTACTGCAACTGTTGTAAATTGTTAATGACAGCAAACATTGGATGTAGTTATGATATTACCACAGAGCCTAACAGAGGGGATGCAAACCACATGGCAGTGTCATGCTAAGTTCAGACCAACAAATATCACAGTGTGTCTAACAACGCTGAAAAAGCAAAGATACATATGATGACGATGATTGGTACATGTTGCCATGTCACTAGGCCAGAAATCATGCTGTTTTGAGCAAAATGATCTATTCTGCAGCTGAAGCACCATAGGTGTGCCATTTTCAAGCACTCCTGTGGAGTGTAGAATGCATTTTCAATCCAAGTAGAATTATTTTAAAGGTACATCGTCGACACAGTTATGCACACAGTTGACAAACAGTTGTCTGAAATTAAGTGCACAACATATTTAGGATTATTGACAGACTGTATGATATTATTTACTGAACTATAAAGCCACTGCATGAACTGAGACATAGGCCTGGCTATTCAATACTTAGACATTTCGAGCTGTTGTGGTAATTGATGTACAATACATGTATACATTACGTTGACTCATTGGTATTTGAATTAATCAGTGCTCTAGGTTCTTGCATTTGTATTAAGCATGTTGTGATATGCTATCATATTTAACTGTATTATGGAGAGTCACGTTTCTGGCTGCATGGTCCCATATGGCTCCAGGGCTGTGATGTGCCCTAATTCATTTGTTGATTCTGGCACTATATAAATTGTCTGTTTGCTTACTTAACTTACTTACTTACTTCCTTACTTATCTACTTCTTTAAGAATGGGCCCATTTCATTTCCGGGCCAGAGATTGTAAGAGGCGACCAAACCTGGCTTTAGTTTTTCTTTGTGTTTATTTGTGTTGTCGTATATTTTGTTGTGGATGTCTGTTTGCTTTTGTTGTGTTAGATTTAGTTTTTCAGTACTTGGCCATGAGATTGGCTGAGAAGAACATCTCTGAAATGACCTATTTTGTGTCAGGTGGGATGTAAAACCTTAACTCGATCAATTCTGGCTGTGTGTAATAGGAGATGGCTGAATCATTTTATATATGAATCTTTATGTAGAATAAAAATATGAAGTTAAAGTACAGTGATTCTCTGCATATGGACAGTAAAAGCAGGTTTGGTTCATTCCACTGTGGATTAAACGTGTGGGTGTCAAGTTAAGTGTTTGATCCCTCAACACCTGAGCACCATAGAGAAGAGAATCATATATAAATCATAAAGCAATTTACAAATCTGTAGGCTTTACTTTCATTTTGCACAGTATTCGTTTTTAGACCAAGTGACATTACTCATGTTTGCATTTTATAGTACATCGAGAACATTTTGTTGCATAAAAGATTGATGTGTACAAGCAGTTTGATTGGCAAGTTCATTATGGCTCTGTAAGTGAGCATTGACGAATTACTTAGTGAGTACAAGAAAAGCTGTTTGTTATTTCTCAGTTAAAACTGCAAATGGAATGTTAATTAGTCTCAGCCTCATTCACGGTTTTGTCTCACTGGCCATTTTGGGTTTTTCAGTTGCATCAGCAGCTTGAGTTGGCGCCATTGGAAGCCGCATTCGCATTGCTGGGTGCATTGGTGGCACCCAACATGGCACCGGAACCATCTGCATCATGGGATGAGGCATCATTGGCATCATAGGCATTGGCGGACAGTATGTCCATGGAGGATAGAAAGGGTATGGATAAGGTCCGCCAGGATATGGCGGAATTGGCCACGGCACCGGGCCTGGATAGCCTGGCATTAATGCCTTTCGTGCAGCATCTTTGGCCGATCTGCCTTCATCTCCAGATTGTGAATCGTGTGCTTCTGATTCGGTCGTTTCTGCCTTGGTGTTGTTGGCTGCGGCTTTCTGCTGTGATGGCAGTTTTGACGAAGGTTGAACTCTGGCTGTTGTTGTTGTCAGTCTTGAGTCAATGTCCTGTCCAAGCTGACCGATGTCGTCGGCTTCCCTGGCTGCCTCCAGTTCACTCCTGAACGTTGCTCCTTTAATGGCTGGGACAAATCCAATCGGCTTTGTTTCTCCAATAGTTCCCGCAGACGACGCATACGATCCGTTGTCTGCAATGTCTTTGTCATATACTGAAGCAAGCAGTGGGGGCGAAACATCGTCAGAAAACAGCTGATCGCAAGCGTCCAGTTTGTTGCGGTCAGCAGTGAATGTTAGAGTAGATGGTTCTTCCTTCTTGCAGTCAGCAGTTTTCTTACTTGCATAATGTGCACATGGCTTGGTACTACCTATTCCGCTTTGGGCCTCTGCCTGTAGTTCGTTCTGCGTAACTGCTGGAACGGTACCCGCCGATGGCTGATCATAGTTTTGGTCCACAGATGACAGTGGGAAGAGTGTATTGTGATTGCGGTCGGTGTAAAAAGCTTCACTGTGTGGTGTTGTGGTCGTTGTCGAATAGTATGCATTGCGGAATGGTAGTGACAGTGTATCTTGCTGGAATGGACTACCATAACAATGAAGGCCTTGTGGAAATAATGATATACCCGATGATGGTAGTACGTTGAGACACTCTTGATCAATGTCGCTGGATTCTCCTGTGGTGTGATTAGTAAAACCGGGTGGCGCGTGGTGTAGATCTCGTAATCCGAAAGCGTTTGCAACCGGACTATTTTCCTGACAGAGATGCAGTGAGCGTGTAATATAGTCCAGTTGGCTCAGCGTAGATTCAGTGCCACCGCTGTTGAAGATGTGTTTTTCCACCGCTCCGTCGTCTTGCCTTTGTGCTGTGGCTTCCGCCTGATCCAGGAGCAGTGAATGCACCTCGTCTGATGTACAGTCGGGTTCTGCGCGCTCTAAATCTTGAAATTCTATTGAATTCCTGCACAGCACAACAATGCAATGAATGGACGAGTAAAGTGTTCAAAATCACAGAGTCACTCACTGCGCGCGCACTTTACGGTCACGAGAACGGCAGTAAGAAGAAGTAGGTCTTCAGACGTGATAGACAGGGCGCCAAGGTGACTGAGGCAGACCATTCCACATACGACCAGACAGCATCCGGAAATGCCTGATCGACAAGGTGGAAATGGGAAAGACAAGTGCGACGGACAATGAGACAAACTTTGGACTGATAAACTTCATATGTACGCTTTAGCATTATGTGCAGTCTGTCTACAGGTGTGTTACTGTTAATGTCTCTGTTTAGATAATACGATACAATATTATACAGTATATTTACGTGCGCTCATAAGCTGACAAGATGGCCAGCTTAGACAAGCGCACGGCACAGAAACTAAAAAATAAGGAAAAACAACCAGCGCCCTCGTTCTTTATCTATTATCTGTACGTCTAAGTAAACGTCTAACAGAGATGTGACATGACTCGTGACACATCTCTGTTAGACGTACAGATAATCGATAAAGAGAGCTGACGAAGATTCCTACAATCAACTGCTGTTTGCCAAGATTTAGTAGTAGTAGTAGTAGTAGATTCGTTATTGATTTACTCTGACTCTGACAGATGCAAAGTTAGTGACAATTTAGCATAAAATGACATAAGTACATAGTAAAATAAGTATACGCTTTATAAAACGGTAATAAGACAACAACAACACAAAACAACTGGGCGTAAAGATCGATAGCGTTAATAAATGTCGCCATACACCTAAATGTCGATCGCCACACAGCATATGTATTTAAATTGTAGTTTTGGTAAGGAGCGTCCATAACCGCGGGTCTGGAGGTATAGCCAATTTGTTTTGACGGGAAAAGATAAAAGATGTTGATACAGGACATGCTGCGGATTGTAAAGGGTAGATCTGGAAAGTCGTCGTTATCATTCAGTAATTCTACCTTGTAGGCCTAATTCTTCAAGGGAGAGAAAATTTACGGGAAAATAGCCATAACGCCCTACCGCCTACCTTGGAGATTATAGCTTTAAGCTGAAGCTTGCTAGCCATCCCACAGCTATGAGCACTGGAAGGCTTCGCAAAGACAAGATGGTGCATTTCACATAACGGCAATGGTTGGGTCACTAGAGTGTGGAGTATCTTAACTGCAATCTGACTGGACAAGCATTCGTTGATGCTGAGTACTCACAGCTGTGAGACGTCGATATGCCACAGCTCGCGTATCTGCTGCTGTCGCTGACTTTCATGGAGCGCACGTTGTAGCATGTTGTTCTCTTCGTCCGCGTCCTTCGGCATTGCGCTCTTGTAGAACTCCTCTCGCTCTTTCCAGACGTTGGTCGTAACTTTTGGCGACTCGTCTAATGCGGCAGCTGCTACTGCTGCTGAAAAATATAGTAACTCCATTATTATTAATCTATAATAAATAATATTATCTACTACTGAGTTTGGAGAGCCGATGTAAACGGCACAACGTTCCGCGACTCTCGTCCGTGAGAAGTGTTGGCGGATCGAGAAAGGATGCGGTTCAGAGGGTGAGTTTCCCGGGCTGGCGTTCAGTGCTTTGACACGATGACACGACAGGAAGGGCGTCTGCCTGTAAACATCTGCTCCAAATTACCCCCAAACGTCCTCATTTGGGGACCCAGCTCACCCTGGAGTAACTCCAGGAAAGAAGGCCATTTAAAATCAATGCGATACATTTACATCAGCATCGCGAGCTTATTGTGTGACTCAGTATTTTGTTGCAGTATATAGCTATGAAGTGGACCTACATAAGTATTAGAGGGTTGTTTACAAATAGTCTAATGTCTATAGTCCTATATAAGCCTAAGACTACGACATGTCAATCGTTATTATTACGCTAGCCGCGTCTAGCGAAAAAGCCTAATGTAATGGTCTGGTGTCTGTCTGTCTGTGACACCCGTCAGCATACTCGCCGTGACTCACAAGGGGGCAGCATGCGATGCGGCTGGCGTATATTTCGGCTCGACAGTAGCGATGACTGACGGGCTACTTATATTCTTATGTTTATGGTGAACCAGTTTTCCAACCCCATAGGCCAAAGAACGGACTGTTTACACGGTTGTAGTTTTCTTTCGACGTTATATGGTCGCGCGAAAACCACTGCTCGCATCCATAGGCCTAACTCACCAAATGATGACCGATTTCAAAATTCTTTCCACGTGAAACTCAATAGCAAATCTGTAATAAATTTATCACTGAAGATCGCATCG
>Ga0209363_1002247_pt1 | contig 10039 bp, 5 predicted proteins | sample WorMetexBAHAMAS3_FD_187385 | JGI IMG/M metagenome (GOLD analysis project Ga0209363, IMG submission 187385) | Marine gutless worms symbiont microbial communities from Max Planck institute for Marine Microbiology, Germany - Inanidrilus exumae... | ecosystem: Host-associated > Annelida > Digestive... | reverse complement strand
TTATTATTATTATTATTATTATTATTATTATTATTATTATTATTTTAATTTGAAAACGACCAGAATAGCATTGTAATAACGTGGGTAAGTTGTACATAACGTGCCAAGTTCGTGACACCAGTAAGTAAACATTATAAAATGATTGAGTACGGCAGGTGTTTGTGCTGGTGACGTAAACAGACAGCATCTATCGCGAGATGATTTTAGCTGGCAGTGAACGTGTTTTGGAATGAGAAAGCATTCCCCCTTTGCAGTGCTACGGACATCTGTTGGAACAGGTAGGAAGTCTCTCTCTCGTCGCCAATGACGCTTGTCGTTCGTCTTCCGATCTCCTTGACCAGTTCAATGGCTTTCTGGTGTCAGGTTCCCATTTCGATGACCACTGGGTGAAATATGTGGGCGCTGGTCAATTTTTGTTACTCTTGTTGGTAGCTGCGTCTTCGGCCGCAGCTCGCTTCCATGGCTGAGTTGATTAGGCCTACGTACACATACATACAAACAAATTTATATAGCGCCAAAATCGTGGAAACGAATCAGAGGCGCTGGTATCAGCCTATCAGGTACAGTGACATTCCACACCACATGGCCCATGGCAGGATGGTAAGTACCGTACGTACGGTCGTTCATTATTATGAAATCGTAAAAAAACATGGGCACAAAACGATAAAAATAAAAATAGAATGCTGAAAAGAGCAATAGGCCTGCAGAACAATAAAACCTATCCAGTAGAAACTGCTGAAATACACGTAACAAATTAAGTGTCGCAAACTCAGGCGTGCGTGCGTGTCACGGTGTGTGCTAATAACCGTCACGTGACTCTGACGTCATGGGTCCAATCTCCTCAGACATGGCGCTCAGATCCAGATACTCCTACAACATACACATAACACTACTTACTATAGCCTACTTTCTGTCAGTGAAATAAAACACAAAACAAAGGTAAGCTATTGAAAGTTAGTTAATGTGAATAAAACAAGGTGTCGCCCTAACGGGACGTAACATGACTGGCCCACCGCGTGCTGCCCCTGGTGAGTTACGTTGCATATGCGAGTGTTACAGACGACGACAGACGCCAGCGAATGTTACTAGTCTGCCCCCTACACTATGTGTAGGCGGGACAGTAATAAACGAGTTTTTAAAACGACTTGTCCACGCATAAAATGACGGATATGTTTTAACAGATCGAAGCCTCACTGTGGGGTGAGAGTCTCCCTTTGTTGGAACTTAGAAGCAAGTAATGCGGGACATGACTCTTCACTGACTATTTACATGTACTTGGACAGAGAACCGCATTGTTCGCGACGTCTATCACCCAATGACGGTAATTCGAGTGTTTTACACGCCCGAATCGTAAGAAATGTCACCGACAATAATCTGTAGCGCACAATGCGGGACTTTGACTTTTTCGAGTGACTGCATCTGCTCTTTTGTAACAAATCGAAATGGCAGCCATTTTCTGACTTATAGCCAAATGTCTAAATGTTCTTATTTAAGGCAAATATTGCGTCAAATTGTGCTCTTTCAGATCTTTAGAGTCGTTATGTGAGAGAAGGGACGGAAGTAAATTGAAGGAAATGATACAGTAAACGAGGATAGAATAGGGGACAAAGGAAGGGAAGGGATATCGCCCTTGTATCAGTGGCGTTCAAAGCAATCTACATGCGAGGGGCCCATTTTGTGCTGGAAAATGGGTTGTGCCCCCACGTTATACGATGGGCCTCATAAGTCTCTGCAGAGGTGGCTCCCTTGTAGGTTTTACACAATATTTTATATTTAAAAAATAAAATATTAGTAATGTAAGTATCAGTATTTGAGAACGAAATGTATGTTACATTGTTGGCTACGCAATAACTAATGCATAAATGAGGGCACCAGGCCCCGCTTTGAAGAAAGTGAGGGTGCCATAGCCCCTTGCCCGCTCCCCCGGTTGCGACGCCTATGCCTTGTACGTGTACAAAATGTGTTGTTTAGGTGAAATTGTTATGACGGCGATGATGACGATGATGAAAGCGTGCATAGCATACCACGCTGTTGGCAAGAAACGAGTCAAAAGTATCGGCGAGTTGTTTGAACGTCGGTCTGTCAGTCGGGCTGAACTGCCAACATTGTAGCATCACCTCGTACCTAGATCAAAACACTCTGAACCGTCGCATACAGATTGCGTATACTTTAAGTCATCGAAACAAAAGGCTCAGCTAACGCCGACAGACCCGCGCTACCGTCTTTCTCGGTTGACATCTAGTCAACTGCTGTAGGAACGCAAACAGATCGCGCAACGCCGCCACTGTCCATGCATCAAATGTACCAAGTGTATATAACCCACTTCATTCCGACATGACACTATGACTGCCAGTGTACTGAAAACGGCAAAGAGACGACTAGAGCGAGTTACTAGAAGGCGTTCGGCAGAGCGCATACCTACACAACAGATTAAAGTGTTGTGACCTGCAAGCAGCAAGTACATCGGTCTGGGTTTACCGCGTTGCGCCGTAAACTGGTTTCTCCAACTCCGATCACCTTCCAAAATTTAACCATCTCTTCTCTGGTCCAAACAGTCTACCTGTTCCACGAATTTCGTGAAAATCCCAATTAACTTTTTGAGTTATCATGTTCACAAGCAAACAGACAATAAAATAAACTTAAGTGGTGGCGGATGTGAAGAGTGTTGAACGTACAGCTGATCGGAGCAAGTAGTCGGCTTGTCCATGCGATATCCAGACTTCAGCATGTGACACAGCTGTTCAGCCGCTATCCCGGGGTACGGACTGGCGCCTGAGCACACACACACAGCTGGTCTGGTTAGCTTTAGTTTTTTTTCTGAACGTAACGCCACCCTCCATTTTTTAAATATCCATTTTGTTTGAAATATACATTAGCTAGAAATCACTAACAGACTGCAAGCCTACGTCAGGCACCTGTTTTATTACGCTGGACGCGTCTAGCGGAAAATGTAATGTAATGGTCTGGCGTCCGTCCGTCCGTCCGTCTGTACATAGCAAAAGTACGTAGTCACCCTGCCGGCAAACAAACAAAACACGCACGGAATATACACAACCGCTTCAGCGGAGGTAATAATTTTCGCCGTATTTCCATCACTGAAATACAACAAAATACAAAGACACAGAAGATGAAACGAAAACACAGAAAAGGACGGACGGACATCAGAGAGACCGACGAAGACTTACCTAGCGTGACTATTTCCCAGAGTACAACGCCGTAAGACCACCTACAACCAATCATCAACGTTCACAACACTAAACACGTGAATGACCGGCTAGACATGCGCAAGTAAATAAAAAAACTAAATAAACAAAGATTATTTAATCCCAGATCTACTTTTACTCGGTAAAACGCTGACTTTTGGTGCAATGTGAAACATTGGACATAACAATATTTTCTGTTTCGCTTAGCTTCGATTAGAGGCCAAAATTTTTGCCTTGGCTCGGCCACGAGGCCAAACGTTTGGCCTCGACCGCAGTCTCGGGCGAGGCTAATGTTGGCATCGACCGAGGCCTGGTCCAGGCTGTTGCGGCCAAGCCGAGGACAATGTTACGAGGCCGAAGCCGAGGCAAAGGTATTTTAGCCTGGACTCCGGCCACGACTACAGTGGGAACATGAGCTAAACAAGGCGCCAAATGGAAAATGAGCAGAGTTGCTCTATCTCGCTTTGCACCGGAATTACGCGAACAATACACGGAACACTAAATAACTTACTCGCCGTATTATAGCTGACGTTATACGAATACAAATATGCAATTAATCAATGATACAAGGAGGTGTGTAGCGAGCGCTGCACAACGGTGAAGCGACCGGAATCACCTGACCTAATGTCAGAAATCAAAAACTGAAAGTGACGTGTCACTCAGATTCCATTGCGTTGTTATCAATATACAGTTACGCTCACAAAATAATGCTCGAGGTTTCTTCTACAGAAAATGGGTGGCCACTTTGTGCCAACATACGATACCTTGCAGTGGGCAGTCTAGTGTATGACAAATAATCCGTCCGTTGTCTGGCCGTCAGACCTAGTTAGTAGGCCTAATATGTTACTCTCCTGACTTCACGTGACCTGATCTACTTCGTGAGTCATCCGTGTCTCGATCTGACCTAATTACCAGCAATTTACAAGAAAATCAAACAGATACATACACGTCGCTTTTAGTGGTGTAGATCTGATCAAACAGTGATTCAGGAGACATCCATTTCACCGGAAGCGGACCCTAATAGCAAGGCAATCATCATCATCATCATCATCATCATCATCATTATCAGCAACAGCAGCATGGTCACTAGTACAGTAGAATTCAGTGGATATGTAGAACAACCGTCGGCCAGTATTTATTATCGCCATTATCTCCATTAAATTTATTCACATGTACGTTATATTTATATACGTTCCTCGGTGTTTAGGCTTATTGCATTTATTATAACTTCTTGTGTCGTGTTAAACGCTCCATATAGGTTGCATTTGACATATGATATGACGTGATTTGATTTGACTTCTATCATTCAGTATGTTTTGTTTGACACTTGTATATGCATTGCATTTTCTGGTCTGTGTTTTTTATTTTATAACCTACTGCTTTTATTCACTTTGCTTCTTTTCACTGTCGCAAGTACGTTTGATGTACGCTATTAGATACTTACATACTTACTTACTTTTATCTGAAGATAGCAGTTAAAAGTTTGATCACATATTATACCTACTAAACATGGTCTTTGAACATGAATTTACCAATGTATCAGTTAATTACGTTCAAAACTTTGTCGCTGTACAAGATAAAGTATAGATAGTAACATTTAATAGGAGAATATTAGTTGCATTGTTGTGCTTAAGTTTATTTCCGAGATATTGCCTGCTAAAATTTGCAATGATGTGTTTGAAACTGAATTCGTCACAGTTACGTAGGCCAACAGAATACTGCTGGACTGCTTGGTACGCTGGCCGCTTCTAGCGGAAAGCGTGATGTAACGGTCTGACGTCCGTCTGTCTGTCTGTCTATCCCGTCGGCATACTCACCGTGACTCACCAGGGCATACGACACGACAGCGTACATTTGGGCCTGACAATGAGACGGGCCGACAAAGAAAAACGACAAAGCGCTAAACCAATAAATTTCCCCTAGGAGAATTCCCTTTGTTTGGGAACTCCTGTGTGAACACACAGACACAGACATAAAATAGTGGTTACTTCTCATGCCGTTGCTACGATGTTGCCGCGAAATAAACCAACAAGAGACGCGTGGAACGGTGCAGTCGACTGACTAACCTTGGTCGTCTTGAGATAGGCGTCGCCCTCATAGATGTCTCGACTTAGACCGAAGTCGGATACTTTAGCGATTTTACCAGTCGCGATAAGCACGTTACGCGCGGCCAGGTCGCGGTGAACGACCTTCATGTCACTGAGATAGTCCATGGCGTTGGCGATCTGCAGCGCGAACGACAGTAGGTCAAGGTCGAGGGAAACCAGGTCAAGGTCGCGCGACGTGGCGGGACAGTGGCGCAGGCTACGCAGATAGCTGCGAAGTGAACCGTACTCGCAGTACTCCACGACCAACCAGAGCGGACCTGCACGCATACATTAGCATAAATTACCTGTGCAAACCATTGTTTGTCTGTCTGTCTGTCTGTAAGACAGATCTGATGTCTGTAAGACAGATTATTCGAAAGCTGTGGATGAACTTTCACAACATTCTATGAAGGGGTAGGCATGGGTTAGATTTTGGGACTCGGCACGTAGACGGCACTCCGTGGAGTGTATACATCTTCAACGCTGCGTTGAAATCGGCACAGTGTCGTTACCGGCTGGCAGCAGGTGTGTTACTGTGAGTGAAGTATGTTACCATTGTATTGACCGTTGTACCAGTACAGTCGCAGGCGTGCACAGCGAAGCCCACCAGTCACAGTGTGGTGGCACTTACGACTTACTGTCATCCAGAACTGGTGGCACTTACGACCTACTGTCATCCAAAATATGTTCATGATCACTCTTCCTTAGTCCATAATCCACTTATTCCTAGCTTAAGCTTCATGGAAGTCCACTGGTATTTTTAGTTATTCAGCTCACAAACAAGCAAACACACAAACGGGGGTGGAAAACATCACCTCCGCCAACCATTGTCGGAAACCGCACGTTCCACTTCTGTTGACTTATTGTCAGCCTACGCGGGTAGCATGATCACGTCACGACCAATCGAAAACGGCAATCAGAATGACTTAGCCCTGGACCACAAAGAGCAGCACGGATACAGAGCTAGACGTTCCGTAACTATTATTACTAACGTGTAAGTGTAAAGTAGCGTTTTTGGTCTACAATAGACCTTCGATGTATTTTTAAGAACTTCGCTCTCTAACATATTCCTGTGAAGCATCAGGTCGGTCAGTATGACGTTTGTATTAGTTCACAAGGGGTTGCCACTGCTGACATTGTGCCACGAGTCACCGTAGACGAATACCTCGCTGGCTATAATTAACTAGTCATCGAACAGAATGGTATATGCGACGATGTCCAAGGTCAAAAGGTCAGATAGAGAGATCAGAGGTGGGCGACTAAAACGTCGAAAGAGACCGTCGCGACTGCAGACGCCGATGAGTTGAATGACGTTCTTGTGATTGACGTCCTTGAGAAGATTGAACTCAGACAGCAAATCACGGTACTCGGCCATCGACGCACATTCTACACAGACACGCCAGACAGCGCTGTTACAAACTACCACACCAGATTTAACAAAAGGTGTCGCCCTAACGGGACGAAACTCTTACTGGCCCGCCGTGGAGTGTTACAGACGACGACAGAAGACAGACAACGACAGACAACGACAGACGCCAGATAGCATCACTAGTATGGCCCCTACAATGTGTGTAGGCGGGCCAGTAATATTACTTACAAGTGGTCGAAGGATTTTCGTGAAACGCTGCATCGCATCGAATCGCATCGTAATGTGACACCGACCAGTTTGGAGCATTGCAGCCGGCTGCTGCAGTACTGCAGCTGTCGCCGTAATTGATTTTCTGCTGCGTAAAGCGCCGCAACACTGACTCCCAGCGCTTTTAATGGGCCGGACAAACCCACAAAATACTATTGTCTAATTATTATTAACTGCTGGTGTCATGTCAGCAACTACACTATACAAATACTATGTAACAGGTTGCGTTACTAATTACCTTAATAAATAAATAATAAATAAATAAATAAATAAATAAATAAATTACGTTAAATATGACAACATTTTCCGACTGATAAAACACGCTGAAAAGGTCTTAAATTAACTCGGGTTTGGCCATAAAGTGACATTTGCAGTTGGCAACCCTGGCGCGCTGCAAGGTATTCTGCTGGTGCGCCTTCTATACTCTTGCGCCACCGATCGAGAGTTTGTCGTTTACACACGCATGCCCTGGGCAGTCGCTAGCTAGCTGGACACAAATTATGCCACGACCTCTGTTTTCAGCACGAATAGCTTACGCAGCCGCTGCTGCTGCAAGCCTATCCCACTGCAACAAACCACGTGACCCAATTAACACTTCCTAGAGAAGCTTCTCCTCCGTCGTAAGCTCCGCCCAGCGTTACAGCGTCTCACATATTAATAGTATCGAGTCGTTGTGGTCAACAGACATCCTGGTGCGTGGAGTTATAAAGGCAGGTACCTGGATTCATTCGCCAGTGTGGCGGCTATGTAGACTACCTAATAGAACAGTGCGCATGGTAGGCCTATATGCTGTCAGTTAGTGCCCGAAATATGTTGATGCAATAGTGCTGTGCGAATTGTACTCCTACCAAAAGTGACAAGTGTTACAAATTATGAAAACGTGCATTAGGAACGTGAATTGTCATTCTATTTAACGGCTGCAATGAACGCTACCTTTCAGCATCTTGACAGCGACGATGGTGCTGGCTGCTGAGCCAGGAGTGGTGAGTGTTGCCTTGACAACGCGTCCAAACTCTCCCTCACCGAGCATGGTGGACGAGTCGAAAGAGACGGCGTTGCGGTCGAGCTCCCAGCGCCAGTCCAATTCCTACACACACTACAATGGTGATGCGCGAGTCGCAAAATAATCTTGATACGGACTTTGTTGGATTCGATTGTGTACTAAACACGCGGCATAGATAGTACAGGATCTAAATGTCTGACGCATATCTCGACCAGACCGGGCTGGAAAGAGCTACCAGTACCTCAGCGCATCGCATGCCCGTCCGTTTCCCGCGCTAACGGACGGTGCAGCACGCAGGCATAGCACCGCCCCAATCAAACACGCTGGGACTTCACATCTGTTTTCATGGCTACTTGTCTATAACTACCGCTGCAGTACGGGCGGAGCCAGGAGTAGACTTGCTTGCTATGGACGCTCATGTGTCGCAGTTACAGGCATAGACGGCAGAAGCATATTAGACCGGCAGCCCAGGGGGGGGGTTTGATTAAAGGAACGAGGTGCCAATATCTGAGTAAGATTATATATGCATGGACGGATTGGTCCGATCTATACCCCATCTAATACATGGTTCCCTGGACCCACGGAAGTCAGTCCCCAAACGCCAAGTCGACCGGTTCAGCCGTTTTTGCATAGTACATCGCAGTGTGTTGGTCACACTAATGTACACTACAAAAAAAACATCAAGTGTGACCAACACACAGACACACAGACCACGCTACGTGTGACATGTTTCGCAATAGGCCGCATCTGTGCGACGCTGCCTAAAATTTAGTTCGAAGTGGAGCAAGATAGACATTAAAGTGAGACGTTAAGATGGGTTGACGACGTATCCCCACTCCGTGATTCGGTTCTTGTGAGGCGTCGGCGCCAGCGGGAGAGGGGGGCAGGCATGGCCCCCCCACAAAATAATTCCCCCATGGGTGGGGCTGTAGACAGGGTTTTTCCTAATGTATCGCTGTTTATGTGCCCCCTAAAACTGTCTTTGGCCCCCTACTTGCTGTTGCTACTCTGGTGCCGGTACTGTGCAGTGAAAATGACAAAACGAGACGGCAACTAGCCTGGAGCAGTGTGGTGAGCTGTTGATGGTACCAGTCGTCAGGTGACGCTACTAACACGCCGCTGTTATCTGACGTCGTCGGTCTGTAGTCGACCGTCAGCTCACTGGACGCCGTCGCGAACGCGTACTCAGCCGACACACCCGACCTGACGCTCCGATGATGTCGATTTGTCGTCCAACAACAGCTGACCAGGGCGCCCGACTGAGCAGCAGCACGGCGTGACTTGAGGAAGTAGACAGACAGCGTCACCACAGTGAGGACGACGATGATGATGATAGAAGCGGCCAGTAGGAAGCAGTAATCACCACACCACGACGACGACTCTAACACACACACAGACACACACACACGCACACACAGACACGCACACATACAACAGACACGCACACATAGACACCGTGCTCGGAGGAAACTGACACGGTTTATTACTGACAACTTTGGTGGTGCAGGTAGAGCACGCGCTCTGGTGTGTGTGTGTTGTGTGTAAAAGTAAATTAAACAGTGTATAGCAGTTAGCATCAACTTATCTTTCACCGCTACGGGAAACTCACATGCCATTATGGGATCACACAGTGTTACCTGCCACCCGGCAGAGGTGTGAATCCCACCTTTAATCCCCAGCCGAAGCAGGTACTTGATTTAGCGACCCCGGAGGGATGCAAGGCTGAGTTGACCTATGTTACGTGAAAGCGGACCGGCTGGAATTTGAACCCGCGACCTGTCAAGCGCAAGTCCAACGCCCTACCGCAGCGTGTGTATGTGCGGACAAGAAGTGACGAAAGAAATTACCTTCGACTGACATATTCGGCACGCTGGCTGACCTTCATCATATCTAGGTCAAGTGCGAAGGTTATGGTCATAGGTCGAAGTCTCGCGAGACGAGACGACCATGATTAAAAGCAAACCTGAATTTAAAATTGTAAATAAGTAACAGCCAACTAGAATAGATGTTGTTTGTCGACTTAATATGCTAACGCTGAAGTGGTAGGTGTGAGTGCGACTAATAATAAAGTCAACAAGCTCATTCATCTTGAAGTTGGACTTAAGTATGA
>Ga0209363_1002246_pt1 | contig 10043 bp, 6 predicted proteins | sample WorMetexBAHAMAS3_FD_187385 | JGI IMG/M metagenome (GOLD analysis project Ga0209363, IMG submission 187385) | Marine gutless worms symbiont microbial communities from Max Planck institute for Marine Microbiology, Germany - Inanidrilus exumae... | ecosystem: Host-associated > Annelida > Digestive... | reverse complement strand
ATATATATATGATTCTGAAAGGCATGAAAATATATAACATCTTTGTGGAACTATCAGTGCCTAAGAGCTCATGTTGTATTGCGTCTGATACACACTAATACGCGAAGCAGTGACATGCTGACAAAATCTGTTTGTTTAACTTAGGACAAACTGAAATATTTAAGCATTGTTGAACATGATAGAGTAACCACTGTTATAACGCAGCTAAATCGTGATTTGTTTTGTTTATTTTCAGCTTCCTGTTTCCGACGATGCAACAGATTAGTGAAGACTTGATCCACGTTATTGATCAGCTTAAGTAAGTAACTGTTCGTACGAATACCTGATTTAATCGTTGACTTTACCGCTCGACGCGTAAGCTACACATGTATAGCGCGGTACGTGCTACGGCTTGATGTCTGTTCAGCCATCTTTATGTCCGTCAGTCTGTCTGTCACACGCCGATATTGTATCAAACGGCTAAGTATTACCCTATCATCAAAGAGTCACTGCTGGATGGTAGGCTATGGTAACCCACAACAGGAGTGATTCCTTTAGATGTCGCTATATCTCGGAAACAGTTAATGATATCATTGATATGCCTACGCACATAGTTACTATGGAAGGCTAACAAGAAGTAGGTGAGCTATCGAATGATGACATCGTCGACCACCCCAATTGCCCCTAACTGCAGTCACTTTTATTGGTAAATTTTGGGTCGGCTTTTCTATTTTTGGAATGGGTGATAGAGGTTTAAAGGCTTCAGACAGTAGCTTGTGCTACTGGTGTCCGGGGGGCAAAGATTTTTGAGTTTCATAACTTTTTAGGCCATGACATGTATTGTATTTTACGTGAGCATGAACTTTATTCTTTTGAGTCCTATGTCCTAACTCAGCTAACTGTATTTCTGCATTACTCAAACACTGCTCTGCGTCTGCGTTTCCTGTCAGCCTTACGTTGTTTTATATTTTTTTGTTAGGACTTGAAAGGGTAGGGTCGACTCCGGGTCCCAAGTTTTATTTTTAACACGGCACATAAACCACATGACTGTATGACATGTAGCAAGTACTAGTCTATAAGTGATGAACTATACCCGCCAGGGGCATGGTCCGAATCACATGACTTTTTCATTTTCGTAATGGTGATATTTTGAAAACGGTAAAGCGGCTGAAATTTCGGATTTCAGCCGCCATAGAACTAGTGATTGCATTGTATTGTATTGTAAAAGGGACAGCGGAAGACTAGTAGTAAGAAAGCATACGTGGCCTACCGAATGGTGCCATTACCAGTTACGTTGCGAAATGTTGACCTGTTGTTCAGCTACTTGTGCAACTTTTAAAATGCCGTGACCTACAACTTTGGGCTGTTGAAACCATTAATAGCTTACTTTAACTTAACCAGATTTCAATTTATACCGAGTGTCGCGCGGTCTTTGTGCTACAGCTGAGCCTCGTATCCTTTATGGGCAACAGCAAAAAAACTGACTTTGACTTTGCCATTCCCGAAAATGACGTCGAATTTAGAAATCACAGTGTAGCTTTAGTCATTATTCTGTTACAAGTTCGTACACATCAGCGAAAGTAGACAGTCCACACAGCACAGAATGTCTGACGACTGGACGTATGTCATAGGTCAGAGTCAACATCTTCTAATTTCATCATTGCATTGCGTCCGTCCGATTCGTTGTAATTGCAGTTGCTCTCCGGCGGCCATGTTGCATGATGAAATGGTCTGTGTGCGATGCCCCTGGTCGCCCGTTATATAGTCGGTCAAAAGACGCATGTGACGTACGGTCAATTTGTGCAACCGATGAAACGAGCAGTAGATCTGTCCTATCATTCGTTTGTTCGTTATTTCTTTTCTTTCTCTCAGTCTTCCAGCATTGTCACTAGTTTATTGTCAGATAAATTGTTTCGAATTGTTCAGACGAGTGTATGGCACAACTTATACACGCTGTCTTCATTATAATTTTAGTCACTGTTGTTGTTATGAATTATCATATTAGATGAGTAGAGGGATGTGAATAATAAAACATGCGGCAATAATAGGGAATTTGGTGTAGTGTCGTCATGCACTGGTTATAAAGTATCAAAAGTGCGATTAAGAGTTCGTGGGTTGGATTTCCGGCCGTTGCGGCAGCTTTGCATAACAACCGTAGAAAGTTGTTCACACGCTTGTGCAATTATTCGATTTTATTTTATTAGTTAATTTTCAATGCGTAAAATTCGCAATAAGTATGCATTGCGCATTACTATTTTAGTCTTTTGGTCGTTAATTATTTTATGACACAAGCCCTCGTATATGTGAAACATCAGATGCCGTGAAAAATTATTATTAGGCTCAGTGCACCGAAACAAGAACACGTGATTGGGTTGCAAAAGTAAATCGTGTTCTCGTAGTGTAAACAAGCATATTTTATAGAACCTAAGTTTGTAGCGGTCAGAATAAACAACTTATGCCTAACTGTTATTTATGTGACACTCACTGCGATACATAGTTCAAGAAGCTCCGCTACCGCAGAGGAACCGCGCGACGCGTTACGTCAGTTGAAATCTAGTTAACTGCTGCACAGCTGTACTAAAAATCACATTTGAAAGGATTGCAGTAGAGAATGACCTTGAAGGTGACTCAAGGTCATCGGAATTACCTGTATTCGATGGGCCATATATCACGTCCTATCAATGGTCTGCAGTAACAACGACTCTATCTAGTACCGTTTCCGAGACATTACCACTTTTCAGTGCACATGACTGGCTGTGACCTTAAGACGTCCTTCGTTTTCGAAAAGGTAGTAGCAATTACAAGTCACCTGCGCTTTCCCACTAGTCTTCCATTGCGACTATGTCTCTATCTTGCACCGTTTCCAAGATATTATCACTTAAAGCCCAAAATTTACAGAGGTCACGTGCCCTGAACACATCTCTATCATGCGTGCACTACTCTGTATCGATCAGCACACGACATTTGAGTGCCTAGCTTCACCGATTCCAAAGATATGATTGAGGGCAAAATGTAAAAACGGGTCACGTGACCCCGACGACGCCCATTAGTGGGTAGTTTGTCATCCCAAGGCTAACATTTGATTTATTCTACTTGTATACAAAAATTGGCGACTGTTGCTTTAGCCTTTCCGGAGTTGTGATAGTGGGCGTCGAAGTGAAAATGGGTCATGTGACTTTGACCACGCGCCCGTTTTAGGAGTGGCTTATATCTGTGTGCTAGGACTTGAAATAGTCTACCTGTGTGCAATACCTGACTACTCTAGTTTCAGCCTTTCCAGAGACATAGTTATGCTCAGCTAAATTTAAATGGTTCACGTGACCTGACCACGCCCATTTTGGGGACAGTTTGCCATCCGTGGGCTAGCACTTGCTACAACCAACCGATCTACCGAATTTGAAGTCTCTATCTCCACTCGCTACGAAGATATACGAAAGGCGGTACAAAATGTCGATTTCCGTGACGTTGAGTGCACTAACTACCTCAAACTTCCCTATTCTCGACAATGTCGAAAATAGGGAAGTTTGAGGTAGTTAAGGCACTCAAGATCACGGAAAATAGCACCATTTTATAGAGCGCATATCAGTTCCTATCAGCGTTCCGTAGTAACTATGTCCCTGTCTTGTAATGTTTCTAAGATACAGCAAGATATTGGCGAAAATAGCTGATTTGAATCTACGTCACCTCTATTTGGCTCCCCAGTTGGGGGTGATCCCGTTAGAATTTCGCCGAGATCTTTGTCATCAGAAAATTAGAGTCAATGGGCTTTGTTTGCGTCATCTTGCGTTTAGCCGTTTTTGTACAATGCCGGCGTGTGGCAGACGGATGGACACACGGATATACAGACAGACGGACAGACACACGACGACAGCACCGCGCTAGCATCGCGTCGCGCGGTAATAATGCGACTATACTGTTAGTTTCTGCATCAAAACGTCCGCTAATAGAAGAGTTATAAAACAAATGGTGTCACATTTCAGAGTGAAGGAAGTCATTTGCTTTGGAGAAGGCGCTGGAGCTAATATTCTAGCCAGATTTGCCGTAAGTACTGTTTATTTTTCTAACGATATTGCCATATTTTTTAAAATTAAAAATGAAACTATAATCGTCTGCAGGTTGTAGGAAATGAAACTGTTGAGTGAATCGAATACATTGATGACAACTGTTTGTTTAAGCCACTGTTCTTTAATACATGGAGTTCTTAGCCTTAATCTTTCGTTTAATATTTATCAGTGCATGTGCACACAGAGACAACTCTTTGAAGCTCAGCCATTATTCTTCTCACTACTGGTTTTCTTCAGACTGCCTTCGCTGACAGGACTCTGACAGAATCCTTTGTGCTAATGGGTTTTAATTTTTGAGTTTTTTACTTATTTTCTGTTACGGTTCCATGCGGGAGATTCAGCTTGCTGCTCGTCAGCTTGTTAGCCTTGTGTTGTCGTATCATATCCTATCGCATCAGCACTACTGATGCATTCTGCGACCGTATTGGCTTAACCGGGATTTTTGAATGTCAGTGTCCTATCCGACTTCGTCAATTGTCAAGCCTAAGATTGAAATTAACTTTCTGCTGCAGCTTATAGACGTTTTTTGCACGATGTTGCGGAAATTGTGTAGTACTGTTCACGTAACAGAACGTATTTACACTGTACTTCTGTTTTGTCCTTGATAAAATGTTTATCCCTGAATAGGAGGTGCTAGGATCCCATGACTCTCCTCTGACTGAACCCATGTGCTTGGTCGTGCATGCTATTAGTGTTCTGTGGATCTGTTTGATTATTTATGAGCGAACACTGCACGTCTCTTAGTACATGATCGCGTACACAAGTACGGTGTCGCTTATATAATGTGACAGATTGCACACTCGCAGCGCGTTCTTGGCGTTTGTCTACTGCACGCCACCGGAACAACCGCCGGCCTACTTCAGTCGCTCAGAGACAAGGTGCGTACTGCCGTCCCATCATTACACAGCATGAAAGTTTCAACAAGTAAAATTGATCGGTTACAAATTACCAGTTCGATATTTTCATTCATTTTTTCGTTGTGTCACGCACGTTCGCCATCGTAGTGTTCAGTATACATGCGGACGCCGCATAGCGTCAATAAATATGAATGATTATAAACTGGAATACACCGTCAAAATTTTCCACTTGCCTCCAATAGGCAGCATCTGAGCTATGATGATTGTCTGGAGGTTAGGAGGGAAAATAATCAGAACTGTCCTGTGCTGTATTGTGTATGACAGTTGTACACAGTTAGGCTATGCGCACATACACCCGTGAACAGTTCTTAAATTTACTTGTTGGTCTAGATTTAGATTCCGTTTTTGTGTGCTTATTTAGGTTTACATTTTCTGTCTTTTAGTGTTAACTTAGATCATTGTATTCATGTGTTGCTTGCTTTTTTGTTGGGTTTAGTTTCTTCAGTACCAAGCCAAGAGATTGGCTAGGAGGGACGTCTCCGAAATGACCTATTCTATGTCGAATGGAACGTAAAACCTTAACTCAATCAGTCAAAAAACCTTCAAAATTGTGATTTTGTTGTTATCGTCGGCAGTACAAAATGTGGAAAATGGGGTGGTTTGGGGTAGTAATGGGTCACTCAAGGTCACTGGAAATAGCACCATTCGATAGATCGCATATGAGCGCATATGAGTTCCTATGAGTTCCTATTAGCCTTCCGCAGTAACTATATCTTGCTTCGTTTCTAAGATATAGGGAGGTATTGGTCGAAAGTCACCGATTTTAACCCACCCAACCTGTATTTGGCTCCCCCATTGGGGGTGACATTACCGAGATCTCTGGCACTAGAAAAAATTGTGTCGCTCTGCTATCGTACGACATTGTTTACGTGATTCTCTGTGTAGCCGTATTTGTAGAACACCGACTTGTGACAGACGGACAGATAGACGGACAGACGGACACACGATAACAGCACTGCCTCGCGCGGTACAAATTGAAAAGAACTCTCTACTCCCAGCTTTCCGAATGTAGGCCTATATCTTTCCAGCTACTTTCTGCCGTCATCTAAAAACATCTTTTCCAGCTGGCCTTCCAATCCCCATAGCTCCTTCCGTCTAGCGCCTCAGATTCAGCCTCCGCTGACCATTGTGCGCGTTTATAAATTATAGTTACTTACTTATTTATTTACAATGGCTATGTGAATATGCGTGTGAACAGGTAATTCGTTGGAAGCTGGATTCCATTGGGATGAATCCAACCGCTGAATCTTATTTGCTTCTACACCGGTTTGGCACTGTAAGTATCAGCAGTATTTTCTGTGGAGATATAGAATACCTTATGTTCTGAAACAAAAGGTTAACTACGCAGCGATTTTGGGAGAGGCTTGCATGTTTTAGGTCGACACAACTGGGAGATTTGTAGAACATCTTCAGCTCCTCTATTGAGAAATGAGTGAAGTCTCACGCGCGAACGCATTTTCATGTCTATTTCAGTGCACTTTGAGGCAGTGAATCATCGTCATCATATATTTATGTCAGTTCTGTCACGACCATATGTCTTTGTGTTCGTAAAACGTTCAAAATATCTGAGTCAGATTTATACATTCACCCCAGCAAGAAGTACAGCAGCGTTCCATGTGCTTGTTTATACTTTCGATTTTTAGTCTTAAAGAGTCTTTTATTTCATTTCTGACAGTTATAATAGTCCAGGTATCGTTTCCTATTTAAAGCGTAAAGTGACCTTAGGGAAATTAGTTTGTGGAACGCTAGATACATGCTGTATTTGTTTGTAGCACATTTAGAGGTTAGAGGCTAAATGGTTTATGGTTAGGATAAGCACACTACGTCGATTTCAATGTGGTATGGCGGCCGGAGGTGTGCGCTCTAACGAGTGCCTTCTAGTTATTATTTATTCGTGTATTGATGTTGCTATTTATGGTCTTGTTTAATTTGGGTCCTGGTACTGATACTGATGACAATAACACATTGCAGCCGTAGATTTATGTTGATAAGCCTTTGAACACTGTGTTTCCGGGCAGTCTAATCTCTAGTGGCATGTGTGGCTTAACGGTAGAGCGTTCGCTCGCGATACAAAAGGTCGCGGGTTCGAATCTCGGCCGGTCCGCTTCCAGATAACAACCGTGGGCAAGCTGCTCACACGCGTGGGCAAAGTATAATTTGCTACCGGCCGCTTGGAGGTGATGCTCTGCGGCTGGGAAGGTAACCGCAGGTCTGGCGGAAAGTAATGGCAGCATAGCGCTGGGTGGATGACTTATAGTCACCTGCGGGCTGACTGCTTGTACACCGGGATCAGCTCCGGGTCCAACGCTCGGTAACGAGTAGGTCTATGGGAGAACTTTACTTTTTTTAAATCCCTATCCCCAGACTCAGGAAATAGTTCCTGCCCCAGGATGTGTATCGTGGTATACTGGGATGGTGGTAACTGGACATATTCGTTTAAAATGAGAATATGGATACATAGGGATAACTTGTAAACTTTCATGCAGCTTACCAAGAACAACTGACACAGTGATCGTCACAAAGCGCATCTGATTCTCTGGCTCGCGTCTTATGACACTGTAAACTTGTTTCGATTGATTGACTGTTGATATGTTTACGAGAATTTTGCTAATATTTATTGCATGCATACTCTCATATTTCTACTAAAAGACCAAGGTAAGCTATTTTTGTGTTATTTTTTTAATTTTTGGCAACAAAAACTGACTATAACTCTCAATTCTTGCATCACGTGTTGGCGATAGGAGTTGCAGTGCAATTAGGCCTACTTACGATACGATTCGGTATATTTCCGTGCGCTCAAGAGCTGACGGGAGGGCCAGTTTGAGATAGCGCACGGCACAAAAAAACGAAGACTATTTGGTGGTCTTTATCACTGTGCAAAGTTTGGTTTGAATAATTGACGCTTGTAGTTTCGAAAACACGCAAATTGTAATATTTTGTCAGTTAGGCTTGAAAATGCGCATGCGTATGGTACGTGAAGGCAGTCCGGGGGAAGATGTGAAACTACGTAATTATTACTTATGCAACGTGGTTCATAAAAACATGCCGCTTTATTTTTCACTTATCGTGAAAAACAAAATGGTACGTTTGACTTATTGTCTCAGACCATTTTGAATATGTAGCCTTTTAACGAAAACTCAAGATGGCGGCTAGCGACATGTTGAATTTTACCGGAAGTAATAATGCACGTAAACCGTGGTGAACATTGACGTCTGCATGATGTGCGCCATCGTGCAAAAAATGTCGTTGCTAAGATGTATTCATTTGACGGTTTGACGGCCAATCACCCTCTTGGATTTTTAAAAATTCGACATAATAACGGTCGATGGGGTTAAAAGGGTCAATGTGCGTCACCACGCCAATTTCGTGACGATTAGTTGAGCCACTGCGGAGGCATTGGCGAGTTATCGATTTTTTGAAATGGCAGCTGTCTGCTATCTTGGGCTTGTTGTAGGCCTACGCATTCGCAAAGACTATTTGGTTGTCTTTATCATGGTGCAAAGTTTGGTTTGAATAATTGACGCTTGTAGTTTCGAAAACACGCAAATTGTAATATTTTGTCAGTTAGGCTTGAAAATGCGCATGCGTATCGTTTTAGGGGATTTTTCCTCGAAATAGGGAGTAGCATCAACGTGACCCCCAAAAACACCTTCTTGCGTGTTGATCATCAAAATCGATCCACCGATGCTGGCTCGACGTGATCCAAGGATAAAATTAAACAGAAAAAGATCGCCTAAGAAACCGAAATATATGACAAGTCACGTGTTCGCGCAGACCCTTCATGTTGTCGCAGCGGCACATAGACTTGCGTGCGTTGTCTTACCCGTGACTTCGTTATATACCCCAGCTATAATCGAAATTCGTTCGGGGGTTTCGGTGCCACAGTGATCAAAATTTAGCCACTATTCTTATTTTTATTGGTTTTTACAACAGCTTGCACTGCTTTTCAAGCTGTAATTCCACAATGAATGGAATACAAAACTAGTTTATCGCCGTACTGATGACGAAATGTGTATGTACAGTGGCAATCCACGTCATTACATTTAGCACCATTGCAAGCACGCCGACGACCATTAATTTCTAAATACACGACAGCCGAAAAGTTGTCTGTACAGGATCTGGTGCTTAGTGGTTGGTAGACGGTAGTAGACTATGCAGCTGGTTGAGCGTTGATCGATGGCAGATCGAGATACGTCTGACACTATTTTCTGATATGTCGCAAAGCTAATAACAGGAACACGCCATCTGTATTGTCGCAAAATCGTCATAGGTAGAATCTGTTTAAAAATTAACTTCGCAAAAGCTTTGTGATGATAGCGAAGTATCTCATTCTTGCTATTATGATGTGAGCTTAAATTTACATTTGTATTTTCCGAATTCAATAAATATTTTAAAAGTATGTTTTCTGATGTTCCCTGTATCTACTGTACATGCATTTAGTAGGCCTTATACTTGCAGTGGCTTTCATATGCTTTATTATTGTTTACTTTTTCGATCCCCGACTAAGCGTTAAACTACACTGTGACATTGTAGTTTTCGAAAGCAAACGACAAAGAAGAATTGAAAGTGATTGTGGAGAGCTACCAGGAAACACTGCGCAATAAAGCTAATCCTAAAAACCTTCAGAAGTTTGTCGACGCATTCCTCAAGTAGGTTACATATTAGACATAGTACGATGTGCAAACTTCTAGCATGTGCTCAGTGTCATAAAGAATAACATTAACATAATCATAACGTTTTACAACGGCGGTGTACTGCAGGGGCGAGGACAAGGGGCATGGGGGCTAAGCCCTCAAATGCCACAGATAGCACCCAGACATGAATGATCCAGCCCCAAGACATGACCCCAATAAACTTATTTTGCCGCCTAATATATGTGTTATTGCATTAGTGGCATAGGTATGTAACAAGTAAGCAGTAATGGACGAAATATCTGAAAGCACCAAAAAGTCGAATAGTCAAATACAAAGCGCAAAATATTGTTCACTTAGTTTTTAAATTGCTTTCAGCTTCAGGGGTTTTGCCCCTGCCCCTGAATAGTGGCTTTGCCCATGGACCACACTGGGAGCATAGCCACCTGACC
>Ga0209363_1002245_pt1 | contig 10043 bp, 6 predicted proteins | sample WorMetexBAHAMAS3_FD_187385 | JGI IMG/M metagenome (GOLD analysis project Ga0209363, IMG submission 187385) | Marine gutless worms symbiont microbial communities from Max Planck institute for Marine Microbiology, Germany - Inanidrilus exumae... | ecosystem: Host-associated > Annelida > Digestive... | reverse complement strand
GGTTATAACAAGAATATAGAAATCGAAGCAGCAGTGTGCAAACTTCCTCTAACATTTCTTGCGTGATTGGCAATGCTCTTTTCAAACGCCACCCACAGCTGTCAGATATATTAACGGTTAGACGCCGAACGGACTCGGACTTAATGAGCGGACCAGATCGACTTACACAAGCGTTAAACCGTGAGCCATGAACATAGATCACGACGATAGCAGCGCTCAGACGACTAACGGACAGGCTGATTGGCACGCAGAGCGAAATTATGTTACTAGTAGCAATCATCACCGCACTGATGATAAAGTCATACAGACCCCGGGAGGACATTTCGGAGTTAATGAACCGACAACGGTCGAAGACGCGACAGCTGATAATTACACCGACGACTGCCCTGGCAGCGTGACTGACACGAAAACTGTCGCTAAACCGCATGCGCATACAGCGGCCGTAAATGCGATTATCACACGCGGCACGGCCGAGAGACGAAATCAAGAGGCGGACGGACAGAATGGCGAGCAGAAATGTGCTAATTACTTTGACGGACAATCTGACACATTTACGCAGACTGCGAGAACTCAGTAACATTGACATTAGCCCATACGCTGACGACAATAATGCAATTAATCAAAACTCGCCAGAGTTTGCGCATGAGCAGAAAACAGACCCTACCTTGCAACATTTATGGATAGAAGCTCAAACAGGTAGCTCCGAAGTTAGCGTGATTGAAGGACTTTTGTACCGAAAGGTGACAGTTAATATTTCTTCTATGCATGTCGGATTTGATTCACATGGCGCATAGCTATCCGTTATCAGGTCACCAAGGCATTCGTAAAACAGAGCAACGTCTGGCGGCATTGTTTTACTTTCCAGAAATGCCCAAGAAAATCAAAGATTTTGTTCGCTGTTGCGAGAAATGTCAAATGACGGCACCTAAACGACCGAAAGAGAGGCAGCCTTTGCGGGAAATTGATGTGATGTCAAAACATGCTTTTGAAGACGTCTCTATTTATGTATTGGGTGGAGACCTTCCCAAGACACCTCGAAATAAACGCTGGATGTTAGTGATGATTGATAATCTTAGCAGATGGATCCACATAACACCACTTCGGAGTTTGAAGGCAGAGACTATAGCTGACGCCTTAACTGAAATTTGGAGTTATACTGGAATTCCACGGGTTATCAGGAGTGATAACATGCCATCCTTTCGTTTTGAACTAATGGAAGTCGTCCGTAAGAAATTTGGAAGAGGCCAAATTTTGGCGCCGTTCCACTACGAATCGCATGGCCGAATAGAAAGGGCCCAAGCCACAATTGAGAATATACTAAGAAAGTTCGCAAGGGACCACCCAAAACAGTCTGACAAACTTATACCATATATTCATTTCGCTTTGAGACAGTTTCCCCACTCTGCAACTGGACTGAGTCCTGCAGAGCTCGTTTGGGGACGACAAATGAGAGGACTACTACAGGTCATTAAGGAAACATGGACGAAAGGGGACCCAATGCACCTATACTGCAAAATGTCGACATGCGAGTACGTGAATCAACTAAATGACAAAATTGAGGAGAACATGAAATTTGCAAACCAAAATTCATCTATGCCAAGATGAAAGAACAATATGATAACGCTTCATCGGTTCGAGAGTTGAAACCCGGTGCCAGCGTGCTTGTGTTAATGCCGACATCAAATAATAAGCTATTTGCAACTTGGACCGGCCCAGCAAAGGTCATTAAAGCGTGCGAAAATGACAACTATGAGATACGGATGACGGGAAAACGCAGAGTTAAAAAGCACATAAATTCCCTTCGAAAATATATCTTTCCGGACACTAACGGAGAAATGGTTAACATGATGGTGATTAGTGGCGACATCGACGCAGATGAGGAAGGGTTAATAACTTCGCTGCCGGACTTTCCCGACAGCTGCTCAGCAGGCGGCCCGAACTCGACATCTCTTAATGACTTGACGGTGGGCGAACAGCTGACAGCGAACCAGCGAGCGGAGCTGCAGAGCGTGTTAGCCGCCTGCCCCGACGTGTTTAATGACAAGCCGGGCTGTACTAACTTGATAGAGCACTAGATTAGACTGACTGATGACACGCCTTGCTTTCAAACGCCATATCGTATACCTAAGTCACTGAAGGACACAGTTGAAAGCGAATTGTTGGAAATGGTACAGAGTGATATAATTCAATTTGACGAAACCACTTCATACTGTAGTCCTTTAATCGTTGTTAAGAAGAAGGACGGTGGTATTCGTTTGGTTAATAATTTCATGAACCTGAACAGTAAAACTGTCAATGAACAATACATGATGAACAATCTTTCAGATTTGGTGTCACGTGTAGCTGGAGCTCGCTTTATTACACGAATGGACATCAGGCAAGCATTTTTCAAATCCCAATGGAGGCCGAAAGTATTAAATATACCGGTTTTCGTACATTTTGCGACTCATTCACATACAAGAAAATGCCGATGGAGTTAAAGTGCGACGTGTCAGAGGCTGTTGAATATGGTGCTGAGAGGCACGCATAGATTTACAGGTAGCCTGATCGACAACAGTAGCTATTACCACAGTTTCAGCGCACGTGACTGGCTTGGACCTTGACAAGTCTAGTTACTGAAAAGATAGAAAAGACAGTTGCAATTACAAGCTATGTGCGCTTTACGATTCATCTGTACACATGTCGTAAATAATACACGATCTATTTCCCAAGCTGTGTCAGGAGAAAGGTTTCAAACAGCAACAGTGACCTTTAAGGTCACTTAAGTTTATCGGTAATGGTGCCATTCGATAGGCCACACACTATGCACTGTAACGTCCTATTAGTTTTACATTGCAACTATGTCTCTATCTTGCACCGTCTCCGAGATATTATCACTTAGCCTACCTCCCAAACTTTAAAGAGGTCATGTGACCCTAGTCACATCCCTTTCGGGGGTAATCTATCATGCGTGCAGTAGTGATGCTCTATATCAATCAGCACACGACATTTGAAGTGCCTAGGTTCACCGATTCCATAAATATGATTGCGGATTAAAATTTAAAAGCGTTTTACGTGACCATGACCACGCCCAGTAGGAGGTAGCTTGTCATCCCAAAGCTAACACTTGAAGACTCCGGTGTACATTTTTTTACAAAATTTGGCGACTGGCCTCAGCCGTTCCAGAGATTTGGTTGGTGCCCACCAAAATTTAAATGATTCGCGTGACCTGACCATTTTAACGGCGTTGTCATAAGTGCGTTAGCACTTGCTACGATCAAGCTATCTACCGAATTTGAAGTCTATCTCCACCTACTACGAAGATATGAAAGGCGATAAAAATATCGAAAATGGGGTGGTTTGGGGTAGTTAGGTATCACTCAAGGTCACTGGAAATAGCGCCATTTGATACAGCGCATACGAGTTCCTGTTAGCGTCCCACAGTAACATAGTTACTGTGGGACGCTAACGCTTACCACGTTTCTGAGATATATCGAGATATTTGTCGATAATAGCCCATTATAACATATCCCACCTCTGTTTGGTACCTCCGTTGGAATTTCGCGGAGGTCTTTGACGTCAATAAACTAGTCCCTGGGACTAGTCCCTGGGACATCGTATGATGTTGTTTGCGTGATCCTAGGTTTAGCCGTCTTAGTAGGACTCTGACTTGTGACAGACGGACGGGCAGACAGATGCACGATAACAGTATATACCGCGGTAGCATGGCGTTGCGCGGTAATAAAATGTTTACAGTTAATGCAATGCTACAATTTCTCGCTCGGTGCAATGTTTGTCAGTGCAATTCACTCATATACGTTAGTCAAACAATTTAAATAATGGTAATTACAGACATACACACATCAGTCAAAGTAGTCGTGTCGTCAAAGTTCAGTTCGTGTGATGCATGGCTTTGTGGTCATATGCCAACGTTGTAACCCATTCTCCAGAATGTATCAGATTATTTTGTTTATTTGTACCGTGTGGAGAACGTGGCTTTTCGATCGAAGCGTGCGGAATCGAATAAGGATGGACAGTGACTAAGAAAGGAAAGGAAAGGAAGCGTATTTATATAGCGCCTTTTATATACTATGTATATCTCAAAGCGCTCAGGCATGGATCACACAGTTTTACCTGCAAATACACCATGCCTGCCTTTCAACTATGCGTTCACCAGATGGCGCCACCTCTAACTGGTGTTAGAGACATTTAATTGCAGCTTACTACTCATCTATCGACCCCGAGGGGATGAAAGGCTGAGTTGGCCTGATTGGTTGACCCATAGCGGACGGTTTACCCACATAGGTGGTCACTCGTCAGCTACAGGTCGAGCGCAGGACAGAGAAAGTACGCCGACCGAAGACCGACGTTCTACCACTGAGCCACGCAACCATCATTAACATTAACTACTGAGTTCGCATTACGTATAGGAATTGTTCGTTCCGCATGTGCTTTATCACATAAGAGTTTTTATTGCCTTGGCCCATATCTTCGACTGTAGTCATTCAAAACATTTAATGAATACATCTAGGATCACAAACCGACGAATATGCGAGGCGCCATGGAACCGGTTTCGCTCATGAATTCGCCGAGCACGCGATGATCAAAGGGTGTGTCGGTTTGAAATTGCTGGTGTCGAAGTAGTCCAAAGTTTCACCCCGTGTCTTTGTAAAGTCGTCCGTCTGTATGAAGCAGTAGAACGAGTCGATGCCTGTGAACAACAGCGCTTATTTGTCTCCGTATTTCTGTTTCAAATTTGTTTATTAGTCCAAATGTATAGTCGCTCAACATGTTTTGGCTGACCGTCAGGTGTTTTGGTGCCATCGGGTTGTCGTTATGAAGCTCATGTAGTGTTTCGGGATACGTTATTTCACATTTACAACACAGCCCGTGAACGAACATCAGATCGAAAGTGTCAAATTCGTCTCACTCCAAAAATCGAAAACTACCTTCCGGAGGTGGCTCGCTCATTGTCATGCCATAATGGTTATTAGCATCCAAGTAATAAATGTATGAGTAGGGTTTCGTAGGGTCGTACTTTCTAGAAACGGATGATTAACAACGGCGTGTCGACACGAGATGATTGCGATGCTTGTGGCGGTACCAGCTCCAACTCCACGTTTTCTACGGGTCGTGCTAGGGTAACTTTCAGGCGTAAAGTATAATAAGTAAACAAACCAATAAGTAAACAAACCAATTTCTTTTAAAACCAAGTGATTTGCACACCACACTGTAGACAATGAAGACCAGTGACAACCGTCGAAAACTGCAAACAAAACGCTTGCAAAGCTATGCAAACCTTCGTTAACTGTTATTTATTTATTGAAATATACAGTAATCACATGATCTATTCATTACCAACCACGCGTAAGCTGTCACAAAATTACACATAACCAACAACGAATACCAACACCAATCACCACGTAAGTACACACTTTGTATACACCTTGTTGGTATGCCAGAGTTAGCACTGCAACGTCATTACGTACATTACCTTTCGTTACTTAAAACAATTAAAACATTAAAACCATGACAAATATAACTAGATGGCTGTCTTGTGTTGAATGGAGTTAAAATTTGTTTTCAGATTGATAACAATGAGGAAATGAAATTTTGTTTTCAGTGTTTGCATTGCGTTGAATGAACACAATACAGTATTCGCCTCGAAGCGGTCCGCTATATGCAACAGGTGTTTCCCTGGGCCCACCCGAGTCCTCGACGCCACGGCATCTCGATCGCTTCAGCAGTTTTTGCAGGGCGACAGACCGACTGACAGACCGACAGACCACGTTACTCAGTCGTAACAATAGGCGGCATCTGCGTACATAGTTCTGCAATGTGGTCTAATAATATGTAGGATACACGGACGCAGGATGAGTAATATTTCTACTGTCTACCTTAATAATTAATAGGTCAATTCATATGTTAAATTCATATCTTCGACCGGTCTTCGTCCGTGCGTCGTCCGGTCATTCGCCTCTTCGTTCATTAGCTCGCGTACATACTGTTATCTAACTCGCCGACGTTACAATCGTTAGAATTCGAGCGATTAATACACTAGACGTTTATAATTAGTGGATCAATACTTTAGTAACCATTTATTGCATCTGCGACTTTAATCTAATTAAGTTATTTTACGTCGATATTCCAATTAAATTCCCACTTTTTGACATTTAATCATTAACTCCTTCGCTGCGACTACGAGTAAGACTCGTCATGGAGAGTGGAGTCGGCATAGCGCATGACGACTAACACTGGTCATCTGCACATAGGCAATGTAAAGGCTGCTGCGCAGCGGAATACCATGTGTACTGCGTATTGCAATTTAAAGAAAATAAATAAAATTCAAAGTTATTCGTTAGGTGTAGCCACTCACCTTCTGTCAGCTGTTGCTGGCGGTGGGTTCTGCACACAGATGTCGGAAGTACGACCTAGTTTCAAGATGTTTGAAACTGTATTTGTGTATAGGTAATAAGTGAAATTTGGTCAGAAATGATTATGAGCACCACTTATTTCACTCTTTTATAGGCCTATACTTTCTGTTTTCCGCGTTTACGACGTCGCATGTGTATAATCAGCAAAACTTGGGAAGAGTAAGTCAAGGTCATTTGTCCATGACAACTTGATGTTTACCAGATTTATTGATAAAAGGTTTACTACTCTCCTCTGCCTTTGCACATAGGCCTAACACTTGGCCTACGCTGGTGCGTGGTGGGGGCAGACATCAGTTGGAGCGCACAGTGGAGAAGATAAATTCTGTTATTGTCTATGGCTACAACAAGTATTTATTGGAGCAGTCGACTCGACAGATCGGATCAACTTCAGCAATCAGCAGCTACATTTAGCTGTAAGACTAGACGGGTTGCAGAGTATTTGGAGATGCACTACGATATAGGCTCGAAGACAGCATTTCCCACCGGCATACTGGACAGGTGACACAACTGTTTACTTATTTACTAACGCACAAGCTGTTTAGTTCCTGCATTCTATGATTCCTAGTGTCACGTGCCAGCGACTGAGTGATGCCAGCTTTATCTGCCGTGTTAATTATTTTAGTTTTCAATTCAGTCTGCTTTTCTTCCATGTCGGAAGCCAGGCAGCTGCAGCGGCGTACATCATTTATCCGAAAATGTGGGAAGTAATTCCTTGTACGCGGCGTACAGTCCAGGGGAAAGACTTTGAATTGATTTTAACGGTTTCCCTGGGCCCACCCGTGTCCTCAACGTACACGGTATCTCGATCGCTTCAGAAGTTTTTGCAGGGCTCACTAGGTGATAGACAGACAGACAGACCACGCTAGTCGTTAGCTCTGAATAAGCGGCATTTACCTACCTGGTACTGCGATGTAGTCTAGTAATAATAATCGTAGCATACCTAGACTCTTAGACTGGTTTCCATGCTTGTATTGTCGTACGGAACAAGGCAGTCGTAGACGGCAGACTTCGCTTCGCCCGTGGTGTGGAATCGCACGCTTATATACTTTCTTAACGCAAGTCAGTTAATGCTAAATTAACTTCGCCTTCCTACATCCTTCAGTGTAGCACAGTATTGCTTACACTGTAGTAAGGGCGACCAGCTATTCCTATGGAGAAGGGCAAAATTGGGGCTATCAGAATTCCGAAACCCCTGAATCGATTGTCACAAAATTTGGCATTTGACGCCCCCACTGGTGCCCGATCGCACCAGTGGGGGCGTCCCGGAAAATGGGTGAAATATCACTCTCGCGTGATTTTTAGGCCGACTTCTCCGAGTCGACCTAATAACATATATGGGTAGAAAAATGTCCGTGCGTACGTACGTCCGTCCGTCCACAAAAAGTTTCTTCGATTTCAATGAAATTTGGTATGCAGGTAGAGGTCGATGAGTGATGCATGATGGTATGCAGTATGACCCGATCCAAGGTCAAGGTCAAGGTCACGAGCCCTTGAAAGTCGGAAAATAGGCCATTTTCAAAGGCTATCTCCTCCCCAACTATGATGGGGCTGGCAAATGACCACGGATTCGTAAGTTAGGGGACAATACCTAAATCTTATTGGGGCCGGATTTGTGAATTTTGTCCCAGTTTCTGTGTCACGTGACTTTGAAGTTGGCAGTAAGTAGGAGTCGACCGTCAGTCCCATATAGGGCTAATTTATTAATTTTTTTGTGACCACAATTTTTGCTGGAATCCCGAGACTAAACCGGAGAACCGATTTTTACGCGGATTGATTTATAGGATGTCCATCCCGGGTTATTGATTTCCTAGGGGATGAAACTGCAAAAATTTCCGATTTCCCCAAATGTTACTCCCAAAACACCCCCAAAATAGGTGTGAATAGGCATTTTCAAGCTTAACGCTCAAAATATTAAAAGTTGCATATTATCGAAACTACTGCACCGATTCAAAGCAAATTTTGCACAGTGACAGACAGACACCACCAAACTACACTTCGTGGTTGGTCCAAACACGCGTATAAAAATTAAAAACGGCCACATCTACGCAACGGTTCGACCCATCTGCACACAATTTGGCTCTTGACGCACATTCGCCCTCCAAAGGGTATGGACAGTTAAAATTTCGAACTTTTGAAAATCCAAGATGGCCGACTGCTGCCATCTTAAAAAATCAAAAACGGCCATATCTCCGAAACGGCTAGACCGATTTGCACAAAATTTGGCATGGTGACGTATTGGCCCTCCGAAGGATTTGTTCAGGTCATACCTGACTGGTCGCACTCAGTGCGTTAGTGCATCAACTGGACGACCAGAACCAACATGAACTCACTTTCGGATTTGAACCAATCAAGCACGCCTTCTTTAACGCCGAATCTGTTTTTTAGCAGTGTTAGCAGCATCGAGTGGTCCACCGTATTAAATGCAGCGCTTAAATCCAATAACACAAGAGCGCAGACTTTGCCCGAGTCTGCTTCACGGAAGATCTCGCCAAGAACGCTGACAACTGCTGTCTGAGTTGCATGTTAACTATTTTTGTATATTTGTTGAAATGTCAGTATGGCTTACCTGTGCAACTAGTTTATTTGCAGCTACCGATGCAGTTATTTATCTGTCACCGCAGTCCGATTTGAAGTCATTTTAGTCGATTTCGTCATTAGCTCATGGTGCCTGTGACATCTCCTTCTTGGAGTCTGGAGGCTTATGCGCCTCATTTGACCCCAAATTACATATAGCGTATGTTTTTACGTGCCTGTAGATGTGTATATTGGAAAAGTCCAAAATTTGTTTACAGATTGATAACAATGAACAAATGAAATTTTGTTTTCAGTGTTTGCATCAGTATGAAATGACACATGGAAACCTGAAGGTAATTATTAAGCTGAATTTTTATAGAAACTGAGTATAATGTTACTTGTTTCACTGATGACTGGAGGCCAGTAGGTTGGTACAGCGGATGCATTTGTCGGCACCCTTAGGCTACGCAGAAACGTACACTTTCAGATTGTAATGTAAACACGAGATGTGATGTAGAGGCGTAAAATAATAATCACCTAGACCAAAATGCTGTAATAGTATCAGACATTCTAATTCTAAATGGTCTAACCTATTTACAACGAAAGGCTCAGCTGTCGCAGAGGGACCACGCAACGCACTATGTCACTTGAAATCTGCCATGAGAAAAAGACATGCAATAAGTTAATTATCTTAATTATTGGTCTTCAGCAACAATGTCTTTATCTTGCACCGTTTCTGGGATACTACCGGATTTGCAGTGTACGTCACAACATGTGACCTACAGAAGTCATAGAGTATTGATAAGGCAATTAAAATCATAATTGTTCCGTACGTGCAAAACGCAGTTTATTTTCAGCGAAAAGTGCGCGCACTTTATCGCACTTTATTAAGTTTATTATGTGAACGCACTTCACGTTTCTCTAGGTTTTCAGCGTCACGTTCACGTTCGCTATATGCTATTGCCATTTTGTCTGTCTGTCTTAATGTCTGTCGTCTGTCTGTAACGTTAGTGCACCCTACTCAGCCGGTTGAAATTTTCGGCAATTTGTTTCGCCATTTGGTACTTTGGCCCTCCATTGACATCCACGGAAAATTTTACGGAGATCGTCCAGGGG
>Ga0209363_1002243_pt1 | contig 10045 bp, 7 predicted proteins | sample WorMetexBAHAMAS3_FD_187385 | JGI IMG/M metagenome (GOLD analysis project Ga0209363, IMG submission 187385) | Marine gutless worms symbiont microbial communities from Max Planck institute for Marine Microbiology, Germany - Inanidrilus exumae... | ecosystem: Host-associated > Annelida > Digestive... | reverse complement strand
ATATCGTGTTCCTTACCAGATATCAACCAACTGTGAGAATCTCATCGGGAAACTTCTGGTTCTGAATCCAGCAAAGAGAGCCTGTCTTGAAGTGAGAAGAACTGTGCTGTTGACGTGTGTGTTGTAATGTGCTCATTGTTGTCACATTGCACGCTGCAGTATGTGATGTCATTAGTATGAACCGATCGTCTCTCCATCCGTCTGTCACACTTGTAAGCTTTATCGCAGTGGCTTGGCACATTGTGTCACTTTATGTTTTGCTAAGGCCAAAGTCTTCAGACTTCAGTCTAAGACCAAACTGTAATCGGAATGTCTAAAGCCTGGTTATAGACGAGTTCAGATTAGACTTTGGTTTAATATTAAAGTCGAACCAGGTTTCAGACTGAACATCTCATCTCACTGGCAAATGCAGATATATTTAACATTTTCCAGCGATTTGAATGACTGACTGATTTGACATGATGCACTTTAGCTTTTGATCCACTGCAGGGAAATTCGGAACTAGTGGGCCGCAAAAAAGTACGTGTGGCAGGCGATTGTTTACAAAAACCGGCGATTGTTTACAAAATAGCTCCGTTGGGAAATTCGAAACTAGCGGGCCGCAAAATAGTAAGTGTTGCCAAGTGTTGGCGACAAAAACGCTTTCGCAGGGATTTGTACTCTCTCAGAGTACTTTCCATCTAGTTATTTATGTCGTCTGTGTGTGTGTCTGTGTGTGCTGTGTGCAGACAGTGATGGGTGATGCGTGGATGAACTTTGGCTACACTGACTGCTTGTTGTCTCCGTATCAACCTCCCGATGAACCCATCAACACTTCTCTCCTTGGTATCAATCTTGCATTTGCAATACTCATCATTCTCAATGTTGCACCACTCTAATCCTTATTGTTTTTCCTGCCCCAGAGTAGGATACATTAAGCAAATCTGCAGTCCATCCATCCATTTGTCTGTCCATGTCCGTTGCTCAAAAACGGCGCATGTTACAGCTATGGTTATTATAGAACATGCTGGAAGTCAAACCCAGTTAGCCACCAGAAATGCTAAAACGTCCTTGATGTTGAAAAACGCACGTCATCTATGTCTCGTAAAAAGTAAGGCTGAGCCGTGGTTACTACTAAACGTGATCAGGAAGTCATAATCTGTTGATCATTTGCCATGATTGTCGATGTTGTGTAATTGTTAGAATGGACCGAAATGGCTATCAGCAGGGGGCGTGTCATGTCCCTGAATTGAGACAACACCACTTGCTACAAAGTTTCTAGGGTAGACCCATGATCTTTGCTTGGAATGGCACTAACGTGAATTTCCGTTCTCTGTCTTCCATTTTACCGGCAGTTTTCCACGTGAGACTGGGTTCATCCTCTTCCCCATTGGTTTTCATTATCCACTTGTTCTGGACGAGAGCTTTGTGGATACATGGCACAGGTTTCGTGTGGGCCAGCAATGTCAAAGCACAAAGGAGCTCGAAGCACTGACGCTATCCAGTGTCCTGGCTTCATCCTTTCCTGGTCCACTGCTGGACTCCGGACTCCTACGGGAAGGGACGTTGCATGCCTTAATGCCGGCTCTTTGACGCCAATACCGTGAGATTTCATTCTGGGATGAATTTTCTCCAGTGCGGGTTTAAGGACACATATTCTCTTTATAATCTCTTTGCACCTTGCATTGACAGCTGAATACATTTTGTACAGATGGACCTTTATTAACCACTGTCCACTGATTTTACAATTTTTTTCTCAAGACTTATAGAACACCAATGCATTTGTTTGTCACACCAGCATCATTGTCGTCAGTACATTATTAATAACAGTCATAATAAGTGACATGAAATCAAGTCAAGTTTGAGAGATTGGTCAAATATTAAAGAGTCTGTGGATACTTGCTGCCTGTTCTCCTGTGTTGTTTATTCAACAGGAGGTTATTTGGCTGCCGAGTTGCAAATGTAACATAGCCTTTAGTTCACGGCTAGTGACGTGTTGTGTTTGTGTGTGTCAGACAAGATGGCGTCGTTGGGCTACAGTCGGTCAGATATTGTGCGTGCTATCGAAGAGAATCAATGCAACGAGACAATGGCTACTTACCTACTACTTCAGCAGCAGTACTGCCTGGTAGATGCTTTCTTATGGAAGAATGGATGGTGGAGTTAGAAATTTCTTTATAATGTCAGAGTTCGTGAGCAGCGTCTTTTCTATCAGAAGTCCGGTGGTGGACAAAGAAAAAGTGAGACTCGTGAATGGTTTTTCCTGGTTGTGAAGTGCTCTGAGTTTCTTTAATGCAAAGCTTATCTACGTTTGTTGGTTGCGTGGCACAGTGGTAGAACGTTTGTCTGTGACCAGCGAACATTTCCTGTCCTACGCTGGACCTGCAGCTGATGGGTGATCACTTATGTGGGTAAACCGTCGTCTATAAAATCAGCCAACTAGGCCAACTCAGCCTTTCATCCTTTCGAGGTTGATAAATGAGTAGTGAGCTGTAATCAGATGTGCGCTACCTCGCTCCGATGGCACCATCTGGTGAATGCTTACGGAGTAAAGGCAGGATGGTTCATTTAGTTCGTGGATAAACGTGTGGGTGGCAGGTAAAACTGTGCGATCCCTCTAACACGTGCCATTCCCGAGCGCATTAGAGGTGGTTTACGACGATGCGCTATACAGTCAACGTTTACTTTACTTTACTACTTGACTTTCTTTTAGTACCTTGACACTGTGGGGGTTAGACGGGGAAAGGCACTCGGCCTGCAAAGTGTTAATTTTTCCCTATTGCAGAACAATTGGAGGACGAAACTCAGAGGGAACTGCCTAACCCAGGTTTACCTTGGAAACGGAGTAGGAGAAAGAGGAGTGAGTCAACCAACTGAAGTGCTGCTATGTCTGCCAGCCACACTGCAGTTCTAGTTTAGTGCCTGTTAACCTACAGGCGCAGTGGATGACCATGTATTGTGTTGTGGTACTTTTAGTTCGTGCCACTTTGAAGATTTTAAAATACGACTGATCACAATTATGTAAACAGCAGACAGCAAGTGTTGACGCAAACAACTCACTGCGAATATGACAGCATGTACAAGCTGTCAGGCTTTTTCTTTTCGACGGCTGGATTACATGGAACATCTTGATGAGAAGTTTTACATTTTATTGCTTGCACTGGCAGCTCTGAATGAGCAGTAATTATGATTAATGAATTTCTGTCAGACTGCAGACATAAACTGAAATTTCTAGTGGAGTATTTTTGTTGTGCCATTATTGTTCCTGTCATTGCTTTGGCGCTGTTGGTTGAGTGTCTAGCCTTTAGAAAGCCTGCTCTGAAGGTTTTTACCCCACGGGGGAGGGGGGGAGGTAGGGTTTTTACTTTTTGTTTGTCTATGTTTTTTTTCCGCACGATATCTAAAAGACCGAGGCAGCTAGGATCACCACACTTGACGTAGAAATGTTCCATGATGAGTCCTGGAAACCCATTTATTTTGGGGTCAAAATGTCACAAAAATTGTCCTGGTGGGTCTTTGCACTTTTGTGAGTGCTGGCTTATTCTTGTTCTTTAGGACACCCAACCCAGCCATAAATACTACTCTGGAAGGAAGGTCGGTTGAACAGAAACTGAAAACTGACTTGATTGTTGACGATGTGCTATTGTTAGAATGGTGAAGTGACGTTACAGTCTCCTGGCAGAGAATCTGTGACAAGTCCTAATAATGTTCATCCCAGTGCCGTGCCAGACAAACGATTTCGACGCAGCGCGTCAATGAGTTGCACACAGCATCCTGGTATCATTGATGTGACATTGTTTCACGTACTTCATCATTCTTTTAGCTGTTGTCAATGTTTCACCATGTTTATTATTTTCCCCGCGAAAGCGAGGGAGTAGGTTTTTACCGGTGTTGGTTTGTGTGTCTGTGTGTCTGTCTGTGACCACGATAATTAAAAAGATTGTGGACGGATTTGTACCAAATTTTAAGGGAAGGTTCCTAAGGGGAAAGGGAAGACCAAGTTTGTGTTTCATTACGATCGGTAGAGGGATGTGGAAGTAACGGTCAAAAAACTCCGTAAACCGGCGATTGTGTACATTTTGTACTTCTTCGAACGATCATGTCTGAGACACTGAATCGTACCTTAACTGAAACGAAGTGGTTCGAGTTCCGACACTCGGAACTTGAACTGGAGTTTCAAGAATTTAGTAGGTGTGGCAAGTGTTGCCAAGTGTTGGTGACAAACTTTTGCGGGGAGTTGTACTCTCTCAAGAGTACTTTCCATCTAGTTGTTTCTGTCCCGAGCGTCATGTTCTTAATCATTTTGTGATCGTCATTGTCATTTATTTGCACAGAGTAAAATGACCTGAAAGACAATGCAGTTGTACAGGAGTCATGCAACTAACTGCTAAAGAACTGATAAAATGCATAATAATAAAGACTTGCAGGTCACAAGAACCCAGCCAGTCAGTTTACAGTGGTCTGTCAGTAACATGTGTCACTGCAGTGTGATAGAGATCACATCCTACTGTAAAAAACAGCTTCCCATACTGGTTACGGAGCGTTGGGCCCGGAGCTGATCCCAGTGTACAAGCAGTCAGCCCGCAGGTGACTGTGAGTCATCCACCCGGCAGTAAGCTGCCATTAGTTTTTAGGTTACCTTCCCAGCCGCAGAGCATCACCGCCCTATGGTGGGTAGAAGGCTGAGTCATCCTACTGTGGACAGTGATTTTTCTTGACAACCGTTGTGATACTGAGAAATGTTTTATCAGGTTGACAATCTAATATCAATCAGTGACTTTTAAACACCCAAAAACTACTTATTTTATCGACGTTTTGACCTTCGATCTGGTCTTTATCTGGACTGACTTCCGGTTTCTGATGTCAGTAAGTAAGTAGCTTGTCCCATATGTGGCTTAGTTGGTAGCTCCCGTTGTACCAACTCAGCTACATATGTGACAAGTTACTTACTGTAAAAAAGTAAAAGTGACTAATTGATATAAACCAATGTGATATATGTAGCCTTGGGCATGGTCTAGAGCCCCCCATAACTGACTGACAGCTGTGTCTGAGAAGGTATGTTGGGTGTGGTTAAGTAACGGCTGCAGCTTAACTGTTTAAATTTTTGTCAGGTAGCATTATACAATTTTGTTGTCAGCAAAAACTACGTCGTGGCTGCTGAAACCACGGCCGCTTGCTGTGGCACCGACGTCGTCAATAGTGACCGCGTTAGCTGCAGCCGTAGCACCAGCAGAGTTAAATGGAGTTTCAAAAGTCGTCAAGTCACAGCCGCGGACGTCCAGCAAATCAGCTTCCGTAGCTTCCGACATGATCAGAAATGATCGGCTGTCTGCAAAGATCAGACCGGTTAGTATTGTTGTTCTGTTCGGTGTGTACAATTCTGCCTGTTGTTCACTATGTCCAGTGGTCTCTGTGCAGCGCACACCCAACTTTTTATCTGCATCGGCATAGTACAGCTATGTCAAGCCTGATATTGGCGAAGGCTTTCCGTTTGTCTGTGTGTCTAAAAACATGCTGGTATTGCTTTAAATGATTGGCATAAATTGAAGCAGATTTCAGGAGATGTCATTTCACGAGGTGACAGCCCAGTGACTCAGCTTTTCTCAAAGCAGATGTGGATTGGATATCTTTCAAGAATGCACATCATTCGGGAAGCTGTATAGATGGCATAAATGCTTAAAGATGTAGCTGTATCTCATAAACTGTGTGAGATAAAGACAAGAATGTTCACACCTATCAGTGCTGCCACCTAGCGACTGCTAGCACCTCCAATTCACTTGTTTACGTTGTCTGCATTACAAATGATTGTTGTAGTTGTTGTTCTTATTATTATTATTTCTGATGATTAGGGCCCACAGTTTTCCGCGAGCCGCAGAATTTCAAGCCGAGCCGCGGAATTTGGCCGTTGCCACGGAATTTCCGTGTTTTCGCGGAATTTCACGGAATTCTGCGTAAACACAGAAATTCCGCGGCAACGGCCAAATTCCGCCAGGATGTATTGCTGTTGTAATTGTGGCACTCAGTCCCTTCGGACAGCTACACAGGCCTGTTGATTTCAGTTACGTGTTTTCACGTTCAGTTTGCTTACTTACTTAAGTTTTTACTTACAGGACCTTGGTAGGTGAAGATGACTGGTGACTGAAACAGACTGATTAGCACGATCGACTGATCGCTTTTTCGGTTTACTGCCGATATTTTTTATTAAAGTTTAGGCCTACTTGTCGTAAAGTTGTTACTGTCGTATTTAATTAGTAAACACGCTGAGTGATTTCATTGATGAAATCGCTCATACGCTATACGTAGGACCATCGTTGGAATTTATTAATTATCATTCATAACTTATTAGGTGTGAGTGAGTACGGTAGTTGCATAACGGCACAACAGCTCTGTGTAGGCCATTCACCGCCCCTCAAGTATGACAACCGCTTCAAAGTTTAGGTGTAAAATTTCTGTTTAATAGTTTGATGTGACAATAATGCTAAAGTTTTGGGCCATAACTGGGCCCCAGTCGGCACAGTGTACTCTAAAATGGGCGGCCGCGGTGAGCCGCGGAATTCCAAGAATTTGCCGCGGAATTTGGCTAACGGCGCCGCGGAGTTTGTCAAAATTTGCCGCCGAAAACTGTGGGCCCTACTGATGATGGTTACTTACTATCTGTATTGCTTCTCCCTCCCCCACATTATACAGCATCTGAATGATGATTCATTCATTCATTCATATTCGTTTAATAAAAAGCTTGACATGTCGCAAACCATAAGCTGATTGTCTGAAGGTTAGGAGGGAAGGTAATCAGTGCTGTGTTGTGTATGACAGTTATGCACAGTGATATGCCCACGCATGTGAACAGTTGTTAAATTTGCATGTTGGTGTAGGTTGTTTGTTTGTATATGTTTACCATGTGTGTTATTTGTGTTATTTTATTCCTGTGTTGCTTGCTTTTGTTGTGTTAGGTTTAGTTTCGTCAGTACTAATGCTTGGTAGATTGTCTCCGAATTTACCTACCGGGTATTCTGTATCGAGTGGGATGTAACTTAATCAGTCAACTGTATTGCTTTGTGCAGGCTACAGCGTTGACAATCTACACGTCAGCAGTTGCTGACAGCATACTGACGGCACCTCGTGACAGCCGCACTGTGTCACCGCCACTGTCATCTGCCAACACGACGACAGTTATCAAGTCCAGTCGAGGCGTTGCTGCATCAACGCGCTCCTCTCAAATTAAAAGGTTCCGCTTCTTTTTGTTTGATTGAATGAGTATGTTTATTCGCCGGCGATCAAAAACAGCAGATACAGCGAGAAATCAAAAGACAGAATAGGACAGATTGTGTTGGACTGTGAGACAGAACAACCACAATACGTCAAAGGCTCCATTTTATGGTCAACTCCTTTGAGTCGACCTAATAAAGTGAGTTTCAAATGTAAACAATCATGCATCCATACAAGTGGCTCTGTGCATTTAGTGTTTGGTATGTAGGTAGAGGTCGATGCATGATGCATGACGGTGTGCAGTATGACACGATCCAAGATCAAGGTCAAGGTCACGAGCCCTCAAAAGTAGGAAATTCGACCATTTTCAAACTCTATCTCCTCCCCCATTTACAGTGGGGCTGGCAAATGACTACGGATTCTTAAATTAGGGCACAATACCTGAAGCTTATCGTGGCTGGATTTTTGTCCTAGTTTTTGTGTCACGTGACTTTGAACTTGGCACGGTCCGTCCGTTGCAAGGAGTTGACCGTCAGTCCCGTATGGGGCTAATTTATCATATGATGTTGTTCCTTCAGTGGTATGATGCCGTTTGCAGTAGTAGTAGTAGTAGTTGTAGTAGTAGTACTGCCTACAGTAGCAGGACTCCACATGAAACGGGTGACATTAACGTCACTTTTATGACTCTCTAGAGCGTTTTAATGTTGAGATGGAGTAAGTACTGTACAGGCAGGCTACACTCTATTAGTTAGTTCATATTGTGTTTCCTTAATCATAGAAAATTGTTTGTGAAGAGCTAATCATGTGATAATAGTGTTCCATTCACACTTATTTATTATAATAGAGTATATTGTGTACTCAAGCCACTGGAAGACTTGTCTCTGAGTTACGTCTCTATGGTGCCATAGAAATCACATGTAAATATATTATACAACTGTCTTTGTGGACATGGTAAGGGAACAGCTGCAGCAGGCAGCATCCATGATAGAATGTTGTCCAGTCTCTAACGTGAGTAGTTTTTACTGCCGTAGTTGGTCAATATCAAAATATTTGCAGGCATAACATGTCAATCATGTTCAATAAACCAGCATTATCTTACATCCATTTATCTCCGAAAATCGCTCTAATTTTGACTCGGTTTTGGTATAATTCTCTGTAAACCTGGTCTAGACAGATTGAGCATGGCCAGTACTAGCCAATTGGTGATAAGTTAGCCCCAGAAGGGGCGTGGTTAGGGTCACGTGACATCGATGTCTGACAGGTATGTCATGCTGTGATTTGTGATGTTGTTGTTATATTGTTATTATTACCTGTGTGAATTATAGGCGGCCGACACAGACTCCAGCTCGTAACGATGCTGACAGTGAAGTGTCACACGGTCCAGAGCACCGTGTCACATTGGCACACGGTGACAGGGCGACATCAACACTGCATTCACACGTGTTGACAGCACCAGAAACTAATGGCACTGACGCAGTGATCACTGCCGAGTCTAAAGGCGCTGACACAGCCTCTGCACTGGAGCGTAATGTGAAATTCGTGCCGTCCAAGTTACATCCTAATGGTATCGTCACACTTTCTACATTTCGGCCTAGGGACAACGTCATACAGTCCACAGCTGTGTCCAATTACCAGTCTGTCACACCTTCCTCATCTCAGTCTAAAGGTGACGGCAAACTCACTGCATCTCAGACTAATGGTGCTGTCACACCGGCAATATCTTGTGCACTTGCTCCATCCGTCTCAGCAGCAGTTACCAGGCAAGTATTTGAATGATGCGTGTAAAGATTATGGCTTCATTAGGTGGACTCTGACAGAGTCGACCTAATGAAGCCAGTCTTAAATGTCCGTCCGTCCGTCCGTCCGTCCGTCCGTCCGTACGTGCGTACGTCCGTCCGTCCACAAAAAGTTTCTTCATTTCAGTGAAATTTGGCATGTAGGTAGAGGTCGATGAGTGATGCACGACGATATACAGTATGACCCGATCCAAGGTCAAGGTCACGAGCCCTTCACAGTTGGAAATTTAAAGTTTAATTCAGCACGTGTCTTACTGATAGATTTTACTGCACGTCAACGTCTGTGGTGTTTGACACTGTTATAGCATTTCTGTCTTTCCGTCTGTCACAAACTCATTACCAGGTTTAATGTTTTATCAAGAGTGGCTTACCAGCAAAAGGTGCATAGTGTCACTGTCTACTGTGTATAAACATTTAGTAAAGTAAAGGTAAAGTAAAGTATACGTCGATTTGTATAGCACATCGTCGTAACTACCTCTAATGTGCTCAGCCATCGATCACACAGTTTTACCTGCAAATTACACCATGCCTGCCTTTTACCGGCATGGACCCGTTTCAGTACCCAGTCAGTTGTCAGTCTGTAGGTGGTTGATAGTTGACAGTACCCAGGTGGTTGGATAATTTATGTCAGGATTATTAGTGTGCGCATGCTTTGAGATTAATTTCTCAGACAGGCAAGAGAGTTTGATGGTGTACTGTATAATCTGTGATTGATATGGCCTCTGTTGATATAGAAGTTGTTTATTTGTATTTTCATTTTTTATTTCCAGTGTGCCTACAGCTCAGACAAGCCCCTCAGTGACTGCCAGTTCAGGACCTCAAAAGCTGTCATCGAAGTTTGTCCGTCTGCTGTCCAGCCGTCGGTCATTTCACATAGTCCCGTCTCAGCCCGTCTCAACTGCGACAGTCCGCCGTGCTGCCAGTACGCTGAACAAGCAGCCGCCTACTGCTAACGACAGGTAGCTGCCTTGTTCACCATCCTCTTTGCCGTAATCGTTTTGTTATAAAGTTTATTGAAGTTCGTGAACTTTTCCCAGCTGTAAACTTCGTTGAAGTCAGGACGA
>Ga0209363_1002241_pt1 | contig 10048 bp, 7 predicted proteins | sample WorMetexBAHAMAS3_FD_187385 | JGI IMG/M metagenome (GOLD analysis project Ga0209363, IMG submission 187385) | Marine gutless worms symbiont microbial communities from Max Planck institute for Marine Microbiology, Germany - Inanidrilus exumae... | ecosystem: Host-associated > Annelida > Digestive... | reverse complement strand
AAGTGAGTTTTTCTGACAACAGAACGTCAAGTTTTGCACTGGATTATTCTTTGACTTCTCCTGAGTCCTGACTCCTGAATGCAAGCCTTGAGTGTACACGGCAGTATAGTCTATGCCATGTCATTGTCGCTGGTTCGATGATTCTATAGGAGACGTTGTGCAGGGCAGAAGTTGTGGGTAGGGTAAGGGTTAAGTGATAAGGTGGGCAGGTGTGTTGCAGAAATCCGCTAGATAGCTAGACCTCTAGTGCATGATAGATTATGTTTGAAACGATGCTCATTTTTGAGTAATAATTTAGCAGCTGTGGTTTATAGTACTGTTGAATGAGAAGTGAATTGCTGACACATATGTAGAGATGCCGCCAAAAGGTCGAGTCCAGAAGAAGAGAGAATCACAACATCGGAATAATGCTGCATCGGTCAGGAGATCTTCAGAATCAGTGTACAGAAGAGCTTCAATAAGAAATATGTTGACTAACGAACAGTCACAGTCACCACTCACTACCTTAATGCGTAACATTGATGAAGGTCATTATTTGAGTGACAAATACTTTTTTGAATGATGAATAGTTTGACCATTGAGACTGAAGTGACTTTTATCGTGTGACGCTATGTTAGCACGGTACATGCTGTCGTGTCTGTCTGTCCGTCTGTCACAAGCCAGCACTGTACCAAAATGGCTAAACGTAGGATCACACAAACAACGCCATAATATAGCCCAGGACTCTAGTTTTTGATGCCAAAAATCTGGGCGAAAATTCGAACAGGGTGACTCCCTATGGTTGCTCCAAATACAGGTGGGGTAGGTTCAAATTGGCGATTTTCTACCAACACCTCGCTATATCTCAGAAATGGTGCAAGATAGGGACATAGTTACCATGGAACACTAATATGAACTCGTATGCGCTCTCTTGAATGGCGCCATTTTCAATTACCTTGAGTGACCCTTTAGTGCCCTTGAATGACCTTAAAGGTCACTACTACAGCAAACCACCCCATTTTTTGCTCATTTGTATTCATGCGATATGATACGGTAGATTAACGTGCGCTGATAAGTTGACGAGATGGCCAGCTTAATCTAGCGCACGGCACAGGAATGAAAAAAGGAAAAAATAAAAACAAAAACCGTGTAGCTCAGAAGAAACGGTCCAGGTCCAGTTTTTGAAGGCAGTTCGCCTTTTGTATCTTTATAATGGGTAGAGATAGAGACTTCAAATTTGGAAGATCGGTTGATTGTAACAAGTATTAGCCCATGAATGGCAAACTGTCCCTGAAAGGGGTGTGGTTAGTCACGTGAACCATTTAAATTTTGGTGGGCACCAACCATATCTCTGGAACGGCTGAAGTTGTAGTGGTCTAATTTTGCGTGCATGTAGGCTATGTCAAGTTGCAGCATTAGGGTGACAAATCACCCTTAAAAGGTTGTGGTCACAGTCACGTGACCCAGTTTAAAGTTTGACACCTCCAGTGATATCTCTGGAATGGCTGAAGCTAGAATCATCAAATTTTGCATGCAGGTAGACTGTATCAAATTCTAGCCGATGGTGACAAATCAACCCTAAAAGGGACGTGGTCAGAGTCGCGTGACCCGTTTTTTAAAATTTTGCCCTAATCATATCTTTGTAATTGGTTATACTAGGCACTTCAAATTTCATGTACCGATTGATATAGAGGGATACGAGTACATTCATGATATATTACTCCCAATAGGGATGTGTTTAGAGTTTGGAGTCATGATATCTGGAAAACGGTGCAAGACATAGATAGTTGCAATGGAAGACTAATAGGAAATTATATGTGGCCTGTCGAATGGCACTAATGTCAATGCCCTTGAATGACCTTGAAGGTCACTTTTGTTGTTTGAAACCTTTATAACTCCCATAGCTCGTGAAACATGGCACAAATTTGCTAACATAGTGCGTCACATGGTCCCTGTGCAGTAGCTGAGCTTCTTGTTAATATGTTGATTGCGTAATTATTGTATTGTAATTATTAAACAGCTAAACCATATAGTAGGGTTCAACCAATCTTTGTATTGGTACTGATCATATCAGCGCCAGTCTGTTTTGTAGATCGTCTCCCGCAGGGTTGGCAAGTTCTCTCCACTGTGTGGAAAAAACGTTTTTTTCCATGGAATAACCAATCCCAGTAAAAATAGTTTCTGCCACACAAACTGATTCTAGGTTCACAGTATTGTTTGCAGTAGGACCACTTGGTTTGAACTAATCAGTCATGTCTTACTCTTAAAAAGCATCAAAATTGGTTCATGTGTGTCAAAGTTATAGCGTCCAAAGGTATGGACGTTTTGAGACATTGTAGAATATTCCTGATAACTACGTTTATATTACACAACCAAAACGCAAAATTATGTACCTAATTGCGACGTTTCATTTGCCAACAGCGAACGTCATCAGGCATGTGGTCATGTGACGTTGCTGATGAACACACGACCAAAATACTGTCATAGGTCGTAGGTAGGCAGTAGGCTCCCCCATCTCTGTTCATACAGTTGACCTCTCTGCATATGTGGATAGACTCTCTGAGCTGTCGTGTCTTACGATGACTTTTTCGGTCTCGGATTTTGGCACCGGACCAATCGATGACATGGTTTTCTTTTGCCACATGATCTGTTCTGGCTGACTTGTTGGTTTCTGTTGCCAGTTTTGTCCGTTCTGCCCGTGTCAATGTTCTGTTGCTGATGGATTCCACTTTTTCCTGTGTTTCTCTTGTCTATCCACATACACAGGGAGGTCAACTGTATGAACAGAGATGGGGAAGCCTACGGACTACCTACGACCTATGACCGTATTTTGGTCACAGATTTATCAGCAACGTCACATGACTACATGCCTGATGAAGTTCGCCATTGGCGAATGAAGCGTCGCAATTAGGTACATAATTTTGCGTTTTGGTTGTGTGACATGAACATAGTTATTATAATTAATCCATTAAATCTAACCTAATTAACGTTTACAAACATGTAGAATATTCCTGTTTTTCTGAAAACACATGAAATTTATAAGATATTCTGGAAATGTAACAATATGTCATTGTTGCAATGGTGCTGTGACTTTGATATGCTTACACTGGTGACAGATAGAACATTGGATACACCACAGTTTTACACTGATCAGACTATTGTTCAGCCATCTTCAGCACAGTCATCATCTGACAGACGGTCTTCTCAGTCGTAAGCACCACATTTTAATGATTTGTTCATCTGCTATTGCACTATACAGGGGCAGTCTCATACAGACTTCTTCTGTCTCACCGTCTATTGTGATTTCTGTCAAAATAGCTGAATGTATGAGACTACCAGATATCTCATCTTGTTTTCTTTTTACCAAGCACTATGTTAAAATTTCATGTAGGTCACTTTCAGTTGGAACATGGGAGTGGCTTCTAATACAGGTGGTGCTTTAAAATGCATATTTTCTGCCAATTAGTGGCTGTATCTTGGAAACAATATGAAATACACGTGGAGTCACTATTCGGGCTGTTTTTTTGGAATAGTCCTGGAGACCACACCCAGTGACCCAGTGCTATATAATGTTATAAATGGGTTGAGTCCCCAAAATTTGTGTAGTTCCCTGTAGCATTACCCCAAACTTTGAACTTTGTCATTTTTTGTTTTGTTTAGCATTTGTAGGTAATCAGCTGTAATATAGGGTTAAGCTGAGCAGATTTATAAAAAGGCATGGAGTTTTGCATAGCCTGTCCAACAATGGAACTTTTTTGTAGACCTCTAATAATACTGTGAAATTGGCATTATGCAGTTATAGAGACCATGTGTTTTGACATTTTCCCGAGTCCTTGTTACAAGTAACAGAAACGTTAGTAGCTATATCTAATATTATATAAATGGTAAAAACTGGCCATTTTTACCCATGTGGCGCTAGCAATATTAATGTAAAAAAACTTAACAGTTCAAAACGGCTTGTAAGGACGACACTGGCTATGTCGCACAACTAAAACAGAAAAATCAAAAAGGTGATATTACTTGTCATCACATTGCCATAGAGTCATTGTGCTGACATCTAATATCACCTTTTTGATTTTTGCTGTTTTAGTGGTGTGATGTAGCCACTGTCGTCCTTACAAGCCGTTTTAAATTGTTAAGTTTTTTTACATTAATATATGTTGTTTTATTAATTTAGCAATCTAATTTTTGCTAATTTAAAGGGAATGCGATTGTCTGCGCATGCACAAAATCACAAGAGCTGTGAATATGTTCCAAAATCTACAACCATGATTCTCAACAATGTCCGGAATTTCACATGAAGTGATTGATATTTTGGAGATTTAGCAGCATTTGTGGCGACTTTAGCTACGTTTTCACTGCACATGTGCATAAGCGTCTATTTAGGCGGTTCCGGTAAAAAATCTGACATCGGCGTTTGATTCCTTGACCCCGATTTCCTTGTAAATGTCGAAATTTCGGCGATTTGAGGGTGCTTTCAGTTGATTTTTCATCGAACTAGAAACACATTCTGTGGAACGTGATATCTGTCTCATAGCAACTGCACAACGACCAAATTGTTTCTATAACAAGGGTTATATTGCATATTTCTTACTGCAAATGCGCGAAAATGCCTTTTTCCACTTCTGGTCTAAAACCTGATGTCACCATCGTGTTCCTTAACCCAGATTACCTATAAGATGCGGGAATTTTGGTGATTCCGCCATAAATAAGGGTTATATTGCATATTTTATACTGCACATGCACGAAAGGTCCATATTTCCACTTCCAGCATGCTATTCACTATTATGTGCATACGTAAACAAAACGTTTTGTCGTATGCAAGTTCTGCATTTTTTTGTGCGTGCTATTCACTATCAGTTCGTAAAAATTGTCTTACGTGCGACGTGCGTGCAGCCCACGATGATCTTATTCTATTTATAGGACATCTGCTCCAATGGGCGTGCTCGTTAAGTATTGTATTTGGTTTGTCAGTATATTTTTAAAATGATAAAAATATGCCAATTTGACCACCTGATTGCTTCTAGTGATTATTTTGTGCAGTTTCTCTTACTTAAATGTGCATTTTCTATGAAGAAAGTTATGTTGAAAAACAGTCGTACGTTACGTTGCGCTTAATTCTTTTACGTAAATAATGACGCAATTTTTATGTTTACATTTTACAAGCATCGCCGCAAACAAATTTCTGCTGTGATTCTAAAACTAAACATAGAGGTAACTTTCACCTACTGGCTATCTTTACGGAAATTTTCTTTCGTACGACAGCTCAGACCGTGCATATATATTTATGCACAAATTTACGATTTTTCGTACGTAAGAAAGTTCTGTGATTGGCGTTACGCATGTAAGAAGTTGCGTACGCAAAATTTACGCACAGAAACTGGCGTACGAACGTTCGTGAATAGCACGCCCAGTGTAAAATCTGACGTCACCATCATGTTCCTCGATATCGATATGTTATAATTTGTGTGGATTTCTGCAGTTCCGACATAAATAAGGGTTATATTGCATTTATTTTTACTGCACATGCGTGAAACGGCCATATTTCGGCTGTTGATTTGAGGACGTTTTCAGTTGATTTTTTTCATCGGAAAAGCAAAAAGTCCGCCCTATTTCTACTTCCCGTTTATTTGGCCTACTGACCTAGAAAGCGTGCCACGTGTTGAACCACCCACGTTGACCATTTCCACCAAGTTTGAAGTTTATACGACTATCCGTCACTGAGTTACGGCGTTTTTGGTGCGGATACGCCACGTGACCTTGTGACCTTGACCTTTTGACTTTGGATAGTGGTCAAACATGGCTGGTCACGTGATCAACCCCTCCACCAAATTTGAAGATCCTACGCCTATCTGTTCTGACTCATGAGTTATGATGTCCGCCATAGGCCACTGTTAACGATGCGTTTGGAGCCACTGCGCATGCGCCGTATCACGTGACCTGTGCGTAGGGGGCAAATTTTTTCCAAATATTTGAAATCCCTGACTCCGATTTGTCTATTCACTATGCAACGCCCACGGCTCTACGATGAAGGTAAATTGAATTGTCTGCCAAAATAGTGTACAGCCCTGTGTTAAAGGCGAATACGATGTCTGCGCATGAGCCAAATCATGTGACCTGTCAGTAGGCAATCGAAATCAATTACGTTTTTGTAATCTGCGACCCCGATATGCCTATTCAGTATACAACCTTTATGGAGCTACGATGATGATTAAGGGTCGTTTATATAATACATGTCTAATGTTAAAGTTGATATGCAGCAGTTTTTTTACCAAATTGATTATAAGTAATTTCTAGCTGCTTACTGCAATATAAACCCGTCTGTTTAACAAATTTTGATAAATTATGCCATAAAATGCTGAAAAGTACAAGTTTATTGGTGTTTTTGGTATAGTTATTCTTCGGCTGTTTCCGTCATGTGTGACGTCATACCAGGATACGCTTGTTTTGTTTGCATTGCTATGCGTTATTGAGATTAGATAAGAAGTTATTTATTTTGTTAGTTTATGTTATAAGACATTTTACTAGTTACTACTGTAGTGTAGTGTAGTGTAATGTCTCACTCAACATTCCAATAGCCTGTTCCCTTGTTTGTTTTCCTGGTATGACGTCATCACTTGCAAAAGTAAACAAATTATCTGGCGCGCACTTTCAGGCGCTTTTTCTAAAATTTCTTAATTTTTTGATGCTCCTTAATATTCAAATAGATCTGCGTATATTAAAGACATATGATGGGCAATTTACTTTAACAACCAAAAAATCATTGCATATCATCTTTAAAGGCGTCGAAAACGGGCCCCAAAATGGCAGTTTTTTGGGTTAGAAAGGGGTGTAAAGCTTACCTTTTGCTTTTGTGACCCCCAAAAGGCACATCCTTGTGCGGAACCGCATATTTTGCGTCAAATTCCGTGTGGGCGTCTCGGCTGTAGACGATTTCAAGATCCCTCAAAAAAGAACAAATAGTTGAGTAAACAATTAGAATTCGCGAAATCGAGCATGTGCAGAAACGAAACCCCTTATTTGATCTGGATGAAATTTTGCAGGGTGATAGGTATCCACGACGTAATCACGTAGGTAAATTTTGGTGATGATCAGATACGAGGTTTTGGGGTGGCGGGTGGTCAAATTTTGGCTTTTTCCATTGACTTTGATCATCGTCCTTACAACACTCTCGCACTGCCATGCTAGTGTGTGATTTGAAGAGCCAGGTAAAAATGAAAAATTGGCATGTAAACAAATTGATGTGCTAGTCATACATGCATGGAAAGAAACCTTGTTTGATCTTGATAAAATTTTGCGGGTATCTTGGACATAATCACTTGTGGAGATTTTGCCGATGATCAGTTTAGAGGTACGGGGTAGTGTGGGGGTTGCAAATTTTGCCCTTTCTAATTGGTTTTTGCCGTCGTCTAACAATGCTCTTGCACTACTATGGAAGTATGTAAAGTGCACGTATGTAATATACATGCATCCATTCTAACTTCATTTAGTTGTAACAACAAGAAGCTCAGCTGTTGCAGATAGACTCAGACAACGTGCTTTGTCTGTCGAAATCTGGGTAACTGCTGCACAGCTGTACAAATAATCATATTTGATAGGCTTGCAATAGGTGAATAACCTTGGAGATTAGTCAAGGTCATTATTAATGACGTGATTTGATAGGCCATATTATTAGTGGTCTGTAATAACAACATCTCTGTCATGCAATGTTTAGATCCACCTAGATTTTAGATGCAGGATATTTGATATTTGATTCTGATGTCGTATAATATAAGGAACAGTCATTGGTTGATAATACTTACTGATGCTGTCATGATGATTGTGATATGCAATGCAAAATGACTTACCTGATGTGTACTGAAGGCATCGTGGTTCACCGGCATTAGATGACTCATTTCTACCTGGTGCTCGTCGTGTGAATGATGAGTGGAACAAGTCAGAACAACGTCAACTGGCTACCAGACGTCCAACAAAGACATTTGAATTACACCAGCTTGACGTTAAATCAAGAGTCATTGGTAATGAACATTTATATTGCTTTACTGTGATTTACTATGGTTGCATTGATGTCTGATGCAAGCAGTGGTCGTACCATGACGACAGCGCAGATGGGATAAGTGCAGTAGAACAAGCTCTCACAAGGGCAGCTGCAGCTGCTGACTAACTTAAGAATTGTTGTGGAAAGAGAAAGGGAATTCAAACCACTATTTTGTGCTGTAATGTAATGTAATGTAATGTAATGTAAACAACTTATATAGCGCTGTAAGCAACACAAGCCACTTCAAGAGCGCTGTACAATCACAAACTGTCCTGTTGCGCAAAGGAGATTTTAAATAAATGAGTTTTCAGATGTTTCTTGAATTGTTCCAATGATGACAGTCGGTGCAATGAGTCAGGCAGACTGTTCCATGTGCGAGGCGCTGCGACAGTAAAAGCACGGTCGCTGATCGTGGATCGTCGCATACACAGCACAACCAGTTGAGAAGTTGATGACGATCGCAGCCTCTGCCTTGACTCAAGGTCAGCGACTGGCTGGAGTAGTCAGACAGATACCACGGTGCTAAGTCGTTGAGACATCTGAACGTCAGAGCGCACAGCTTGTATGTGATACGTTCTGGCACCAGTAGCCAGTGCAAATCTTTTAGCAGAGGGGTAACATGGTCATACTTCTGTGTGCTGGCAGTCAGACGTGCTGCAGCATTAGACGACGGTCTGCAGTTGTTGAAGTTTAGAATGGGGCAGACCTGCCAAGAGGACGTTACAGTAGTCAACTTTTGTCATAATGAATGATGTGGCAAGAGTTGACAGAGTGGATCTTGGCAGAGAGCGTTGAATGATTTGTCTCAGTGCAGCGAAGCATGAGTTGACGAGTTGTGTGATGTGCGTTATGACCATCGACAAGTCACTGTCCAGGTGAACGCACAAGTTGCGCACTGTGTTGACGCTGGACAGTGGAGTGCCATCGATGGTGAGCTGTTCGGCAGGTAATCGGTGGCGACGTTGAGGTGGTATGCACCACATAAACTCTGTTTTGCCGCTGTTGAGCTGCAGCCGATTGCTCCGCATCCAGGCTGCTAGCATCTCAATACAGCTACTCATCTGAAAGCAGAGTGTAGATTAATCGTGTGGCGTGCAGCTGCCGTACACCTGTGTGTCGTCTGCATACTGATGTACACAGAGACCACATTGCTGTGATGACTTGTTAAGAATTTTACACTGTGGATAATGATAAACTTTAGACTGTGTTGAATGAGGCTTTACCATTAGTCATAGTCGTATTAAATTGTTTTTAAAGATGTTTTTGGCCGACTACTTAAAACTTTTCTCAGAGTACTAATGTATACAGCACATTAGAGGCTTTTTGGAGACGGTGCATTATGTATAGTTCACATTTTATGCTACATTTTATTATGAAGGATTTTAAGGCAAATGTTGGATTGATCTCACATGAACAAGGGAGAAGCCAAGGTTGCATTTTGTTGACTCCACTTTTCACATATTTGGTAAGATTGCCTTAAACAAGCATTGGATGGTCTTAGAATTGGTGAGAGCAGAATTCACAAGTGGTCAAAGAATTTTGACAAAAGGCCGCATCATATGTCATATTGATTAGGCGACACGCTGTGTCACGACAAACGGCAAAATTTTAAAACAGTCACGTGACCATAACCACACACTTGTTGGTGATATGTCATACTGTTGCTAGAATTGATATAGCCTACTCGTGTACAAAATTTGATGACTAGGTTCAGCCGTTCCATTGATATGATTGGAGCCCCAAAATTTTGTAATGGGTCACATGATTTGACCACGCCCCTATCATGGACTGTTTGTCGTCCGTAGGCTGTGACTTGCACATTCAACCTGTACATTAAATTTGTAGTCGCGTTGTTTGCATGGTCCTACATTTAGCTGTTTTGATACACACACCACGGAGACACGATGATGGCTAATACACGCGCATCGCTAGAGCCGCGCGGGTAAAAATCGAAAAATAGCTATATCTCGACTGTGGTTTGAGCGATTTTGACTAAATTTGGCACGCTGATGCAGCTCGACCCTCTTGACC
>Ga0209363_1002240_pt1 | contig 10048 bp, 6 predicted proteins | sample WorMetexBAHAMAS3_FD_187385 | JGI IMG/M metagenome (GOLD analysis project Ga0209363, IMG submission 187385) | Marine gutless worms symbiont microbial communities from Max Planck institute for Marine Microbiology, Germany - Inanidrilus exumae... | ecosystem: Host-associated > Annelida > Digestive... | reverse complement strand
CACTCTACTCTTAATTTTGGTACTTCTGCTTAAAGTAGTGTGTAAAGTAGCGTTCTCACTGACGCCGTCGACCGGAGTCTAAGCCGTCGACCGCCGCGGATGACAAGAGTAGTGTAGAGATGTTGGATGTTGTCGAGTGCAGACATCACGTCAGTTGGCGATGACGGAGGTGGACCTAGAGCGAGGAGACGCACGACTGGAAGCCGCTGAAAAGTAAGAACTTGACACGGCGTATTTAGAGTTTTAGAAAGTAGGCCCGGACCAACAAAATACAAGGTGTCGCCCTAACGGGACGTAACACTACTGGCCCGCCGAGCAGTGTTACCGTGGAGCTATAATTAGACTGGAGGCAGCATGGCGTCATCGCCTGGCCTGCGCCGGTGAAGCCGCCTGCAGGCCCGCCGTGGAGTGTTACAGACGACGACAGACGCCAGAAAGCAAAACAATACTGGCTCCCTACCCTATGCGTAGGCGGGCCAGTAATAAATGTTATAGTTCACCGGTGTCTGTCCGCGACTTGTAAATATAAATTTGTCAACAGTAACAGTAACTGAGGTACTTGTACTGCGCCCCCTACTAGTAGACTGACGGCGCACCACGAAGCAGACCCGTCTGTAATTCTTTGGTACCCGTAAACAGACTCAAATAGGAATATTTTCAGTTCACGCCGAAATCAGTCCGTCGAGCGCAGCAGCTTCAGGTCTGTCGGCAACCTGTTCCACGCTCGTGGTGCGGCAACATAGTAATGCCCAAACTCGGCACTTTGAGGTCGCCACACGACGAAGCATACGGTGCAGGTCGTACAGGAATGTCGACACCGGTGTCAGTAAGTCCGAGATGTAGTCCGGTGTGTGTCCAAATAGCGACTTGTGGCCTAGTAAACACAACTTGTACTGGATCCTCTCTGCTACTGGCCAGTTTGTAATTAATAATTATTCATGACTTTTCAAAGGAGGTAGCGCAAATGCAAGTCTCCTAAATGAGCACGACAGTATTCATCATCATCATCATCATCATCGTTATTATCACATTTACCTTATCCTCCTCTGAAATCCAGTTCGCTTGCATCGCAGTCGCCACATTTTTAAAATGCTATACAAATGTTTTGTTTAATTACTGGTTTTCGGTCTGACTTGTCTTCCCGCTTTTCACTACGAGCCAACACGTCACCTAGGGATGCGCGGTATTAGGAAATACCCGACGATAATATACCGTCTCAACAATACCTTGATACCGGTATACCGCGGTATTTTGTGACGTTATCAATTGTAAACAACTTATGAAAAATCCAACCGTGCGAATCGTCTGCAGTGCTCTCGCCGATTCTCTTTCCCATAACTGTGTGTTAATGATATTATATGTAAACTTTCTGCCTCTGGACGTGGTTGTCATGTTGCTGGCATTTATGTTGGAGTGTTAATGTATGCTGATGACCTGCTGCTGATCTCATCTACATGCAGTGATTTACGTAGAATGCTGTGGACGATATTTAGCAAGCCCACGGTGTATATAAGTTAACAACGTCACTTTTAATACCGCGGTATTTTTCTGATACCGGTATACTGCACATCCCTAATCGTCATCTAATGACTGAAACAGACAGTCTTCATAAAAGCAGACGTTAGCAGGGACAAAAGAGAAATGGAAAAATGAAGGCGCAGGCACGAATCAACAGCCAATTGGGTTCTGCGTACAGTGAATCAAACGAAACGCAGAGATCTGTTGAAATCCCTCTGCGATAGCCGAGCTTTTCGTAAGAGACTTTTTTGACAAAAAAACTAGCACGCAACGACTCCGAGCCAGATTCCTTTGTCTGTTTATATACTAGAGAGCACCCGGTAGAGCGCATACCTCCGCCACACTGTGCCATAGGACTGTTAGGAGGGAAGCCTACGCCTATGTTTTGTATTGCATCTACTTGGGCCTACTTATTCATTGCACTGTGTTGTGGGCGTGACACTACCCACACCGCCGTAAAGTTTTTCCCAGTTTCGCTTTCATTTTTTCCATCAGTCGACTACTGAACTACGGTCAAGGTAGCCATAACTTAACCTTCCAAAATGTAATCCACTCTATTCTTGTCCATGATTTACACGTTCCCCAGATTTTACGAAAATCCACCAACAACTTTTTGTGTTTTCCTAACGAACAGACAGACAAACAAACAGACAAACGATTGTCTTAAATGAACCCAGGCCCAACAGAAGTGACACAGTAGACGTAAACGTAGACGAAAAATACGAGCGCAGGCCTGGAGCCTTTTTGCCCGCCTCTTCAATACTCAAAAACTACAATACAGTACTTGGAAACAATTTCTAATAAATTTCACTTCGAAGAAACGTATCGTATGAGACTTTAACGCATAACTGCTATTGTTTGTATGTTCAGTAAAATCATCGATTTGGAAGAGGAACTGCGAGTCGTCTGTAACAATATGAAGTCGCTGGAAATCTACGAACTAGAGGTTCGTCGTCTATATATATAAAGCTGCCGCGTCTGTCCGTCTGTGTGTCTGTGTTCCGGATTTCGGAAAAACGTGCGGACCGATTTTCATGAAACTTTTCATGGTTCATAGGGGTCATAAGTAGACTTGAATGGAAAAAATCCGGAAAATGTAGACCCTTGATGTGTAAAAATTCGGAAAACGGTGCAAAAATGCCGATTTGCGGTTGAGAAACGGCACGGGGGCCACCGCACTGGCGGCACGGGCAACGCGCGCTGACATGTGGTGCGATTTTGATAAACGGCACTGGGCCAGCGCGCGTGGGACAACAGTGGCGAGCTCTAGCTCTAGGCGCGCGGTGTAACGTACGGATGGATCGAGCGCCTCCGAGCGCCGAGAAGCCATCCACTGCTATCATTAAAGAATCACGATTGTTAAACACAGCACACTAATGACCGAAATAAAACATATACAAAGTTGGTCAAAAACTGCACATTTTTCAGTACACCATATCCACGCAATCGCTCAAGATAGTATGAAACTGTTTTCACCGAAATATTCATAAGATATACTGTTGCTAAATGTCATTTACTCAAAAACTTTATTACTGGCCCGCCTAATGGGCCAGTATTGTTCTGTGTGAACGGTCGGCGCGCTAGCGGCCGGGCGTATGGGCGGTCGGGCGGCCAACACTGCACGGCGGGCCAGTACGGTTACGTCCAGTTAGGGCGGCATCTTGTTTTTAACGGTTTAGTCGACGTTGCTTTCGTGTTAACTGTATGAAATCTGAGGCGGCTTTAATCACTCTTTTATTGCTCTGACCAATATGTTAAATAAAAAACGTGCAGGTTTTGGCCCATGCACTGTAGTTGGTGAAGTCTGTTCTGACGACATTGTAGGCGGAACAACGAAGCGCCATCCATGAAGAACACATCCAAACTCTAACGGACAGCCTCATAAACGTACGCACGATATATTTCCTTCTAATTCGTCCATATCAATACTGTTGTTTATTAATAAAATAAACAAATGCCATGTTAAGGTTTGTGCAAGAACACTTACTGACATGGTGGCCTAATACATGCAAGTGTCATAATTTTCAACATTATGCATATCAATGTCTACTGAAACTAGCAATTTAAAACCAATTTTAAAACACAGTCAATCACGGCATAATATTAAACTACTAAGTTCGTTCTAGCAATAGTTTAAAATTGTTTAGAGAAGAAAAGTCATCTTGTTGAGCCGGCAAACTGTTCCAACAACGCAGAACTCGGCAGAAAAAGTATTTACACCGATTTAAAACGGTCCGTCAGTCCGTCTGTCAGAGCGGGACTTAAAACTTACAATCCTCCACGCTGAACTAAACGTTACACTCCATCTATCAAGTACCAATGTACATTCGTTACGGACATTTGTGTACGATGCGATACCGTACGATACGATAAGGTGTACTTACGTGGCACAAATAGTTTAAAGCTATGTCCGCCTGTGGCAGTACTAGCATTACATACTCTGAAAAAAGTACATGCGTCTGTTTCTACCATAGCGAACAATATTTTATACGCATATATCAGATAAAAGCGTAGCCGACGTAATTCGAGCCTGTCAAGTACAAGATTAACCAGACGCTCACGGTACGCTAGATTGCTGCAACATTATAAAGCGCTTAGTAAAGCGACGTTGCACGGAGTCGATTTTTTCACAAGTCAAACAGAATGCGGCGACCACACGCATGTAGCATACTCCAGCAGAGGTCTAACATAAGTGATGAACGCAAGTGTTATTGTAGGCGGATGCTTAGAAACAAAGCATTTGTGTTTTCAATTAGCAAGCCTGTGTTACAATGTGGTTTATGTGAACATCAAACTTCAAACGGTTATCAATTAATATTTTATAGTACTATTTTACTGTTTTTGCTTCAGTTGAACTTTAATGATACAGGAAATGGCAGTAATGCTTAACGATTATTTTCTTCTAGCTGCGGGTGGGACAAAAGCTCATCTATTCGTTAAAACCGTCTGAAATCGATATCGCCCATATATGATGGGGACATAACGATAATGTATTCAATTATTACTTCGTCTCGGAAGGGATGCGAAGTATTATGAACAGCATGTTTGTATGTCTTTCTGTCTGTCCGTCCGCTCGCATATCTCAAAAACCGCTTGTCCAAATTTCGCGACATTTTCTGTGTATGTTACCAGTGGCCGTGGCTTGATCCTTCTCTGAAGACATTGCAATATGTTAATGTACTTTTGGTTTTGTAGATGATGTCATTTTTTATATAATGGAGCGGAATCAATAAGCCTGCAATCGTAGACAGTAACTTCGCCCCGGTGCCGCCACCTGTCGACTTTAACGAAACATAACGTTGTCTTTGATTCTGGCTCATTAGATCTAGCGAAGGACCGAGCCACGGCAAAAAGTATCATGTATATAAAATTTCGTGAAATTTGGGCATATGGTTTTTAAGATATGCGAGCAAAGAGACAGACAGACATAAAGACATGCCTATCGCAATATTTCGCACCCTGGCGGGAGCGAAGTAATCAGTCGACGTTATGTTTGGTTGAGTTCGCCAGGTGGCGGCACCGGTCGGCAGCCGCGCCGGGCGGCTATGCTTGTTACAGGGGCGAAGTCTGCTATCATCGATTACTTTGTTCTGTCGAGCATTGTGCACGTCAGAAAAGGTCGCACCAACCACTACAACTGGTGTTACTTATTTAGAATTTTCAATTTAGGTCTGCTTTTCCTCCACGTGGCCGCGACTGATCTTCCCAGTTTTACTCCTTTACTTGCAGCCGAATCCTTCTGTGATTGTAAACTTTGAACTATGAACTTGACCTACGAACTTGACCTAGGTAGGGTCAGTATGAACCGTCTTGCTAAATATCTGAATTAAAGGTCATTGTCGTTCGAAAGGTATTGGCCGAACACACACACACACACACAGCAGATGGGTCGTATAAATAAGCGGTCGGTATTACCCAAAATCGTTGTCAACCTTTTTAATTGTTTGGTCCGGTGGCTAAAGTTTGGCGGCGCAAGGGGGCGGAACCACACCTCGGTTTTCAGCCCCCGTTCTCAACGTTTAGCCCCTCCACATCACAGCAAGTTGACCGTACAAATAGTGTAAAAATGCACAATAATGCACATCTCCTCGCCTCCTTTGCAGCCGAAGTCAATCACCCATCACTGACTTAGCCCCCATTTCTGGCTCACAAGTTTAACTTAACATAACTTAACTAGCTACATAAAAACCAGCAGAAAAAAACGAAAAGACAGACTTTAATAAGCATGTGGCTAAGACGGCGGAATCTGAATATTACAATCCCAATTATAGGCCTACCTAATGTAACAATCCAACCTATTTTTAAAGTGTTTACAGAGCAGCTATTGACGACATTTGCTGGTAATTTATTCCAATCATCGACAATTCATTGACTAAAAATGCTTCTAATGTTTAAACGATAAGGTTGCTTGAAAAGTTTGTAATCATGGCGTCTTAATCCAGCAGAAGATAACAGTTCTTAAACTACTCATTATACTATCAACATTATCAAACTTATGTTCCTTATGTCCTGTAATTAATTTAGGAGAATTACTAAATGTTACTGTGCACAAGACGAATGTTTCTCGATGCAGTTCATGCTCCTTGACGTGTCTGTGACGGCGAGTTGTGGCGTGTTTTGACTGCAGGCGGAAACGCGCTTGACCGACAACGAACGATTAATGATCGAACTCCAGCAAGAAGTGGATAGACTTGAGGGTAAGACAATGTGCCGGACACATATACACTCCCGCCTGTACATATCGGGCCGGGCCGCATACGTGTCCGTAAAATGTCTACTCTTTCGGACATTTTAAACGATTTTTTTTAAGCTGACGTTTCTTCCGATTTCAGCTATTTCTCGTCAGTTCTGCACTTACAAGCTGACAACCCCTTTTCCGTGTTAAAATACTATGCTTATTCTGCTTCTTTAAGTAATCTGCTGAAAAGTAGGTATGTAACTTCCAGCTGCCACTCTTTGCTGTCTTTGGCTCTTTTGAGTGCTATATGCATTACCTAATCAGCTAAGTAACTGAGTATGTTGCATCTTGCCGCTTAAGAATACTATGCGGTATGAAAATTGGCTTCGATTTGACACGTAGCAGATGTTTTGAATGCTGTATTTGAGTGAGCGTCTAGTTCTATACATGTATTGTAAGCAATTTGTACATGTACCGTAACGTCCGTAAGCTATTCTCAGTTGTTTTGGTGATAATTAAACAGCGCAGATTTTAGTGACAATTTCACAAAGAGCGGATAACTTAAATTTGTTGCCCGCGACTCCGTGCAAATCGCAGTGTTTAACGCGGTGACAATTTTTTTCCATGTGTCGGTCTGTCTGTCTGTTACAGGTGTGGCATACTCGATTGACCTTTGTGTTTTATCCATTTCCCCAACGTACCACGCAACAGTGCAGACAGAATAGCTCGCCACTATCAGTCAATCAATTTAGTGGTTGACTCAACAGATAGGAGCAATTCACGAACAGAAGCGTTTGAAAATGTACGTCCTGAACAGTACTGTATGAAAGGTAGAAATCTTCTCTAACAGAAACCCTAAAAATAACATAGAAACACCGGCAGTTTCGGATCCATAGTCGAAAAATTCATCATCTGGCCATGAACTTTGACCTGTCACCTTGACCTTCGAGCTTGACCTATTTAGATAAGGTGAAGAATTAAGATGAATCTGCCTGCCACACATCCAGTTCAATGTAATTTAGTTCAAAAGTTATTATCCGGCACACAGACACACACCAGTCCAATAGCTCTACCTAGACCACTAAAGTAGTCGGAAGTAATATACAACATCGTCGATTTAACTGCTGCTTGTTGTGCTGTAGACGCGTTGGCGGTGGAGCGAGACAAATACAAGGTGATATCGACTGACCTTGATACGACCTTCACTGAGATCGCAGGATATTGATCACGTTTGATGATTACGCCTAAAAACCGGTCCGGCCCGACCCCGCGCAAGGACCGAGTACTTCTAACAACACGTCGCGAGGCAGGCTAAACGTAAAGTAAACGTGAAGCCTATTTGGCGACTTATTTTTAGGGGTGTTCTGGCCGGCGGGTCCGGGGGACCGAACCCCCACCCACGACTGAGATTTCCATAGATCCACTGAGAAAGTTCTGGACACTGACACCTTTGTCCCCACCTTCGACGTCACTGACCCCAGGTGCCACGAAGCCTTGCGCCGCCACTGTTACGTACACGGGCCGGGTCGGGTTGCATTCTGATCGGTTTTTAGACAGCACCACATCCGACAGACGCCACATCTTCCGCTATCTCTATCTCTGCCTTGTTCGTACGCTGTCCATCTCTCGTTTCCGTTTGCTTTTTTATTTTCGTTCCGTCAGTGCACTTGATGTAACTTGTGCGATTGTTTTTTGACAATGCCTTTAACTTTTGGGTACACGCATGCATGCTGTAATTGTTGGAGGCAGTTGAGTCGGACATAATATTGTCCGACCCCTGCTTTGTACTGAGCCAATAACGCCTTTGTCTGTCATGCCAGTGACTCTACACAGTGGGCCAAAATGTAAACCAGCAATCAGTCGGCTTATCGGGACTATCAGTATGCATACTGCTGTTAGTAAACATACCAAAATACCGTTGTTTTCGTCACAAGTTTAGCGTTGTTGACATCATAAGTTTGTGCAACACTCAAATTTAGCAATAACAACCAGCTCTAGCTGGCCTATTGATGCATTTTAAAGAATGTGATCTTTTGAGAAATCGGTGTGCCCACTTTTTGGTGGCCTAACCTGTAGATGCTACATAGCTGCATGCATGCGGAATTCGCCACAGAAGCGTCATTATGTGTTGCGTTTCGTCTGTCCGTCAGTCCGTCTGTCACAGAGGGACTTAAGACTTGCAATCCTCCACGGATGGAATGTAACATTTAGTTCAGCGTGGACTCCACGCTGAACTAAATGTTACACTCCATCTATCAAGTATCAATGTACCTATCGCTACGGACATTTGTGTACGATACGATACGATACGATAAGGTGTATTTACGTGCGCTCAAAAGTTGACGAGATGGTCACCTCAATATAGGCCTAGCGCACAGCGCTAAACGAAGAAAAAATAAGGAGAAACATGTACCAACTGTATATAGGCTAACTGTTAACAATAATTGCTGTCATATTCCTGAGCCTTGATCTGTATATTTGTTGCGCCGCATCAGCCAAATATGGAATGAAATTAGGCGGACAGTTTGATATAGGTTTTTTGATAATCTGTGTATGGAGTCCCAAGCAGCTTAAAAGAACTTTTTGGTGTTTGCTTGTCGCATTGGATGAAATGATTGACGTTACCTTAGCACGGCTGCACACCGTTGTTTAAATCCTGTCAGACAGATAATGTGTATTGCAATCGTTCATTAAATACACAAACTTATCTTTCCGCATTCCTGTATGAACGATCTGGAATTCTGTCCTTTCCTCCATTCACTCACCCGGAAATCTGGTTTTATTCCGAAAGCATCTCAGAACCCGTTTGTTTCCGTCTGCTTTTAGCAATCCCATTATCCCGATCGGAGAAAGCAGCGTTTCCGATCCATTTATATATAAGTAATTACGGCGTTTTATAAACGTTTTACTTATTTATAAACTAACTTGCTGCTCCTTAACGGCACCGAGGGAAAAGCGTCTTCCACGCTATGAGTCAACTCCCACCGATCGGTGGTAAGCTCCTTGTACGCCACTGCGCCTAGTAAGATTCTGAATACTTTGTTGTCAGCTTTGTAGCTCACAAATGCGTATATATTAATGCATGTAAATACGTTTTCGTTCTGCTTAACGCTAATTACGAGGATCCGCAGAGTAGAGATGGTGTTTGGATGAGGATACGAGAATAGCCGACCGTGGCGAAGACTGGCGGACCAGGGATGCAATCGCTTCAGGCGGCTTCGAATTTTTTCATCTTTGTGTATCCAACTGGATGAAATGATTGCGAAATAACTGAAACTGTTCTAGCACTGCTCTGCACACTGATGTTTAAAGTCGAACAGTCATATATTCTTATAGGCCGTCTTCTAAAACATCCTAACTTATCTTTCCGCATTGCAGCAGCAACGACACGAAATTTTCTTTCTTCTATATCCCCCTACATTCGCTTATCTGAAACCATGGTTTGTTTCACTTCGAAAGTTATCTTAAAACGTTTATTCCAATCTTTCTATCTGCTTTTAGCAATTCATGTAACGGCTAACCCACCCAACGTCCACGATTCATTTACTCAAATTGCTGTGGTGATTTATAAATGTTTACTGACTTGAATTAACTTGTCGCTTCTTGACGGCACCGTGTGACATTGGGTGCGTTCTTTTTCTCGAGACGGGATTACACCGGTGCGACACGAGATGACTTGGACGAGTTTAATCTCGTCCGGCGTCAAAGAACGGCGCGAGCAATTGTGGTCTGTTTACATTGGTGTTGCTAGGTGCACGTGAAGGTAGCGCTTCGTGGCAAAAAGCGTGACAGTTGTGAAAACATGCTAAATATACTGATTTAACTAACAAGAAAGGCTATTATCACTAAAAT
>Ga0209363_1002239_pt1 | contig 10049 bp, 3 predicted proteins | sample WorMetexBAHAMAS3_FD_187385 | JGI IMG/M metagenome (GOLD analysis project Ga0209363, IMG submission 187385) | Marine gutless worms symbiont microbial communities from Max Planck institute for Marine Microbiology, Germany - Inanidrilus exumae... | ecosystem: Host-associated > Annelida > Digestive... | reverse complement strand
GGTATTTTGAAGTAGGCCTACGTGTGTGCGATATCGTCGTTAACAAGTACGTTCGCTATCTCATCTCCTGATGAGTTCTTGTTGAATATGCGAGCGGACAGACAGACAGACAAACAGGCATACGGACACGCTGTTCGCAGTGCTTCGCTATACCTATACCTGTGGCGAAATAACAAGTTGTTCGCAATGCAGCCGCGCATGTTGTGACGGGATGCATAACGTTTCACCGCATTATATCCGTGCTACGTGCAACTTGATTGGCTGCCCTTCGGTCAGCGTGTTAAAGTCAAGTTGTATGCACCCTCACCTACAGGTCCTACACAAGGACTCATCGTCGTTCTTCCTGTGTCAGTTGCTTGAATATACCCAGCGATGCCTGTTGGTCCTCTCTTTCCCTTTACACCTGTTGCACCTGTAGCAATGAAGCAACATATCATTTTGAGAGACGCATTGAAAGGCGCTATGTTATATAAAAAGTTGCAATAACAGACACAAAACTAGAAGCCTAGAATATGTACTGTGACTGTCAGCGTCGGCCTCGGCCTGCTGTGACCTTGACATTGACCTTTAATCTAATAAGGTCATCAGTAGGGGCTAGTGAGTGAATATTCGTTGTAAATTTCACTCAGATTGCTCAACCGTTCATGACATATCGTGGTAACAAGATCTGTCCGGACGAACGAACGAACGAAAGCGACGGACGGACAGCCCGAAAACATAATGTCTTCGCCGACATTGTCGGGTGGCAAACGCATGAAAAGCACCGCATTGACATTGACACTACACTGTGTCGTATAGGCCTAATAGCATTAAACGCGAGTCATTTTTCAGTAATGCAGTTTGATTAGACTAGGCATTGTGTTTGATTTTATATATGTATTTTAATCTGTCGATTCACATTGTATATATCTGTCTACCTACTGTTTTAGGCTGAGTTTTATAGTTCTTAATTCTTTTATATTTTGCATACTGTTTCTGTCTTAATGGCGAATAAAGATTATCATTTATTTGGCAAATGTCGTCCGACATCGAATCTTTATTACCCACGTCGACTGTGTAGCCGCCGGCGTGAGTATGGTGTTTAGTCGAGTCTGTGTGTCTGTTTGTCCGCGCTCTAAAAGGAAAGCGGTTTGAGCTATCAAAAACAAACTTGGTAAACATATACTCTATAGCAGTCGCTGACATGCATTGACCCAGAGGTCAAAAGGTCAAAGATCGAGGTCACACGGTAACGAGAACCGTCACGGTCGCACGGTTGTTAATGACGTGTGCTGCCACGGCCGTGTGCTGCTGCTGCTGCCGGCGTTGGTCTGCACGTCGTATGACGTTTCTGGTTTCATTGTAATTTCGAAACAACGACCAAAATACGGCGCATTCGCAACACAGGAACAAGCGCACAATCAATTTTACTGCGCAGGTTTTGTGGACAAGTAGCTCAGCTGTCGCAGAGGGACCGCGCGACGCTCTATGTTAGTAAGTTTACGCTATGTTTCACGAGGTATGACATTTCGAAAAGTTTCAAACAGCAGAAGTAACCTTCAAGATCGTAAAAAGGCATTAGCATCGGTGCCATACGATAGGTGGTCACATGTGATTTCCTATTAGTCTTTCATTATAACTATGTCTGTGATGTCTTGTACCGTTTCTGGTATATTATCACTTATTTGCAATTTTATTTCAGAAATTCAGACGCAAGTCACGTACCAAAAAGTAAATCGAGTCCATCTTGGCCAATTCCTACTCATTTTCAAACTTTTACATACTAAAACGAGCCTGCAATCGTAGACAACAACTGCGCCCGCGGTGTCCATCTGACATACTGGACGAAGCATCTTAATATTCTGGCCCATTGGCTCCATTATGTGAAAACATGACCGACAGCGAAGTAAAAAAGCCCTAAGTGAGGGTCGCACCGACCACGTTAGTGATATTTTCCTCCTGTAACCGTGAATTTTGGTCTATGACCATGACCTTCGACCTTCACCAAGGTGAACCTGCATGCCGGATGTCCTAGTGAAAGATAGTGTACATGTAGTTTAAACGTTATTGTCCAGACATACAGACAAACACACAGACACACAGCGGATCGAAGATCGATTGCACCTGTACCAGTAATGTGGTCGGTAAAAATTAATCCACAATCTTTAGAGTTATGCTGTTAATGATAATCTTTATTCACCGAAGATACACAATCGGTAGCAATCAAGTAGAAAAAGAAATAGAAAAAAAACTTAACTAGATAAATAATAAATACAGCATAATCGACATAAAGTCAGAAAGATGGGCCGACGAACTACATCGTTCGGCGGAAATAATTACCTGTTGCACCGCCATAGCCAGGCGGACCGAAACTTCCCCGAGATCCAGGCCGACCCGGTGGTCCCGGACGTCCTGGGGGTCCGGAAGCACTGACGCCTGGAGGTCCAGGTGATCCACGTGGACCCCGAGGTCCAGCGGGACCGGGAGCACCAGCAGATCCTGTATTACCCATCCGTCCTCTAAGGCCGGTAGCTCCGGTGTCACCTGGAGGTCCTTGTGGCCCTGCGTCATACAATTACGCGGGAGATATAAAGCAAGCGCAGTTTCTGCTGTCAACATTGTCCTCCGTCTGTCTTTCTGTCCGTCCGTCCGTTATCTGTTGTATAGAGGGTGAAGTGACGTCACAGTAATCTATGGTCACGATACGATCTCCCATGTTGTATGGCATCATGGTGTAAGTTAACCGGACCGTTTCTTCTAGCTACTCGGTTTTGTTTTTAGTTTTTCATTATTTTTTATTTCTATGCCATGCGCTAGATCAAGCTGGCCATCGCGTCAGCTTTTGAGTGCACGAAATCATACCGTACCGTATCGTATCGTGAAGATATGCCACGTTATTACTGGCCCGCCTAAAGGGCCAGTATTGTATTTCTCGCTGGCGTCTGTCGTCATCGTCTGTCGTCGTCTATAACACTGCCGGCGGGCGGGCGGGCCGGCCGCCGAGTGCGCAGGCGGTCAAGCGGCCGATACTCCACGGCGGGCCAGTAGTGTTACATCCCGTTAGTGCGACACCTTGTTTAAATAAAATTGAATCGGTCGGTTCAAGAAAAGCTTACAGTGCTATCGCCAGATTGGCGATCTGAATGTAAGTGCTGCAAACTGTGTACATTTCCTTGCCCTATATCATGGCTGCCAGAGCAGCTGACATAGATACGAATGAAGAAATTACGTCACTGTCAGCCTATGTACATCGGAATTGTTTAATCGTCACCAAACAATTACTGCCAATGGTACAGCGTTTATCGACTTTTTCGCGTCTTTCTTCTGCCAGTTATCGCTTATGGAGTTGATCGAAACGCGGTCAATCACGCAAACAACTCATGAGGAAGGTGCATGTAACCTTGACACTGCCTCCACGGACTGCCTCAACGGACTTTTGCCTGGACTGTTTTTCTGAGCCATTCGGTTTTTTTATTTTATTTTTTTCCCTTATTTTTCGTTTCTGGGCCGTGCACTAGATTAAGCTGGCCATCTCGTCAGCTTTTGAGCGCACGTCAATCTACTGTATCGTATCGTATCGTATGGTGCTTGCGTCGTGCGATTTTACTGATTTTCCACAAGAGGGGGCCTAAACTCCACCACGGATCTCGGAGAGGGGTGGTAGGAACTCTACCAAATTTTTCGTGGACATAGACCCATCATCAATTCTATAGGCTATTAAATGGATTTAAGAAATATTGCTTCGTTTCGAAACTACGGCCAAAAGTGTTTTTAAAATGTTAAAAAATCGAGTCCAAATTTCGAGGTTTTTGACCCCTGCAAAAATTAGGGGAGGGTTGGGCGAAATTCTCGTGGTGCGTTATCGAGTTCGACTTAGGTCCTAACATGTGGTATAACTTTTATGACGCTCTTCTTGGCAGTCTCGGAGATTAGAGGTGGGGTTTTTAAAGTTTACGGGAAAAAAGGACAGCAGCAAAACCTAAGGCAGCCCGACTACTAACGTACGTCGGGCGGCCTAAAAATGTCAAATAAACACACAGCGTTAATAAAACCCCAGCTTATATTATGCTAGATTACATGCATCAAAGCCGTCGTACCTTGTTGCGAGTTTATCTGTCGCGCAATCATCGCCAACAGCATCAGAAGAGCCGTTAATAGCCTGGCTGCTGCGGACGCTGACATAACGATCTTGCTGTTTGTCTAGACGTCTTAAGACATTCGTTCCTGCGAAAGATGCCAACACCTAATCGATTCATTGACAACTATTGGCTTTGTAACTGACTACGAATGCAGAACGTTTTCGTTCTCTTTAGTAAACAGAGCTACAAAGTGAGCCAAAAGTGGGACGACTGCGTTCATCAATACACTTCTTTAAAATGCTTTAATCAATGAACGCAACGTAATAACGTCCTTTTGTTCTGAGTACCGTACGCAAATTATTTTCTTTAATAACTTTATAAGATAGCATAGCGCCATCCGGCAAAGATGTCGACCTGATTTCCCTTATTAAAAGCGAACCAGAAACCACAAGCATCACCGATCTGCTGCAAAACCGGAAGGATGGCCAGTTACACCCCACCCTTAAATTGGCATATGTGGCGTACGCTTCTATGCCAAATACCAGCTTGATCGACATACTGACGTCCATGCGGGGTAAAAACTGCCAAACACTGCCCAAAACCGCGATTTAACCAAGTTTGGGGCTCCTGTAGACCTACAGGCTCACGCTCTTCCCCTGTCACGGCCAAATTGGGCATAAGAGAGTAAACCCATGGTACACCATGTCAAATTTCACCGTCATCGGTAAATACGGAGGCACCATATGAAGCCCAAAACCGCAAATTTGACCAATTTTGCAATTATTATCTAGGCGGACTCCTGTACACATTCCCTTCACCGATAACGCATCGCTCGATCCCTCAACTTGTCCGTCAAGTTCACAGTGGTCAGTTTTGAGGGAGTCACATTGCGCACTTTTTCAGCGCAAGATTGCTGTTGTTACAAAAGTGAAGCAAAATTTTTGATACACACATCAGAAAACATAGTTAGGCTACGTACACGTTCGAAGTCGTCCTGCTCTGACTGCCGCGGCCTCATGTCGTGACCTCAATGACCACTCAAATTCTTATAATGGCAGCCACGTTTGTCGTGGGGGTGCTGTATGCATGCAACAGTGGGATTATAAAGCCATATGTGTAGATCTCATGCTTCGATGCGATGCTTCGGTGAACTGATTTAATGAAACAGTGTAGGGCCTAACCAAGAAAAATCAAGGACTGCGCCATACACGCCAGCCCTCCCTATGTTTACGCCGACTTTGCTTGTCAATAAAAAAAGACAAATTGGACCACCTACAGTATCGACACATCGATTGCAAAAAATTGTCATAGGTGATTGTGATTGTGTCGGCGATATACATTATTGCCAAATTTGGTGCAAATTCGTCCACGGTGGACTTCTGTGTAAATGGGTGAAATATGACGAAATTAAAATAATATTTACCGGTATTTACAGATTTTTGGAAACACCCACCCCTGCAGGTCAGACTCCTTGACGGCATTTCGTATGTGATGGTTCAAATGACGCAGAATCAACAAGGGTATGCTTTTTGGGTTTCGTTGATAGTGTTCCCCGTTTAATGTGTAATCTTCCCGCAAGATGCATGCGCATGAAAGTAAACAATTGGGTGTGATAAATTCGTCCAACTTGTTGCTTTCGCTCGGACCAAAAAGTATGTCTGTGCTCCTTATTGTCGGGCCAAACTGTACGCTATAACCGCGTTGCAGGCTGTTTCTACTGAGTCACGGTGAGTATGCCGACGGGACAGACAGACAAACAGACGGACGCCAGACAGTTACATTAAGCTACGCTTCTCGCGGATGTAACTTTAGAACGGTCTAATGACGTTATTATGTCCCACGTTGTGGCAGACTGACAGCGACAATACGTGACGACGCATAGTAAAGTATCGGTGCGTGTGAAACTGTTCTGTGATGACGGGCGTTAAGTGTCGCCAGCCGTTAAGCTCCAGTGCAACTCTATTGTACAGATTGCATGACTCTGTATTCGTAGCTGCTGTAGCAGACGGTCTTTTAGTACACCGTATATACGCAGTAGGCCAGTCCACCTCATCGAGTGTCCGACAGTAGTCATTACTGCCGCAGTGTGACGTCTGCATCACGCAATCAAGAGCCGCTTAGTCATATGCAACCTTCTCACGAAACTGCTCAGTGCTCAGCTATGACGCGTGCCGTTGGTTAATTACATGGTTTACCCACTTGTTCGTAACGAAAACTATATCATTTCCGCCGTAACATTCCCAGCCATATCGGGGACGCCGGGTATGCTTATTTTTGGGAGGTAGGGAGTTCGCAACTTCGCCTTCGGACAATCTCTCCCGTTCACGCGCCTTCTGGAAACAGCATCCCGAAATATTCGGGGAGGTTTCTGCGGGTCAACGTGTCCTCGTGGGTGACTGAGCGAAGGCGCTGAATGATGTTAAATAATGCGTCGCAACATTTGGCCCTGACACCTTAAAACAATGCAGGCAGGATATCAGACTGAATTGGTTGATACAACGTTATAAAACTAGAAACGCCGCCAATCGAGGTTGCACCGACCACTATGTCTACTGCTGGCGTTACTTATTTAGAGTTTACATTTCTGGTCTGCTTTTTTCGCGTCGTTGGAACTCGTTTTCCCAATTTCACTTTCACTTTCATACAAAAGGGAACATTTTCCCCGCGTGACCTTCAACTTTGTTCTGTGACCTTGACCTCTCAAGATGACCTACGTATGATCAAGACGAACCATCATGCCATATATCTACGTCAAAGGTTTATTTCGTTCGAAAGTTATCGTGCGGACACACAAACACACACACAGTGAACCGACTACTCTACCTGGACCACAAACTGATGGTTTGTACATATGCAAAGACTAACAAGTATGCCGGTCTTCCTTACTGACGGGCCGAAATGCACGCTGGCCGCGTCGCATGCCGCTTGCTGGTGAGTCACGATAATAATTATGCTGACGCGACAGACAGACGGACGGACGCCAGACCATTACATTACGCTTTTCGCTAGACGCGGTCAGTGTAATAAGCTTAAAGAACATGGACGTCAGCCGTAATAAAGCGCAGCTAGTCACACGCGACGTCATAGAGATGTGCTAGTATTGATGTGAGAAGCACTGACAGACTCAGAAATCTATTTAGACTCACGGTTATGATTTTAGAGTGAATATAACATTCACAAATTTAGCCTTAAAACAAAAAAAAAATAAAACAAAAAAGTCGACAATGCATCGCACGAAAATGTGTTCCGAACTCTAGTTCACTTTTAGGCTGCCCCGTCCACACAAAACAACAATGTCGAAGCAACGTTCGACTCTGTCGAAAGAATCGTTCGACTTGTAGCATTCGACAATGTTGCTTCGACATTGTTGCTGGTGTGGATGAGGCTTCATTAAGTCTTCAGCTGTTTCTTATCACTGAGTTAACAGAGGCGACACCAAGCGAATGAAAAAACTAAAAAAATTACTGCGGTTGTTATGGTACGTTTATATCATCTTGAAAAATAGAAAAATCGCCATATCTCGGCCGCACTATGAGCGATTTCGACAAAATTTGGCACAATAACGCAGTTTGACCTTCTTGACTGTTCCGACGGTTAAAAATTAAACATTTTAAAAATTCAAGTTTGCGACAGGGCAGCGGTTATCTTAAAAAATCCAAAAAATCTCGGCAGCGGTTTATCCGATCTGCACGAAATTTGGCATGGTGATGCAATTCGACACCCAACACGCGTCCCACAGTTAGAAATTGCTAATTTCAAAAATCCAAGATGGCAGCGGCCGACATTTTGAAAATTCGAAAAATCGTCATATTTCGGCCGCGGTTTCAGCGATTTCGACGACATTTAGCACCTTGACGCAGTTCGACCCTCTTGACCGTTCGGACTGTTACAAGTTTAAAATTTAAAATATCCAGATGACCGGTCGCCATCCTGCAAAGCTAAAAATTGCAATATCTCGGCAACGGTTTGACCGATGGGCGCAATATTTGACATGATGTCGCATATTGGTTCTCCGAACAGGACCAGCGGTTGAAATTTCGAACTTTTAAAAAATCCAAGATGGCGTACAGCCGCCTTGTTGAACCATATCTCAGCGGCGGTTTGAGCGATTTGGACGAAAATTGGCGCGATGACACAGTTCGGCACCCTTGACGGTTTCGACCGTTAAAAATTTGAAATTTCGAACATTCACAAACCCGCGCGACGAGCTGCATCACGGCAAAAGGCAAAATTTTAAAACAGTCACGTGACCATAACCACGCCCCTTTTGTAGGTAATATGTCATCCTGTTGCTAGAATTGATATATCATACCTGTGTACAAAATTTGATGGCTTTAAATTAGGCCGTTCCAGTGATATGATTGGACCCCCAAAATGTTAATGGGTCACATGACCTGACCACGCCCCTATCAGGGACGGTTTGTCGTCCGTAGGCTGTGACTTGCTCATTCATTCATTCATTTAAACCTGTACATCAAATTTGAAGTTTTTGCGATCACCAATTGCGAAGATGCATAAAGCAACGCAAAATGTAAAAATTGAGGTGGTTTAAGGTGGTTAGGGTCATCTAATGTCATCGGCAACATAACCATTTGATAGAGCGCATTCCACTTCTTATTCGAATTTAATAGAAACTATGAGGCTAACTTGTACCGTTTTCGAGATATTATCGCTTATTTTCCAAAAGTTAAAGAGGTCACGTGATAGTGACCAAGCCCCTTTCAGGAACAGTTTATCGTCCGGGACTTGCTATGATCAACATGCACACCAAATTTGAAGTCTCTAGCTTAAGCCGTTCTAGAGATATCTTAGGAGGACTAAAAATTTAAAATGGGTCACGTGACGTACCACGCCCATTTCAGGGACGGTTTGCCATCTTTAGGTTAGAACTTGCTATGTTCAATCCGCATACCAAATTTGAAGTGCCTACGATTACCTGCAATGAAGATATGAAAGGCAACGCCATGTAAAAATTCTCGTTTTGAGCCACCTTTTCGGGGACTTAGGGGTATCGCACAGCGTTTATCTATGGCTCGAGAGAAAACGCATTGTCTACTTCCTATTAGTGATAATTACACTTTTTCCAGCTCTTACGGCGGAAGCATTAGGCGAAATCTGTCGAAATCGGCGTTTTCTAAAGGGATGGGTCAATTTGAGTGCCAATTTTAGGCCGATGTGGACGTCGCCCGCAATCCATCTATGCACCGTTGGATAGGCGAATGATGTAGCTACAACATTGCCGCTGCAAGTTTTCACACCAACAAACTTTGCAGTAGACTTCTTTCGACAGCAGTTGAATTTTACTGGCAAAACAGAAAAATCGCGTTTTGTGCCACTCTTTGGGAAACCTAGGGGTAACGTACACGGTTCATCTATGACTCGTTGGAAGGCGCGTGGTCGACTTCCTATTAGTGCTAATTGAACTTTTTTGCCAGCTCTTGCAGTTTAGGCGCTATGAGCGGATACTGGTCGAAAGTGTGATGCTCGAAAGGGGGGTGGTCACTTTGAGCGCAAATTTCTGGAGGAGTGGGGTCGCCCACCAACGACTGTTGGCGTCAGAAAACAAGAGTCCGTGGGCTATCATGTGGCGTTGTTAGCGTGATCCTACGTGCGGGCTATTAATAGTAGATGTTGTGAATGTCGTCAACTTCCTAGTGTATAGACGACAATCACGACAGTACAGTAGCGTGACAGGGGCGCTGAAAACGCAGGAACGGAATAGCTCAGAGTGAAATTTGACGGACTAGTAAACGCAGGACCGGAAATCGACGGACCAGAGGAGGAGATTATTCAACACATTTGTTGTGTCCGAGTTGATCTTCGTCAAGAAGGCAATTTACAGTAGGGTGGGACGATGAAGCTGAAACGGGATAGCTGAATTTGCTGGACTAGAAAATGACGGAGTAGAACAAGAGCAAACGTATGCATTCAAAGTTATACGAGTATTGTTTGAGGGAATTGTGTGATCGACAGCATTGATACCTAGACTTA
>Ga0209363_1002238_pt1 | contig 10053 bp, 4 predicted proteins | sample WorMetexBAHAMAS3_FD_187385 | JGI IMG/M metagenome (GOLD analysis project Ga0209363, IMG submission 187385) | Marine gutless worms symbiont microbial communities from Max Planck institute for Marine Microbiology, Germany - Inanidrilus exumae... | ecosystem: Host-associated > Annelida > Digestive... | reverse complement strand
AAACAAGGATGGGCTTCTTCATGGACTGATCCGCCGAGCCCTGGGCCTCCCTGGTGGGTTTTCTGACCGGTGAGGCCACACAAGGTGAGTGACAAGGTGAGTGTTCTTTCAATCTTAAGTTATCGGGTTTCGTTTCTTACTTTATTACATTTATAATATATAAGTTAACTACAATAAACTTCTCAAAATCTACAACTAAAAACTTCAAAAACTCACAACTTCAAACCATAGAAAAAATCTCCCGTTCTGAAACCACAGAGACTGAAACAACAATGTAGGGATGTGCCAAGTATTCGCATCGTTTTAAATTATTCGCATTTTTAATCCGGCCTAATAAAATTGTTACAGTTTAATTGATGTATTCAATACTCGCCATTATCAGGCGAGGGTGCGCAAAACCGCTTCACAAAATAGATTGTATGGCTAACAACTACAAAAGTGAGTTGGATAAAGTTGCTCACGGAGCCAACAGTCACGGGGAAGGGGTCAAGATACCAGAAAGTTGTGGAGTGTGGACGTCTTTTATGGATGATTCGTGTGGAATTTCGAGGCATGGTAGGCCTACTTAAGCTACTCGTCACTATCGAGAAATAGGTCTACAGGGGGGAACAAAAAGCTGCACCCATCTTTTTCATCGTTATGGTGTTATGAAGATTAAATATACGACAAAACAGTGGATTTGCTGGTATTTTAAGATATCCATGAAGAACAGTAGGCCTACGTAATCAAGTTGTTTTTACTGTTATGATGTTATGTATGATATACATACAATATACATACGTTAAATATTCTTTGGTACACGAGCAGAACCGGTATCCACACATGCCGATAGGCAAGGTGTGGATATCGCTTGCTGTTTGTTTGTGTTTGTGAATATTAATTTCAATAATAGCCTAACATATTAAATGCTTGTGCAATATGTATATATGTATGTATGAGAGCATTAAATGCTGTCATAAAAATTATAAATTTTATAACGCGCCGCTCTTACAGCCTATACACGAGTGCGCGCCCGTAGGCCAAACCGAAAACATGTGTCTTTAGCCTGCTACAGAATGGTGTCAATGTCAGTGTTGGATCACGAAGTGACGGTGGCAGAGAGTTCCACAGTTTTTGAGCACTAGCAGCAAAGCTTCGTGGTCCAAAACTGGTAGTGCGGCATGCTAGCACTTGCAGATCGCCACGATGAGCGGCAGAGCGTAGGTGGCGGCGACTTGTACTAGCTGTATCGGGTACGCACAGCTCCTGGAGGTACTGCGGAGCGGTTTGATGGCGACACTATGATCACGCAGAACTTGAAAACTATTCTCTCTAGAACTGGCGGCCAGTGAAGATCATCTCGAAGTGTCGGTGTTATGCGCTCAAACTTCCGCTTCCGCACAATGAGTCGTGCGGCTGAGTGCAAAACTGACTGGAGGGTCTTTGTGGCAGTGGTGTTTATCTGATACCGATATAACACACTGTTACAGTAGTCGAGACGACTGTAACAATATACTTTGTGTGCCATGCTCAAATCAGAGAAAATGAGTTTCATTAGCTACACATTAGGCTATAGCACAAGTTAATAACAATAATAATTATAATGAGTACATTTACAAAGCGCAATTCGTCAGATGTGCTACATTTGTTGAGAAACAGTAGGGATGCAGTTTTATGGCACACCCTGTAGTCTGGGGCCCGATACACAGGAATGTCACGTGGTTATGGGCAGCTGATTGGGTTACCGGTCACGTAACCGTTGCGACTAGTTAAATTGTCCGCTGCCCGATAGATGCCGGCCAGGATGGTACGACGACGTGCTTGGGAATAAGGGAAGCAGCTGACGCCCTCATTTCGCTGTCCTGCGATTATGCCACACTGGCTGGCTCCAAAATGCCGTAGAAACCGCGCAGGATACGAACGGGTCTCGGATGAGTACAGCTGGGAAGCTGTGTGAAAGCTATTGGTCAAGGAAACTGGGCCACGTGAATGACTAGAAACATTTTAATATCTCAGATTATTTCCGTTTGTTGTAGGTATATTAATTTATAAACAATGACACAAAACAGTAGTATAGATCTAAAGCTTTACGTGTCCGTCCCCGTAACTGATGCAACGTAATCACCATCGTCATTTATTACGCACAACAATGCACTACAGATAAAACACAAAATTTTCAGGATTTGTGAGTAGGTCATCGTTCGATATAATGACATTTTGATGCTTGATATAAGATCGTTATAATGATCGGTTAACTATTAAAATTTAGGAGATTTGGTCAAGAGGTTCCGAAGTTATGTGGGTTTAGTCGGATTCCAAAATGTTTTAGGATTGCAAAATTGGTACGGACCGCATATATCACCATGCCGATAAGCTGGGACTTGAGGATTGCAGTCTTACACTTGTGTAACTGCAGTATTTTCTCGATATCGATGTAGAGCCCATCACTACGTAGGGACTGTAGGCCTGGTGAGCTGCTAACCCGTCGATTATTATATGGCCAATTTCTTTTTTGTGTTGCAGGATTCCACACGGCTTTTGTCCATACGTCACCGTAGGCGACGCACGGTTCGGATTAGGTCGCGGGTTTAATTGTGCGTGTGTGTGCTGTGTGTGTGTGTTTGTCTGTCTGTCTGTCGGATGTGAGGTTGGTGTATTATGGCTAAACCCATAAACAGACTGAGCTGGCTCTTAGTATGAGAGTTACCATAGAGACCAGCTACTTTTTATTAGATGAGTGCTCGGATCGTCATACTCATTGAAAGGCAGACCTTCCCGGGTGCATGGGTTGTTGGACGTACAAATATTCAGCTTAAGCTACGCCACAATCGGCCATTCAAGCAGTTGCTAAGCTGTTCTAAATTTGCTTGCATACGACACGTAACATAACTTCTAGGGAGTTTCCCTTTGTTCACATTTTTCACTCATATACACCGTGTCCTAAAAAAGGAAGACACCAAACTCATGGCCGTAACTCTGTCATTCTTAATCGATTTTCAAAATTCTTTCACTGACATATTCAGCGGTAAATTTGCAGCACAGTGATGATTAAAGACCCCACCACACCTTAAACGTGTCGCTACACTACCTTGGGAAAGTTAAAAGTTCAAATTTACCTCTATCAGTATGCCTATCTGCACAACTATGTGACATGAAACGTTTTATGTTATGTTAAATATGATGTGATTTCTAAGGCTTACCTCCGTAATTAGAGGTCAATTTGAACTTTTAACTTTCCCAATGTAGTGTAGCGACACGTTTAAGGTGTGGTGGGATCTTTATCACTGTGCTGCAAATTTACCGCTAAGTATGTCAGTGAAAGAATTTTGAAAATCGGTTAAGAAATGACAGAGTTACGACCATGAGTTTGGTGTCTTCCTTTTTTGGGACACAGTGTATATAGCAGTTATTATTTGTATACGTAGATGCCTAATATTGTTCTATATTGTGTTGTCCACATTCTCATTTATGAACAATAAAATCTTTGCTTGCTTGTTTGTTTGGTTTCTTAAATGCGCGTATATGCTACATTGTATATGCTACATAGGCCTACGTTGTCTGTCATTTTGTGCTATTATAGCCAAAGTCGTTCCATAAGTTTGAAATGATCGATTTTTATCTTTGAGGGAAAAATCGCGATCTTTAACGATTTTGTTCTCACAAAGGACTTTTTTCGTTGTCCGATATTCCGAACTTTTTATTTCTGCAACCAATAAAAGTTTTATTTCGTACCAAGAAGGCGACAACAACATCTGCAAGTGTGCAAGACATTTAGCTGATAAGGTCCTATTTTACCTGCATGACTTTGCCGAATTACTAGTTGTTATTCCAGTGCTCAAAATTTATTTACTTTATACTGCAATAATTTCAAAGCACTATTAGGTCTAGGCGTAGGTCTACATCTACGTGCTGCGACCTATTGCTACAGACGTCGCATGTAGCGCGGTTTGTCTGTATGTGTGTTAGTCACACATATGTGACTTGCAAAAACGGATGAACTGATCGATGTGCCGTTTGGGGGCTGATTATAGGGTGGGCCCAAGGAACTAAAAGAACATCCTCACGGAAAGGGGAAATTTTGGGGGATGGTCCGACCAGCTGATAAGCATTGGGAGTCTCTGCTGCGGTGTACGCAGCAAAAGGGATGATTCCATAGTCAGTAACGGCGCAGCGAAAGGGGTCATTCAAATCGCAATAACGGCACGAAGTGCGATGCGGCCTTTCGTCAAAACATTTTTGACCACTCTTGTTGACTTTTTCAACGGTTATTGCTTCAATGAACGCGGTACGTTCAACGTATGGAGCAATACGATTATGACAAGAAATCAAAGACGTTTGTCGTAACGGGGAAGCTGGAGAAACTGTATTCCACTCTGTAGTGACATGATCGAGCTGTAAACATAGTTCGATACTTGGGTTATCAACAACTTCCATTCATCGAATTATTACCAAACCACTTTAGTGGTCCAGGTGAGCAATCGGTTCTGGATGTGTGTCTGTGTGTCCGAACAATAACTTGTGAACTAGCTAGATGACCTGTGACCAAGATAATTTGGCATGCTGGTTATTCTTGGCACTGTCTATAGGTCAAGTTCAAAGGTCAAGGTCATCGGTCAGCGTTCGAGGAGGAAAATGTTTCAAGAGTGGTCGGTGCGACCTCAAGTAACGATTGTTTTCAGTTGACAGCAGCTGGATGTGGACAAGAAGCCAGAAATCACGGCAGTCTCAAATTTTGGACAAAGCTACTGGGGTAAAGTCTCCATAATTCCTCCTATTATAATAAATCCGATGCCAAGCTAGGGTCGCTATCATTCCAAAAACCGGCTGGATCAGTTAAGCCGTTTCAGAGCAACAACTCTCTCGCGAATCCTACAAAAATTCGACGTTTGAGGCGTCCCCTAGTCCGAAGGTTGTTTGAAGGTCTCTGCGGTGCTCATATTCCGACACAAACCATACCACCGCTACAAATCGATATCATATCAATATCGCTCGTAATTGAATCCCACTTTTGAGGACCATCCAAAATAAAATCGATTAATTATTTTATTCCCGATTCTTTCTCTAAGTTTTATGAGGCCAGACAGCAGTACTGCTATAGACTAGTAGCCTGCATTGTTTTGTAGGCGCCAGAATCGCTATAGTCTCAACCATCATGTTGTGCTGATATTATAGCGGAATGATCAATATATTATATTAATATATATTAATAATTGCTGACGTCATTCAGTTGTGTGAATAATTAACTGTATGCTGCTAGCATCTGGCAACTATGTGGTAGTTTAAGGTCATTCATTGATATACATCAGCTGCAAGAATGCATGGGAAAACGGCAGTGTTGTAAGGCAATGCACTGCGTAACAAGAGATCCATGGTTCGCTCGTATTGGTTCGTGGTCCGATTTCTTGCACCAGTTTCTCATCTTGCCGATCATTAGATTTCCCGTGTTCGTCTACGCGTCGCATATAACACTCGGAATTTGCGGGCCGCCAGGGAAGTGAGTTTGCCGATTGTGTTACGGTGCGGCAGTGTGAGCGAAGCCAGAGTCGGGTCTCCGCCCAGCGTTCGGCGTTCCTTCGTCGTAGTAGTGATAGTAATGATAGTCATACTGTAGTCGGCGAGTCTTAGCAATCACCTAACGACGTTGAGACGACTGAGCGAGCTCAAGGCGGGACATAAGGGGCAAAGCAAAATCTATGTCTAGTAATAAACGTCTGCAGAGAGACCGCGCGACGCCCACGGTATAAATATTCTATAACTGCGAGGTGGAAATTCTGTAGCAGATTCATAAATTTCAAGACTCAATGCGCAGTACTTGCCTAGCTATCGTCTAATTTGTTAAACGAAGTAGGTTCTCTTTTTTGGTACTTTGAGTACGTGTGCGATATCGTCGTTAAAAGTACGTTCGCTATCTCATCTCCTGATGAATTTTTGTATTGTATTGTAGGCCTATTCTATAGTACACGACGACAGCATATAAAGCGCTAGCATAACGTCGCGCGGTAAAAACTGTTAACAGTTTATCTCATATTTTAGCCCAAGCAGTCGATATGAATTGATTAAGTCCTGTCCTAACTGAAACCAGCGACAACCGGGCCAACGTTAATTACCGACTTCTACAATTCAGCCATACCGTATGTTGACCGACGTCAGTGTTGTCCCCATTTTGTCGCGCTGCCTAATGTCAACAGAGTCGATCGGCTATTGTCATAGCTATTCTTTCAGCTTTCATTCATTGGCCATGCTCTAGTGCTTGTCGTTTATTATTCATATGCATCGCTATATATAGGCTACTGTAATGCTTTAGGCCAATCCACGAAAGCTACAAAACCGACGTTACCACGTAGTCCGTCTCAGTTATAGGCTCAGTTTAAACAATATCAGTGACAGTAATAATAGTAACCATCGCTAATTCCATAGTCGGTTCTATCTGGGAGGCAAGCAGATTGAATTGTCAGTAGAATAACAGGTGTTTCCTTGAGTACATTCGATGTTGGTTGCGTGGCACAGTAGTAGAACGTCGGTCTGTGACCGGCGAACTTTCCCTCTACCTTCGACCTGCAGCTGATGGGTCATTACTTATGTGGGTAAACCGTCCGTTACATGGCCAGCCAACTAGGCCAACTCAGGCTTTCATCCTTTCGAGGTCGATAAGTGAGTAGTGAGCTGTAATGGGATGTGCGCTACCTCGCTTGGGTGGCGCCATCTGGTGAATGCTTACAGAGTAAAGGCAGGATGGTTCATTCCTGTGGGTGGCAGGTAAAACTTGTGATCCATCTAACACGTGCCATTCCTGAGCGACATTTACTTACTTTACTTTATTAGAACTGCCTGTTAATACCTTATGTCAGCTCGTCGTAAGTGATTCATTAGGCTAAATATGAAGGAATCTATTAAGTCGAGTGTCAATCAATCAATCAAAACGAATTTATATAGCGCCCTACGTCGCAGGCGAATCAGAGGCGCGTAAGTGTTATATGCTGATACTGCTATACCACTCCACGAACTTTTCTTTTGTTGAAGAATTGTTTGGATTTAATGATCAATATTTTACGTTACCACTGTACGTGTACATAATTTCAACTTCTTCTTCCTACTGGGTTGGTTTCTATTGGTCTGATTTACCCAGTTTCGACGACTTATGCACCCAAACTAATCCAAATTTATTTAGTAAAGTTTTACATAACCCAGACCATGTTTTGCATCGCCTTCTGCCGCCCGTCGCTCATACATCACATAATAGACCACACGCACACGACAGATCACTGCCCGAACGACTAACACATTTAACAGACTGTAATTTTATTATCCGTATGTTATTTTATCAATATACTGACAATATTTAGTGCTTGCATGTGTTATTGTCTTGCATATGCGTTCTGACAATTATTAAATACACGGATATGTTATGTTATGTCCCAAAGAAACTGAATATAACGTTTATGCACGTGTTTATGGGTTTACGGTATACTGAAATCATACATAATCATAATCATACACATATTTATATAGCGCCATTACGCGGAGGCGCTGAGAGCTATATACTGATAGTCAATCTCCTGAAGAACAATTTTGTTTATCGAACAATGTTCAGTGACATTAACTTTGCTAATAGATTCTTTCACGACTTTATACTGTTTATATCATTTCACATTACTATAGCGTATAATAGTGCATGTAGGCTTTCTGTTCATGCCTTTGGCACCCGACAGCGTCGGCGAAGACATTGTGTTTTCGGGCTGTCCGTCCGCCACGTTTGTCCGTTCGTTCGTCCGGACAGATCTTGTTATCACGATATCTAATAAACGGCTCGAGCAGTCTCGATGAAATTTACAGCTAGAGTAGGCTGAGTAGCCCCTACTGATGACCTGATTAGATTCTGGAGGTCAAAGGTCCAAGGTCACGACATACCGTCGAGATGGCGAAGGCATCCACGTCGACGCTATTCGAAGTCCATCTTCTGGTTTATTTTGTTTGTTTTGTTTTACTTTTTCCTTTTGTCCAATTTGCACCACCAACGCAGACGCAACTGTCGCGCGGCGTTGCGTCGGTGGTGTGAATTAGACATTAAATGTCTTGTCGGCTGCTGGCGAAATTCGGTGAACGAAGTTAGCAGCGACGTGACTAAGACCGTATATAGCGCGACGAGCACCGGCTTGCTCGAGTCCAAGCCGAGGAAGGATTGTTAAGTTTCGTTCCTCAATCATTCCGTAATTCTTGTTGTCAGATCCACAGACGGAATAGCATTCCACAAGGTTTCCTGTCAGAATATCCACCACAAAATCCGCTCAGTTGTAAACGTAACTTATGCAACATTATTTTTATTGCTTGTCAGTTTCAGTTACGTATTGATTGATTGAGTCAAGCTTTTACGTCCCATCCGACACAAAATAGGTCATTTCGGAGACGTTCTTCCCAGCCAATTTCTTGGCTTAGTACCGGAACAGATACTTATTAATAAATTAACTAACCGATGAGGAAAAGTTACGTACGATGTCTGATGATCTTGCCAGTATATTTGTGTGAGATTAACGTAAAGATCTGAATGGAAGACAGTGGGCAATTAACTCAGAGAGATATGTGGTGTTGCACAGTATAAAGTGCTTTAACGCGCGACGCTACAATAGCGCGGTATATGCTGTCGTCGTGTGTCTGTCTGTCCGTCCGTCTGTCCGCCACAAGCCGGCACTATACCAAAATGGCTGAACGTAAGATGACACAAATAACGTCATATGATAGCACGGGACTCAATTTTCCTGACGCCAAAAATGTCGGCGAAATTCCGACGGTGTCACCATCTACGGGGTGCCAAATAGAGGTGGGATAGGTCCAAGTTGGCGATTTTCGACCAACATTTCGCTATCTCAGAAACGGTGCAAGATAGGGACATAGTTACTATAAAACACTAATAGGAATTTGTATACGCTCTATCGAATAGCGCCATTTCCAGTGGCCTTGAGTGACCCTAACTACCCCCAAACTACACTATTTTCGATATTTTGTATCGCCTTTCATATCCTCGTAGTAGGTACAGATAAAGACGTCACATTTGGTAGATAGGATGACCGTAGCAAGTGCTGGCCCACGTATGGCAAACTATTTATGAAAATTGCGTGGTCAGGTCACGCGAACCATTTAAATATTTGTGGGCACCAAACATATCTTCAGAACGGCTGAAGCTAGAGTGGTCAAATTTTGCATGCATGTAGGCTGCGTTAAGTCCCAGCTGAGCATCAGAATGAGTAATCACCCTTAAAAGGAACGTGGTCAAGGTCACGTGACCCACTTTTTAAATTTTGATGCCCCAACGATATTTCTGAAAAGGCTGAAGCTAGAATCGTCAAATATTGCACGCAGGTAGACTGTATCAAATCCTATCTACGGTAACAAGTCACCCTGAAAGGGGGCGTGGTCAGAGTCACGTGACCCGTTTTTTAAATTTTGCCCCAATCACATTTTCGTAATTATTGAAACTAGGCACTTCTAATTTCGTGTACGTATTGATACAGAAGAGTACGAGTGCATGCATGATATATTACTCTCAAAAGGGATGTGTTCAGACAGAGTCACGTGACCTCTTTAAACTTTGGGAAATAAGCTTCTAAGTGATAATATCTCGGAAATGGTGCAAGATAGAGACATAGTTGTAATGGAAGACTAATAGGAAATCGTATGTGGCCTACTGAATGGCGCCATCGCCAATGCCCTTGAATGACCTTCAAAGTCACTTTTCCTGTTTGAAACCTTATATAATTCCCATAGCTCGTGAAACATAGCACAAATTTACTAACATAGCGCGTCGCGCGGTCCGTCTGTGGTAGCTGAGCTTCTTGTCCAGATAGGCAGCGACAGTTTGTAGGTAATACGATGACTAATATTAATAGGATATAATTCTTATCGATAACGTTGGGACATTTCGACAAAAATGTCATGTCGACAATCGATAGAATTTTAAAGCGACTGAGAATCACTATTCCCAAAGCGATGTGTCGTCTGCTGTCGGGTGTACGCGGGTCGTCGAATTTCCGCCGATAGGCGTCCGCAGTCGGCTTGCTCTGCAGTCCGTTCGTCTGCAGC
>Ga0209363_1002237_pt1 | contig 10056 bp, 8 predicted proteins | sample WorMetexBAHAMAS3_FD_187385 | JGI IMG/M metagenome (GOLD analysis project Ga0209363, IMG submission 187385) | Marine gutless worms symbiont microbial communities from Max Planck institute for Marine Microbiology, Germany - Inanidrilus exumae... | ecosystem: Host-associated > Annelida > Digestive... | reverse complement strand
TCGGCCAATTTGAAGATTTATGCCCGTATGTATGGCAGCGTATGCAGTTACCTTTCGAACAGCGTGGTCTTTGAAAGGTCCTAAAATGTCTCGAACCATATTTTTATGTTTAATAAAATACTAAATATTTGTAAATTTGCCTGAATTTACCATTTTTATTGACATTGTAATTTTTTAAACTTTTTATTGTTAAAGTAGTTAACGAACTTTTCACTGTGTCCGGTAATTCAAGTGGCATTAGTGCACAACCAGTTTTGACAGCTAAAAGTGTATGATACGTGCGGTTGCACGTTGCACAGTGAAAAATTTTCATGACATTATAACATGCCAGTTTTGAGTGCATCACTGCAGTTGTATATGTGAACTATTTCAGCGCGGTCCGGACGAAATGTTGACTGTCGTCGGCGTGCAATCGCTTCCTGGCTCCAGTTCCGATGCCAAAAAGGTAATCGAAAACGAACTAGGTTGTACGGAATTAGCACGTGGGACTTTGCCTTTTAATGTTTTTAATGAGGTACGTTTGCTGCCGGAATCGCAAAACGAGTCATATAAAATACCTTCTAACTCCTGCTATAACATATCGCTCAAATCATATATCTATTAAATGAAATACTTAAATTATCTGCTTGCTAATAATTTGTGTGTGGTTTCTCATCAGCAGTTTGTGTGTATTCCAAATAACATTATGCCATAATTATAAGTGACCGCACAAGCACACATTTTGTGAGAATTAAGTAGCATGTTAACTGTCTTACCCATTTGACATACATACAATATCACATGTCAACATAAATTAACAGAACAGCTTCGGAGACACAAATGCTTAAAAACGAGCCTTATAATTAAGTCTTAGAAAAACGTTATTTATAACGTCATTTTGCCAGCTAGTTCTTTCCTCTCCTGTCTTGTGTACATCATTGTGACATACATTCATAATGGTTGATGATGTTATTGCGTGGTCGTTCCTGTACACTCTCGGATACAATCCGAGGAATACTAAATGTCATACATGGTTTGGCTTTGAGCTACGGACAGAGCTTGCCGATGAACAATTGGCATTTTGATTGGCTAGGTCACCGTCTTAAATGCATTCTGATGAGTGGTCTGAAGTTTCTGATGCAACTGTTGTGTGTAGGTAAGACTTGAACCTAAACCAAGTCGCGTGCTGCACTTCAGAGGAGTTCCATTGGACGTTACCGACTCCGAGATTCTTCAGCTCAGTCTGCCGTTCGGTAACGTTACCAATCTCGTCGTGTCCAAGAAAAAGAATCAGGTTGCTACCGTTTTTGACGTTTGTAGCTGCATTTGCCTTGAAGCTTGAGTGTGCCCGGAGCTTGCAGCATCACGTTGCGAGTTGTGACTGTTTGGTGGACTGTATGGATGCCAGGCGCTGGTAGAGATGTCGGACGTCAACTGTGCTCAGGCGGCGGTCAGCTTCTACTCCCAACGCTCTCCAGTACTTCGAGGTCACATCGTCCACGTCCAGTTCTCCAGCCACGACCAACTACTTCCCGAAGACGCCTCGCTACAGGTCCCTATTGTTGTCATCTTGGCGACTACATGTAACGATTATGAATCTGTGACCTGCGCTCGGTACTGATGACGAAGAGCCGGTGCAGACGCTGCGTCCTGCCTTCCCTCAACAACGGATGAAGAAAGGATGATTCGAGTTGTGATGTTCCTGGATGGAGTCAGTGCGTTGAGTTTCCTTCAGTTCAGTGCTTCGACACTGTTGTTTGGACAACCATCGCAATGCAGTCGCTAAATAGGCAAGTCAATAATCTTGCCCAAAGTAGCGCGTAGATGTGCGTCAATTTTGTCTGATCCACCAAATGGGGCAACGCTACGGAGGAATCACCGCTGCTGAACACAGTTGTGTTTGATCATAGGCTCGTAGAGCCTGTATTGGAAATACTCCACGGGGTAAAAACGGTCTTCACGCGTTCGGCAATAACGCCGCCGAAGGTGAATCGATTTGGATGAAATCTCGAACAGTGTGAGCCAAATTTGGGGAGGAGGCTGGGCCTGGCAGATTTTGGGCGTGATCCGAGCAGTAGCGACAGTTTGAGAAAGAATGGCCTTGAAGGTGACTTAAGGTTATCGGAATATTTGTCGCTAGTGGATGGGTCATGTATCACTTCCTATTAGTGGTTTGCATTAGTAACAACAACTCTATCTGCAGAGGCGGTTCTAACTATTAGGCCTGGTAGGCCCTGGCCTACCCAAACTCGTGCCTGGCCTACCCAAATGGCGCGGGTCATTTCCACGATCCCCACGTACACCACTCCTGTTGTCCTACCCAAAATTTGCTTGGCCTTTGACTGGCCTACCCAAATGAACATTACTAGAACCGCCCCTCTTTATCTGGCATAGTTTTCGAGATAATACGGCATTCACAGTGTACGTGACTGGCTGCGACCTTGAGAATTCCTTCTTTTTCGTAAAGATAGTTGAAATTAAAAGCAACGTGCGCTTTCCGATCCATATGTAAACGTGTCGTAGATAATACACGTTGTATTTCTCGAATTATATCATTATATGAGAAAGAAAGGTCTCAAACACCAAAAGTGACCTTCAAGGTCACTAAAGGTCACCGATAATGGTGGCATTCGATAGGCCACGTGCGATTTCTATTGTTTTCCATTGCAACTTTGTCTCTCGTTTCCGAGATATTATCACTTATTTCCCAGAATTTAAAGAGGTCACGTAACTCTGAACACATCCCTTTAGGGGGCAATCTATCATTCACATAATAGTACTCCTCTGTATCAAACAGCACACGAAACTTGAAGTGCCTATAGCTTCAGCAATTAAAAAGATATGATTTGGGCAAAATATGAAAAACTGGTCACGTGACCCTAACCACGCCCATTAGGGGTGGTCTATTATCCCAATGCTAGCACTTTCTATATTCTACCTGCATACAAAATTTGGCAACTCTCGCTTCAGCCGTTCCGGAGATATGATTATGGGCATCAAAATTGAAAATGTGTCAGGTGACCCTGACGACGCCCATTTTAGGGGTGGTTTTGTCATCCGAAAACTAGGACTGGATATAGTCTACCTGTGTGCAAAATTTGACGACTCTAGCTTTAGCATTTACATATATACAGTTCTGATATTTGCTGTTTTAAAGCTGTGGCTTACAACAAAGAGAAACTGAAGCCAGGTTTGTTTTTATAATAAAAAGAAACATGCGCAAGATATGCGTGTCTGACGCTGACACTGTAGCCATAGTGTGCGACGATGATGATCAATGAAGATCAAACTAGTGTAGATTCTGAAGGTCTGTATTGTGCCGTGTCTTATTCAATGCATGTGATCAGTTGCTGATGTAGGATAACACTCGTGACTGTTTATTGTTTCTAGTAATGTGCGAGTATATCGGTTTTGTGGCCACTTCGGTGCGGTGTAGGACGGTGAGCAATCGTGCGGTGTGGATCAGACTGCCGGATTGCTGGACAGTTCCACCGACGAACCTCGCACAGTGTTGCGAGTTATCATCGAAAACATGCTCTACTCGGTGTCGCTCGACATGCTGAACCAGGTCGTCAGTTGCTACTCAACCGTCGCGTGTGTTATAAAGCTTCACTGCCGTAGTAACGTGACAGTAAGTTGGCTAGCTGCTGCGCTGGTACCGTCACCGTCAATTTCTTCGCCAGCGTACAAAAATGAACTTGAAATCTACGTGTAACTATAGATTGCTTATTAAACAAATTGAACGCAGTAATAGTAAAACGAGGACAGTACATGTGAAACAAGGTGTCGCCCTAACGGTACGTAACCGTACTGGCCCGTTGTACAGTGTCGGCCGCCTGACCGTCCACGCGCCCAGCGGCCGGCCCGCTCGCCGGCAGTGTTACAGACGACAACAGACGACAGACGCCAGCGAGCAAAACAATACTGGCCCATTAGGCGGGACAGTAACAATGCTGAGTCGCCTGAGCAACGAGCAGTGACGAGACGAGGGTGATGGGCTTGGAGGTTTGAACCTCCAGTGTCCTCCATTGATGAAAAATTGGGACGGGGTATCCACTACTGGTCATCCGTGCGACGACATCATCGCCAGTTGGTTTTGAACGAAGTTAGCTGAATTCCGTAAGTACATGGGTGGCGCTAGAGGGGAAGCATGGGCGCAACTGCCCCCTGTGCCCTTGCCTTTGCCCCCAGGCGAAATGTTGGTTTTTGTAAAGTGCCCTCTGGTAGACATTTTATCCACTCACAGCCTCACAGCGATTTCCCTTCCAATCTCGGCCGCGATTGGAGCCCAATAGTTTGGAGCTCAGTTATAGTTCAAGCCCACAGGCTTGATTTCGTTCATGCCTGATTTATAGCTTTTGCTTTAGAGGGAGGGTTTGATTAGGCGGGAAAGGCAGGTTTTGATGTGCTGCATTCAAAGGAGGTGCCATTTTGTTACCTTTTTAGAAGATAGATTAGTATAGAGTGACGCTCTTCTCAGCTGTACCGTAACACGAGAAACCCATTAAACACTGCAAATGTGTAATAAATAAATTACTTCTGTAGAAGAATTCATGTCAGATACGACACAACGCCTATGTACGAACCGCAATTGTCAGATTTCGTTCATTTTTGGTGTATATTTTGTATGGTTTCCTTTACACGGGGGGAGGGGTGCGAATAGCTGGGGGCAGGTTTTGGTGTGCTGCATGCAACTCAGTTAATCGGACATGCAGCACGTCTACTTTATTAGGGTACCGTAACTATATCCAGTTTTCAACATGTTTGAATTAACGTGGAGTTACTGAACCAGTCGTTAGCACAGTTCTGATTTATTACATTCTGATGACACTAGGTGGCATACTAGTAACATAATATGCAGATGAGGTTCATTGTGCTGTTTGATCTGTTTATAAAAGTCAGGCGACATGCAACTGGTTGCTGCCGTAATGGCTAGTAGTTTTGTGTTTAACAAGAGGCTCAACTGCCGCAGAGGGACCGCGCGACGCTCTGCATCAGACGCACAGACATACACCGGACCATAGCATATACTGCACTATGCGTGTGCGCTGCATAGGCGTCATGTGGTAAAAAAACAGCGCATAAAATGCATCAGATTTCACCGTTTTAATCTAAAGTTTTAAAATATGGTGGCGATGGGAACTTGCGGAGTTCAGGTGATCTGAATAATAATTATAATAATTACTCAATCATATGTATGACTCGTCTGCTGTATTTCATAGCAGAAAACAGTAACATAGAAAAACGTCCACTTGAAGTTCAGACTGCATTCAGACGTTTAGTTATTTTACCGTTAATTTTAACGTAACAGTGAAAGTATAGACTTGTTTGCTTATTTTACTGTGTGCAGTTATTTTCTCAGTATGGACAAGTCCTGAAGATTGTAACTTTTACAAAGAATGGTAGGCCTGAGTTATTTTGTCATTCTTTATATTATATTTTAGGCTGTTATACGCTGTACCAACTCATTGCTTTTTGTGCCGTGTTAACGCCCAAATATCAGAAGTATTTTGCTGAAGTACAACACAAGAATCAGCGACAGTACCAATAAACATTGCCACTGTGACAGGGCTATCACCGAGACTACAGTACAGACTGCATGGCACATGCGTATAGCTTTTAATGGCTGCTGGAGTAGTCGAGTTGACAGGCCATTACGAGATGTTATGCGTTTGAAGCCTATTCATCGACGTCCAAATTGTAATACGATTTTAGCGTAGTGATGGAAAACCTTATTCGAATCTATTGAACTCGAGGTTTTACGAATATTTTAGAATCCGTTTGCTTACTGGACCTGTTCATATCCAGGGCTCTTGTTAAGATTTTGTGAGCTGGCATACATATGACTCGGTGGTTAATTTTTGTATAGTTCAACATGCTGTACGCCAGACGACAAAACATAGACTATTTAAACGGCATATTTTTACGAGTAGGGCTGCAGGGCAATGAGTGTAATTTATGGTTGAAGCAAATTAAATTAATAACCGGAAATTAAATGCGTACCGGTACATTTTAAAAATATGACGTCTCCGTCTGATGTATTGCTTAATGCCAACTGAATACGCCGAGGCATTTTTCAACGTATGCTTACATCCGGCTTCAATTGTTTGGCGTATCAATACGTCCAACCACCGATTTTTGGCCGTATATCGTGATTTGTAAGACGTATCTGTACGCCGGTACGTCCACTTACAAGAGCCCTGTTCATATATGTTCAGTGTTTCACTATCAATATCGTAGGTAGGTACACTAAAGGACCTTATGCACCCGCTTTTGGCCGCAGCGCCGTATTGAACGCACAAGATAATATAAACATGAACAATGCAGTATTACAGTATTTTAGTTAATTTCTCAAAATATTAATCTTAATACGTTATGTTGTCTGACGAATAATTTTCTGTAGTAATATCTGTTAGTTTATTTGGGATGACTGATGCAAAACGGCTCGTGTTGAATCGAATATAGATGAATCGAAATCGTTTCGTGTTTTGTGACTTGCCCATCACTACTGCAGCATAGCCATTGCGTGTGAATGACGGGCCTGACTGTGCTGTGTTTGTGAGTGTGGACGCGGTGAACACACGGTGCAACGGTCCCGGCGATCATCGCTGGGACGACTGCGCCGTGTATTTCCGTGTTAATGTCGTCGCGGCACGACAGCCGCGCGGAGTACGTTGCGGACAGTAATCATTCAGTTAAAAATATTGATCGAGGTCGCACTAACAATTGTCATTAATGTTTTCTGTTCCGTGACCGTGAATTTTGACTATCACCTTGACCTAGATAGTGTCAAGTTGAACCAGCATTTCAAATGTCTAGGTAAAAGATCATTACTTCGCCTCCTCCCTGGTATGGGTGCGAAGTATTATGATCAGTGTGTTTGTTTGTCTGTCTGTCTGTCTGTCTGTCTGTCTTTCCGCTCGCATCTCATAAACCACGTGTCAGAACGTCACGTAGAAATTTTCTATGCATGCTATCTGTGGCCGTTGCTCCGTTCTGCTCCGACGACGGTCAATACATTATCTACTTCTGGTTTTGTGGATGGCGTAATGTTTTCACATGATGGGCTAATGGACAGAATCATTATGTTTCGTCGAGTTCGCCATGTGGCGTCACTGGGGCGAAGTCTGATGTCTACGATTGCCTTGTTCAGCAGTTGTTGTCCGGACACGCAGGCTCACACATCGGATTCGGATCGATGAAGTGGTCGGCAAATGTTTCACTGACGACGTCGAAGCTCGCTGAGTTGTTTGTTGAATTGTTGCCCGCAAGAACAGTTAGTAGTGTGTGGTCAGTGAGAGTGGTCTCTGGTTATGTCGTGAAAAACGATACTAGTGCATGCCATGGTGTGAACTCCAGTGTATTCACCGGACTCGAGCAGTAGGACTCATCATCGTGGACAGATTCAAACACTGTCACATACTGTTATTTTGTAGTTTTCAGACTTCCGTGGGTTTTTGTTTCAATTGTATCGTTAATTTTTAGCTTTTGACCATGCGCGATAGACCAGTCCGTCAGTTTCTGAGCGCACGCTAAAGATTTGCTCATCGCGTTACAGCGTGTGTCGTTGCGCCAAGTGTGATAACGAAACTTCAAACTCTGATGTCTGTCCTGCGTTACCATGACGGTTGACTAAAGCCCCGTCTACATCAGCAACAACGTCGAAGCAACGTTCGATATTGTTGCCGTTTTAGCAACAAAGTCGAATGTTGCTTCGACATAGTTGCTGGTGTGGACGGGGCTTCACGGAGATGCGTGGTGGCGCTGCGGTCTTGCGACTGACAAGTGGCGGCTTCAATTTCCAGCCAGTCCGCTTTCATGTAACATAGGTCAACTCAGCCTCGCATTCCTCCGGGGTCGCTAAATCGAGTACCTGCTTCGGCTTGGGATAAAGGCGGGATTCTCACCTCTGCCTGGTGGCAGGCAACACTGTGTGATTCCGTATGGCATGTGAGTTTCCCGTAGCGGTAAGGCTAAGTTGTTGTTAACTGCTATACGCTGTTTACTTTACTTTTAGAGAACTGGCGAAAAATACGTTAATGTCGCTGCATCGGACTGTTAGACTATTAATGCTGAATGCTGATTGCTGATGACATGTGATGTAGGGATGCTGCACGCTTTGATTCAGTTTGCTGAAACATCTGCTGCTCAGGCCGCCAAACTGGTCTGTAACGTTGACTGCTGTTATTATCTAAAACCCCGTCCACACCAACAACAATGTCGAAGCAACAGGCAACAAAGTTGCCAGTTTCTTCGACATTGTTGCTGGTGTGGACCGGGCTCAAGTGGCAGCTGTTTTGTTCTGACGATGTGGCGATAGCGGGCCTCGATTACAAGGCAGCCAAGTTGACTGTAAGTCAAAACTTCAATGGATGTGGGATGAATGAAGGTCAAGGTCAATGGCAAGATATGCTGACATCAGTCTTAGTATTTATTACGGTTACTGTCGTTTAGCAGAAAATCTTAATTCGACTATTGTGCCTAATGACGACAAAACCAAAAGCAATCACATTTGCGTTATCATCTGCGTTGATGTAGATATGTTACCGCGTTTGTCGTCGTTCCGTCATCTTCACCTTGTTGCTTATGTGTTGCGCTAGCTTTTTATTACCAAATTTTTGCAGATGCTTGTGGTGATTCTTTTCGTTATTAAGCTGACCGCGTCTAGCGGAAAGCGTAATGTAACAGTCTGGCGTCTATCCGTCTGTCCGTCCGTCTGTCTGTCCCGTCGATATACTCAATGTGACTTACCAGTGGGCAGCATGCGACGCGGCTAGGGTACATTTCGGCCCGACAGAAGGACGACCAACGCACTTGTTTCATTTGTCGTTTTGTTGCCAGGATTATTAACGTAGCTGTCCTCTATGGTAACCCTCAAGCCGTTTAGGCGTTTAGCCATAAGGTGCCACAGACACACTGAGACACACACAGAACATCTTCTGTTGTGGTGACCGTCAACTGCTACTAACGAAATCTGACGGTCTGTGCCATCAACATATTTCTACTTTCGCACTGTTGATGAAAAAGCCTAAAAAGTAGTCTTGAGTTGCGGGTCAGATACGGGGGTTCATTCTAACTTCGGGGTGCTGTCTCGGATATTTTGCCCCTTTCAGAAATCAGTTCAATTCGTTCAGCGCTTTCGGGTCGTTTGAAGGTCTTTAAAATTTTCATTTACTGACACAGTTCGACAAACTCTACTATACCATCCATAATGTTAACCCGTTATTTTGTTTCTCTCTTTACAATGGTAAACCAAATTTCCAAACAACAATTGTTTTGCATTTGATAAGCCTGATTAAGCTAACACGCGCGTTGTTGCGGTCGTTTGCGTGCAGGGTTTGAACGCGAAGAACATGTACAACGGATGTAATCTGTTGCGAGTGGACTTTTCGAAGCTGGCCGAGTTGAGTGTTCGTTTCAACAACGACAAAACACGAGACTTCACGAATCCATTGCTACCATCGAGCGAGTCGCAGGCGGCGTCCAGTACAGCGGTCGATGAACAGCGTGTTGCTGCCACTGCACTCGCACACCCAGGTTCACTCACCAGCTCGCACTGCACACTACTGCATAGGCCGATAAGTAAGTAAATAAACAAGGAAATTTATACGCAGCGCCTGTAAACAACATTCGCTAGGCGCTGGCGCCTCGAACAATTAAAGACGTTTTCAGTTTCCGGTATAAACTGTCCAGTGTCAAATCCGGCTGACGGACGTGTGAGGGTAGACCGTTGCAATGTACAAGCTGCTTGGGAGGGAAATTTCTCCGCACACAGCAGCCGCTGAGGAATCCATCAACGCTGGGCTGTTACGTTATTTTCCCGCCGCTCATGCGTCATGCCATCGTGCCACGAAAACCGGAAGTACATAACTTATTGTATTGTCGTTAGACGGCGTCCGAGCCACGGTCACAGTGAACATGTACAGAACATTTCGTGAACTTTGGATATATATGATTTTGAGACATGCAAGCCGACAAACAGACAGACATACATACAAATAGACACTCTCATCGCAATACTTCGCACCTCTTCTGGTATTTAAGTAAACATTTTTAGTGAAATATTGTGTCAAATAT
>Ga0209363_1002236_pt1 | contig 10058 bp, 5 predicted proteins | sample WorMetexBAHAMAS3_FD_187385 | JGI IMG/M metagenome (GOLD analysis project Ga0209363, IMG submission 187385) | Marine gutless worms symbiont microbial communities from Max Planck institute for Marine Microbiology, Germany - Inanidrilus exumae... | ecosystem: Host-associated > Annelida > Digestive... | reverse complement strand
ACCAGCATTTGGGTTTCAGCTCTGATACTGACGAAACAGATACTTAGTTCAGCCAACGTAGCCAACTGTCAATAGTCAGAGGTACAAGGAGCTGTAAATGGACCGGTATTACAGTTCAGCAAACTCCAAAGAATCAAGCGACATATACAGTATACCGAATTCTACTCAGCATGATGCTCGTCAACGATGTCCAGCTCTGATTGTACTAAAAGAAGAAAACAACAACAACAACAACCAGATTGTCGCCAACTTCTAATAAGTAAGTAAGTCAGTAGTTTCTTTAATTAGGTCTGGCAAACGCAAACCATAACATCAACATGTTTACAAATACAATGTAACATAGGATGTAAAGTTCTGAACAAATGCATAAAATGGTGAAATGAAATGCAATAACACAATAAAAAACACCTAGTATATACCCCTTAACAGCATCCTATGCAGAAAATTCTTTCTGATCAAATAATGTTTGTTTTTGATTTATATTTGTTTTATATTATTGGATTTACAGCAGAAATACCAAATATATTTTATACTTAGCCCAAAAGAAATTCAGTAAATTCAGTCACTTTTAACTTTGACTGCCAGTTTTTGTCTTACCCTAAGTGTGCTATATTTGTGCTGTGACGTTTGCAGTTGTTTTGTTTGCAGAATTTAATGTCAGTTGCTCACAATTCAGTTCGCTTTCGATCTGGTTTGCCTTTCAACACAGTGGTGCTGTTTGTTCCGCAGCAGGAGGCTTGGGTTGTGGAACGGTTTGGCAAGTTCCACCGCGTTCTGGAACCAGTAAGTAGTATCGTCTTCATTAACGGGTACTTTTAAATTTTTCTTGATTTAATACTAATTTATTAGTCTGCATTCTACCTTTGTTATGTAGTGTATGACAATTGTGCATAATGCATATGCGCGCACATGTCATGTGAGCAGTTTTTAAGCTGATGGTTGATTTCGGTTTATACTATGCTGAAGGCTGTGTACATATAGAAACAATTTTGTTGAGCAACGTCTTTGTCCTTGAAGCGAGCAACATCTTTGTCTTTGAAGCTTTAAACTACTATTAACGAACCAACAAATCAATATCCTCCTGCCTTCAGTGCTTTGGTACTGTTTTGATATAAGGAAGAGCGTCTGGCCTTTCAAAACTAAGTGATGAGGTGGTAATCTGTTTGGAGTGAGGTGCAATGATTTGCATATGGTCCAGCTGATGCCACTGTCTCCCAATCAACTCTTGCTTCTTTGAAATCCAGAATGGTTTATCTTTCTGGTGCTGGCTTACCCACGTTGTACTAGAAAATAGGCTGTTAAAGGAATTTTGTTGTTGTTGTTGTTAGTCTGCATTTATTATATGAGTGCATCATTGACTAAGATGATTAAACTGCTGCTTTTCTCCACAAACGTTGGTAATTTTCACTGAGCTGTAATGCTGTTATATGTGACATTGTATCATCAGTGCTTAGTTCTGTGTTTTACATATAGCATGTTTTTAATTGTGTTGTCTGTTTTTTAATCGCAGGGGTTGAATTTCCTTATTCCTATTGTTGACTCTATAAAGTACGTTCAGAGTCTGAAAGAAATTGCCATTGATATTCCTCAGCAGAGTGCTATCACTGCTGGTAATGTTAGATTTGTTTATATTTTTGCATATACTGTATATTTTAACAGTTTGCACGTGAAGCTGTGTCAGTTTTACCATTACTATATATCCATAATTTAGATGCATGTTTACCTTAAACATTATCAGTTGTTGTGGCTATGATAATGTTATGAAAATAAAATATCCATAAGGCTGCTTGCCACTGCTGGTTCAGTTTCCAGTTTTGTTCACACATATTTTGAAATCTTATTAGGTCGACTCTTCAACAGAGTCAGCCTAATAAAGCCGGTCTCAAACGTCTGCCCATCTGTCTGTACATCCATCCGTCCACAAAAAGTTTTTTTCGATTTTAATGAAATTTGACGTGTAGGTAGAGGTCGATGAGTGATGCATGACGGTAGGCAGTATGACCCAATCCGAGGTCAAATTCAAGGTCACGAGCTTTTCAAGGTTGGAAATGCAGCCATTTTTAAAAGCTATCTCCTCCGCCATTTACAATGGGAACTGGCAACTGACCACTGATTCTTAAACTAGGGCACAATATCTACATTTTCATCTGGCCGGATTTTAGATATTTGTTCTAGTTTCCGTGTCACATGACTTTGAACATGGCAGAAGTGTCAGTTGCGAAGAGTCGACTGTCAGTCCCATATGGGGCTAATTTTTTTAAATCAGACATTCCTGCAGTCTTTTGCCTGCCGTTTGCAGTGGCTCGTAATGTGATGACTCTATAACAGTCATCATAATTTCAGAATTTTTCTCCATTTTCTTTTAAAGATGGTACGACAGTTGCCATGCCATCCATGCAGTGGCATCAGCCATGCTTCAGTTATATAGAATCAGCATTCCTTCATTTGTATTGTCGGAAATTGTCATTTGACTTGGTTAAGATTCCTAGTAGCTGTGCAAAAAAAGAAAAGTTATCCTTTCTTCTTAACACAGTGTACCGGTATATTATGTTGCTGGTATGTAATGTGACAGTTTCCTTATTTTTTCCAGCTTAGGTAGTACCATATAATGAGACTTGCTGAATGATACGATTATTTTATTGTTTGTAGATAACGTCAACATTCAGATAGATGGAGTGCTTTACTTGCGAGTTGTGGAGCCATTCAGGGTAGAACATGATTATTGTTATTTGCTTGTTACCATTACAGTAACATTGTATGTTGGTTGATCTCTAACCACCTTATTTGTGAAGGAAGGGGGTCGTGATATGCTTTTTTAGGTCGACTCTTCGACAATGTCGACTTAATAAAGCCGGTCTCAAATGTCCGCCCGTCTGTCCGTACGTCCATTGTCCACAAAATGTTTCTTAAATTTCAATGAAATTTGGTATGTAGGTAGAGGTCGATGAGTGATGCATGACGGTATGCAGTATGACCCGATCCAAGGTCAAGGTCAGTGTCACGAGCCCTTCAAAGTTGGAAATTCGTACATTTTCAAAAGCTATCTCCTCTGCCATTTACAATGGGAGCTACAACTGACCATGGATTCTTAAACTAGAGCAAGGGCACAATATCTAAATTTGATCGGGCTGGATTTTTGATACTTGTACTAGTTTTTGTGTCACGTGACTTTGAACTTGGCAGAAATATCAGTTGCGAAGAGTTGACCGTCAGTTCTGCACGGGGCTAATGTTTATAGCATGCCAACGTCAAAGCCTCTAGTACAATGCATACATTAGTACTGCGAGAAAAGAAATGTTTTAAAGAGTCGACTAAAGCCAGCTGTGAGACTGCCATATAAATGTCTTGATGACCAGTTACTCACTGTTGGAATAGTGACAGAGACTGTTCAGTGACCATTGGTCTATAATTACTCTGTTAGCATTCTCAGTTGATGAATGACAACCAAAGGTGTGTAAGTAAGTAAGTGTACTTCTGTAGTGCATGAAGTCATAGTTACAATGTGCTGTGATTTCTTTAAAAAACCTAAATAAATGCAATTTTAGCTGGTCATCTGTTACGGATTAGTAGGTAAACGGTTCCCCAGGCGTGGACCCGCAGAAGCAAAACTTCTGTCACCGAAACTGCTGCGTGTCTGTGTGCCAGGCAAGTTATGGTGTTGAAGATGCAGAATATGCCATTACACAGCTGGCACAGACGACGATGCGCTCAGAGATCGGCAAAATCACGCTAGACACGGTGTTCCGTGAACGTGAACTTCTGAACATTGCCATTGTTGGTGAGATGTTGACATGTGCAACAGTAATTGATTGTTATTTTTGCATTTGTCATTTGGTGCACTGGGTACCGAAGTTGGACATGCATGCCCCGTTTGGGCCCGGGTCAGTCCACTCTCCTTATCCCTTCACTTCCCCACCTTCTACTCCATCGTTTAGTATCTTTTACTTTTCTGTTTTTCCATTTTTTACTCCATCTATTTGCTTGCTTTTCCGTCCCTTCCCATTCATTCTACCAGAATAGTCCCACTCCTTTTCCAGGCTGGATGTCGTAGGAGGCGACTAAACCCGGCTTTAGTTTTTTTGTGTTGATTGTATGTTATATGTATTTTTAGTTAAGGATGCATGCTTGTTTTTGTCGCATTTGATTTAGTTTTGTCGTGCAGTGTGATAGTTGTCTCCCCCTGTTATATATAGGCGGTAGCATAATAATTTAAATGAGCCTCTTGATCCCTTTTCCTTTTTGGGTGACTACTGAACAAAAAGGCGGCCAGGGTCGAGGTTAATATATCACTGGCCTTCCTATACTGCATAGGGATAGCTCTCCACGCCTGACCTTTTGTCTCTGATATAGCCATATTTGTGCCGAAAAGGGATGTTAAACACTAACTAACTAACTAACATTGGAGAGCCAGCATGGATTACTTGTTTTACACTTTGGATCTTCCTGCATATATCTGGAATATCTGAATGGTCTTCAAACTTTGTTACTGGCCCGACTAATGCACCAGTATTGTTTTGCTCGCTGGTCTGTGGGCATTGTCTGTAATGCGGGCTGGGTGCGTGGGTGGTGGGCCATCGCTGGGCTGGGCGTGTGGGTGGTCGGGCGGCCGACACTGCACGGTGGGCCAGTACGGTTTGTCCCATTAGGGCGTCAGCTGGTTGTATACGAATAGGCCATGTAAAATGTTAGCCGTAGGACAGCAAACTACTCCTAGGTGGGCATGGTCCTGGTCACTTGATACATTTTAAATTCTCATTATATCATGGTGCCTGATTATGTCTTTGGAACAGGTAAGGCTAAACATTTCAAATTTGGTATGCATATTGATCATGATGAGTACTAGACTACTAGCATATGCATGATAGACTGCAGGGACACGTCACATCTTTAAATTTCGGTAAACAAGTGTTATCTTGGAAATGGTACAACATGCAGATATAGTTAGAGTGGATAACTTATAGAAAATCAACAGTAGCCTATCAAACGGCACCAATTCCAATGACCTTGAGTGACCTGGATGGTCAATTCAGTTGTTTTAAATCTTTTTGTCTACTATACCTTGGAAAATATTATAGAACGTAATAACTATGGCATGTTTACACATGATTGGAAAGCATAGGTGGCCTGTAAGTTTAACTGTCATATCAAAACTGAAGGAATTCTCAATGTCATGGCAGTCATATACAGTGTGAAAGTGGTAATATGATATCTCAGTAATGGTGCAAGCTAGAGTTGCTGTACTACCGTATAAGTGGTAATATCTCGTAAATGGTGCAAGATAGGGTTTTGTTACAGCAGACCACTAATAGAAGATGAACTACGGTCTCAATAATGTTGGGTGACCATCAAGGTTATTTGCCTTATTGCCAGCATTTTGAAATGGAATTTTTTGTTTACTTGTGCTGCTGTTGACAAGATTTCAACTGGTATAGCACGTCACGTGTTTTTTCTGTGGTAGCTGAGCTTCTTGTTGTGTTGTTATGTATGTATCATTTTTGTCAGACACCCAGCATAGAGGCAGCAATGCCCTTTGCATCAGGATACTGCCCCGTGTGGGTCCCGGGACTGTAAGTAAGTGGGTAAGTGTCTGAGTAAGTAAGTAATTAAGGGACAAATTTATGAAGTGGTGACGAAGGCGTCCACGTCAAAATGTGGCATCAAAATCCATCTTTTAATTATTTATTGCGATCCAGTTGGTTTTGTCTGAATTGCCATTACATTAGCAGCTGCCTTCTGTTGTGAGAGTTGTTATTTTGTTTGTTTGTCAGAGGCCATCAACAAAGCAGCAGAAGCTTGGGGCGTCGATTGCAAGCGATATGAAATACGTGAGTTAACCGAACTTAATTCAGCTTCACTGAGTGCTGATAGTAGCATAAAATAAAGCCATTGCTGCAAAATATTGTTGTATTTTGCATCACTTACTGCAAAAGATGTATTGAGATATTATTGTGAAATGGTATTTTAATTTGCTAATTTTAATGCATATATATTACGTGGTACAGAGACGGTGTTGATGACACCACTGAGGTGATCTCTATCATTTTCTCTCTAATCCAAATACACTGTTGCTGTCAGCAATGGCATTCGGTTGACCTGTAAATGCCACAAAATGGTTTTGTTGTCGTATGTACTTAACTAGCACAGTAACTGTCTCCGTAAAGTTTCATTGGAATATAAGCTTTGCTACTCTGCAGAGTACTTCTCTGTCATTTAGCATTATGCTGCACTGCTGAATATAAATGTTCGATGTTGCTACTAATCTTCCTTTCTCATTATGTACACCGTGTCTCAAAAAAACAATACACTCGACTTTTGATCATAACTTCGGCAAATGTGGACTGAGTTGCAAAATTCTTTCGCTGTTAGATTCTTGGGGAAATTTTGTACACACGTCATCGCAGTGGATGATTGACGTGTAACATGGGATGCTGCTGACAGTCATTGATGAAGCTCGCACCGATGAATGGCTTGAATGTGTGTGAGGTTGTGTTTGTACCAGAGATGGACATTTCCATCACTTGCTTTAACTTTCGGACAATTTATCCAGGTAGGTTTACTGAACTAGGTAAAACACTACTGTCACTTGCTGACAGTGGTGAAGTCGTTTGTTGCATAAACTTCACGGAGTTTGTCGTCAAATCAGTATTATGATTTTACGAGGCGCGCTTGCTAACAAGTTATTGATCGGTCTCGAAAACAGCCGAGACCGATCTTTGAAGACCAACACCCCAAGTGCCAAGACCAAGACCGCAAAATTCCGGTCTCAAGACCAAGACCGTGGTCTTGAGGACCGTGTGTCTGGATTCTTGTGGCTGCGTAGGTGACATGCGATTACCGTCACGAGTCCAGGAAGCAATGCAGATGCAGGTCGAGGCAGAGAGGAAGAAACGTGCAGCCATCCTGGAGTCCGAAGGTTCAGAGTCTTAAACAAGTGATTGGTGTAGAATCTATAAATGTTGACACACCTGTTGCCAAGTATTAGAGATCGTCGCACAATTAGTCGTTTAAAACTTTTCATTTGTTGAAAATTTTTAATTGTTAAATTGTTGGCAGTTGGTAATGCCATGTATTACATTTTATACAATTAGCTATACTTGCAAAAGCTTTATAGCTGTAATGGCTGCTATGCAAAGTTTTGTCGTATATAAATAACAGATTTCTGGAAATTTAATAACGTAAAGAAAACCCTAAGTCGTTTTTTTATGGAATTGAATTTTTAGGAATTAATTGAAATTCAGCATGCTTTGTCAGACTTTTTCCAAAGTCGCCTTTTTCTGTGACTTAAAGGGAAGGAACACATGGTTATAGCTGTTTTAATTTTATGGCCAACGGGATGTTCTTGTTGCATTTTAACAAATGGTGATATTTTCTTTATCACTAATATTTGATGTTTCTCATAACAAATGCAACTTTGCTTTGCTATGAAATATGCCTCAGTTGATGTGTAAATGCAGTAAAATACACTGCATTATTAGTATTAATAAATGGCCATCAGCATGAATCTTGTGAACAACTAACAAAAGTGCCAAACAGGTGATCAAAGAATTCTGACGAAAGGCTACATTACATCGTGCTGTTATTTAGGATTGAATGATCCATGCTGCTGCATGCCGTTGTTGACGATGGAATGATCCCTTTTGCTGCGTACACCACAGCAGAGGTCCCAATGCTTTTTAGTCGGCTAGACATTCTCCAAAAACTCCTCTTCCATTGGGGGATCTCCAGTCCCATCTGATGCATGGTTCCTTGGGCCCATTCGAGTCAGCCCTGCCAAACCACATCTCTGTCGGTTCAGCCGTTTTTGTAGGGCTCATGAAAGTAACCAACAGATAGACACACAGACCACGCTACTCTGTCCGTAGCAATAGGTCGCATCTAGCTGTTGCTGCAGTGTGGCCTAAAAATGACTAATAAGAGCCAGGTATGGCATGCATTGCATAAAATTACTGTCAGTTAAATGGTTACCTCGACGTTTTATTTATGCTTTTCAAGGTTTGCTGTGTAGTCGGGCTGTCGGGCATCAATCAATCAATCAATATTCGTTTATTGTAAGGGCATGACAAAACGCTGGCCGACAACTGGAGAAGAAATACAGTAAATGTGAGCAGCTGTACAAAGTTAACCAGTAAACTGGGCCTGTAGCATGTGTTAATTATGTAAACGTATGGGAAGTGTTGTGTGTGATAACTGCATTGGTTTACGGCAAGTATACTGACGTCTGTTAGGTATACGGGAAGCAGAAATTAATGTTGCCGAGGGTAAGAAACAGGCCCGCATCCTGTCATCAGAAGCCTATCAACGTGAACAGATTAACCAGGCTCAGGGTGCGTGCTTAATTGTATCGTTATACTGTTATCATTTTGTTGCTGATGTTACGTTCTCGGTACAGAAATGGTGTTGGTAACATTGCTGAGGAGAAAGCTAGCATTTTCTCCCTAATCTCCCTGTCCACCAGCTGCGGAGTCCGTTCGTTCGCCCGGACAGAGCTTGCTACCACGATATATCATGAATGGCTCAGTGAAGCTTACTGGGAATATTCACTAGCCCGTACTGATAACCTGATTAGATTCTGGAGGTCAAGGTCACAGCAGACCATCAAGGTCGAATCTTATGAACACCATATTTCGTGAACTACTTGAGCAATCTCAGTGAAACTTACAGGGAATAACCACGGGCCCCTACTGATGACCTGATGGGATTTTGGAGTCGGTGAAAGGACTCAGACTGGGGGTCAAGTTTGTTGTGGCAAAGGCATCCACGTCGACGCTGGGGCATTGAAGACCATCTTCTAGTTACCCACACTGGCTGAGCCGCCCCACGCCAGCTGTATAGCCGCTGGCGTGGGTACAGCATACAGTCGTGTCTGTTTATTTGTCTGTATGTCCGCGCTCTAAAAGGAAAACGGCTCGATATATCAACACCAAACTTTGTACACGTATATTCTATAACAGTCGCTCGGCATACATTGACCTAGACGTCAAAAGGTCAGTGTCACACTTACACGGTCACGAAAATCGTCACGGTTACACGGTTGCTAGTGACAAGTGCTGCTGCTGCCGGCGTGGGTCTGCATGTCGATATGACTGTTAGGTTGACTCTTCTGAGTCGACCTAATAAAGTGGGTCTCAAAGGTGGCAGCGTGGCGTAGTGGCAGCGTCGTTGATCTATATCAACGAGGTTAACCTATGCTGAGCCTGGTTAGTACTGGGATGGGTGGCCGTGTCCGGGTTCGACTCCCAGAGGCGCGGCGGCACTTTATTTCGATATGTAACCAACCACCCAGGTCGACTCAGCCTTCTACCCTCCGTGGGACGGTAAAATGAGTACCAGCCACAGGGCGGTGATGCTCTGCCGCTGGGGAGTAAAGGCAGGCATGGTGTAATTTCCAGGTAAAACTGTGTGATCCATGTCTGAGCGCATTAGAGGTAGTTATGACGATGCGCTATACAAATCGACGTATATTGCTTTACTTACTTTACGTATACTACTAAGTCCATCCGTGTGTACGTCCATCCTTCCATATACGTTTCTTCGATTTCAATGATGCAGTATGACCCGATCCAAGGTCAAGGTCACGAGCCCTTCAGAGTTGGAAATCCTTCCATTTTTAAACGCTATCTCATCCACCTTTTACAATGAGAGCTGGCAACTGACCACTGATTCTTAAACTAGGGCACAATGTCTAAATTTCATTGGGCCGGATTTTTTTGATATTTTTCCCAGTTTTTGTGTCAGGTGAATTTGAATTTGGCAGAAACGTCAGTTGCAAAGAGTCGACCGTCATTCCCGTACACGGTTAATTTTTTTCTAGTTTAATTCTGTTGTTGTTCATTTCAGGTGAAGCTGAAGGACTGATGGCAAAAGCAAATGCCAAGGCCAATGCAGTTCGACTCGTTGCTGACGCCATAGCAAAGCAGGTTTGTTGTCATCAACGAAGTATCAACGAAGTTACTCTACGTCGAGCCCGGTTAGTACTGGGATGGGTGACGTGTCCGGGTTCGACTCCCGGAGGCGGCACTTTATTTCAGTATGTAACCAGCCAACCAAAACCAAGTCAG
>Ga0209363_1002234_pt1 | contig 10061 bp, 4 predicted proteins | sample WorMetexBAHAMAS3_FD_187385 | JGI IMG/M metagenome (GOLD analysis project Ga0209363, IMG submission 187385) | Marine gutless worms symbiont microbial communities from Max Planck institute for Marine Microbiology, Germany - Inanidrilus exumae... | ecosystem: Host-associated > Annelida > Digestive... | reverse complement strand
GTTCTCAGATATCTTCCTACCGAGATCACACAGTAGCTGGCGAGCTGATGTGTTAAATACGCCCAGTGTCTCAATGGCGATCGGTTCAAATGTGTAACGGCCATCAAGATCAGCATACTTCTCTTCTTTGCGGGAAGCGGCAAGCTCTGCCGCCGCGCCTGGCGGCTGCATTGATGTATGAGTCAGCCAATGGACATGTCACTGTGACATTATTATTATTATTATTATTATTATTATTACTGACTATAGCCTGGACCGTTTCTTCTGAGCTAGTCGGTTTTTGTTTTTATTTTTCCTTGTTTTTTTCGTTTCTGTGCCGTGCGATAGATTAAGCTGGCCATCTCGTCAGCTTTTGAGCGCACGTTAATCTACCGTATCGTATCGTATCGTACTTGGCAGCACATCGCCACAGTGTCAGTGTGCTGAGAAATAATGTCACCTTTTTGATTTGACGCAATGACGTGTTCAGCCGAACACCGAATTGGCGGACACACACAAACACACAGACAGACAGACACAGGGGGCGATATAGCATAAACCGCGCTAGCTAGCATGGCGTAGCGCGGTACAAAGTGTATAGTCATCGCTTTAAGTTCTGCGCTAGTTCCCTTCGTAAACAGCGTCAAACCATAGTACCGCACGACCGATGTTACGTATCACAATGCGGACAGTGGGTCAACTTTTCATTAGAAACTTGATGTTTGGTTCTATTCTCACTGTTTTACGAATCAGAAGCTCTGGTTTGGATCGCAATTAAACGTTTTCGGCTCTTAACACACGCGCAGTGGTCGCGCAGCCTGAATTTCTAGGCGATGAACAGCGTGTCATTAAGCCTTACTAACGAACCAAGCTTTTACTGCTTTCAGTGCATGCTTTAATCGTAACGTTTCTGTAATAATAGCCCTCGGTCGGGTCTGTCTAGTCGCCGCTGAAATCAACTGACTATCCATAGGAATATTTTAAGTTAATTTCCAGCAATGTTTTTCTTCTGGTTTAAATTTGGCTTGTTTCCAAAGAACATTTTTGTATTCGGACTTCTTTATTTATTTCTTTGAGGTTCGTATAAGCTAAGACTGCACGAGGAGCCTAATCTCTTCATTAATAACATTAAACAACTAAAACTGCAAAACTGAGAACCGGCAAAAGCTTGGCGGTAGTAGAATTTTACCGTAAAAACCTAGTCTTAAAAGAAGACGAGACAAGATAAAAGGGCGGTAATGTGGTAGTTGCCTGACATCATCAACAACTGCCCAACTACAAGATTTCCCGGCGGTCTTCGTAGTCATTCAGTGCCGAACCGGGTGCAATTAACTATCGGAGGATAAGATCATGAGCATTCGATAAGAGTAAGATTAATAACGACGTCAAGTAACCAATTAGTCGTAAATATCACTTGGCCGACGAATTAAACAGTGCCAACGATTCCTACGATTAATTACACGGCAAGGTGTACAGTAGCTATTTCAACGACGGGCGTAATTCAACAAGTCCAGTAGCAGCGATAACAATGTGAGAAAGTATCGGCAATAGTAAAGAAAGTGTTGTAGCTCTAATAAAATTGTATGCTATCCGAAACTCCGGGTATCTGGACCACCTAGTCTATAGATCGTGGCCGGTCACCGTATTAGTACAAGAACATAATAGCGAATGTGAATGCAGATCAACAAACTGGACGGCACTCGGTAGAGTGCATACCCCTTAATGACCATTTCTATGGTCCATAATCTACCTATTCCCCAAATTTCATCTAAAGCCACCCATGACAGGGAGACAATTATTTATGTTAACATGGTTTAATATCAACATGTGTTCCGACATAAACATTCTACCAGTTCGGAATTATTGGAGTCTGTGCATGTCCAGTTTGTTGCCATAATAACAAGTGCGCAACCGAAATAATAATGCTGACTTCCAAAAGCCATTTAATTAAATTTCAGCCCATACACACTATTAGTCTTCTACAGTAACTAGACCTATATCCTTACTTTGCACCATTTCTGAGATATAGCGAGATATTGGTTAAAATTCGCCGATTTTAACCTACCCCATCTCTACTTCGCGCCTCTGATGGGTGTGATTCCATTGGAACTTTGCCGAGATGTTTGGCATCGGAAAGAGTGCCTTGTCTCTTTATGGCGTTATGACATGTTTAGCCGTTTTGACAGACCTCCAAATTGTCACAGACAAACAGACAGACGGACAAATAGACACAGGGCCATAGCACATAACTACCTCTATCGTTCACTCCAAACTTAATTCATGTAATTCTATCTACTATAAACTCCCTAAGTCTCAATAATCATCCCGTATCCAGCAGATCCAGAACTCTCTTGATCGTACTGTCGTTAAAGCTCCGAAGTCCTGTCATATCACTCCCATTCTACGCTCTCTCCACTATCTCAGAATCATTAAACGCATCGAATGCAAGCTCCTCTCACTTACCTACAAAGTTCTCACAACTACCCAACCTCCGTACCTTCATAACCTCATCTGTTCAATGTCCTGCAGTACCGGTACTCGCTCTCCATCCGTCGTAACTCTTGCTCGGCCACCGACATCATCTTCTCTAAAATCACTTATCGCTCCTTTCGTCATGCTTCACCTTGTCTCTGGAATCTGCTGCCTTTTTTCTTCGTGAACCTCATTCTGATACCAGTTTTTTATTCCCGACTCAACTATTCTTTCACCCATCACTTCTTCCTCTTTTGATTCACCACTCTGCTCATCTATAACTCCCTCTCTCTCTCGCTCGTTCACTCCCGGCTTAAAACCTACCTGTTTCACAAATCATATCCCCGTAGTTTCACTTCTTCTTCCCGGACTGCCTTCAGGGACTTTTGCCTGGACCGCATCTTCTTCTACTCGGTTTATGTTTTTAGTTTTTCCATATTTTTCGTTTCTGTGCCGTGCGCTAGACTAAGGTGGGCATCTCGTCAGCTTTTGAGCGCGCGTAAATATACCGTATCATTCATATCGTATCATCTCGCCGTAAAACTGGAAATGATATCCTTCACGGTGCTGGGATGAATTTTATGACGACAGGGAGTGGTAATTTCCAATAGGAATTTGGTACGCTGCCAAAGCAAACGAGTAACGGCGATTCTCCGTGGACGAACGAATGCAGACTGTGCCGATTGTAGATGGCACACATTGCAATTTTGTCTTGCAGCGGCATTAGTGGACTATCGGGAGCGCTATAGCAACGCCAGGTCATCTGTTCTTTGGTCGACTGACAGCTTGTACGGTACATCAGACCGATGTAATCTCGTCACCAGCAAGCTGCCACCCGACAGCGTAAACAGGTCATGGCTGCCTGTAGTAAATTTCTTCTTCTCGTTCATGTAATTCGACGTTAACATAAATCTGTTTCAGCCTGACGGACAATACGATGGGCATTTTCAGCAGGCATCGTTTTAAGAAGTCTTCGGAAACTGTCTCTAAATGTGGATAATTGCCCGAAACTTGATTATTTCTCGTGCAACGTATATGCCGTCACTTCTTTGGTGGATTTCCGTTTGCTGAGCTAATCATCATCATCATCATCGTCATTTTATCTACAGTGGTTTCCAGGTGTGCAGTTTTGCTTTCTCCACACGAATGTTATTTATTTTTTTAAAAAATTACAAACAAATGACAAAGGGCGATTTGTGCCACTAACAGTTTTGCTCCCGTCTTCTCGTGGAGAGCAGCTATTAGATTCTGTGAGCACATCTGGGACATCCCTACAGCACTGAACCTTTGACGTTAGATGTATCTCTCAGTGTCTTTGAGAGTAGGCAAAGCCGATGAGCGACAACAACATCGATGGTAGATATAGGCCAACTGCAGCGAAACCTGAATGCTGGGACCGTTGTATCATGTCGATAAGTGCTTGTATGCGGGCCAAGATCACAAACATGAACGAAGACTTTCCTGGGAACAAAGAGAGGAATGTAATTGTTCGGTAGTTTGATCACTCAGAATTCAGTCCGTTGAGTGCGTCACGCTCTGCTGCACATGGCGTCCGAGTGCTTTGACCACTGGGCTACATGGGCAGGTTCATTCCTTGCTTCATAACATATAACACAAAAATGAAGTAAACCATTACTATATATTTTATAACATTTGTCATTTATGTTAAGTTTTCAAGAAAATTAAATAATTTGATGTAAGGAGTAAAAGTTTAGCCGTTGTTTTATTTTATTTTTTCATTTTGCAAGGTAGTGTAGCAACGCAGTTAAGGTGAGATGGAACACCTTGAATACATGTAGTTACGTAGACAATTTCCTCGGAATCTGTCGGTGAAAGATTTTTGAAAATCGGTCTACATTTGCCGAAGTTATGATCAACAGTCAAGTGTCCTGTTTTTTTCGAGACACTGTGTAGATGTAAACAAGTCGCCGATGTCGACTTACAAGTCACGGCTGTTAGCATTCAAGTCACGTGTCAATCAACCCGCCCATCAGGCTCATTCCTTGCCGCCACACAGACGAGATATCTGAGGGCCGGCAGTATCCAATAGGTTTAATTAAATGAGTCGTATTTAGCTTACCGGGGACGCTCAATATACGCGAGAACGGATAGTGCAGGAACTGACAAAATACGGCAATATATCCTGCTTTACGACGATGGAAACTGATCATCTGAGGCAACTAATGAACGTGTTGACTTAATTAACGATAACTGAATTTCAGTTTCAGCGACTGGCAAACATTCGTTTGCGCTTCACTGAAACTGGCATCGTAGACGTTACTCCGAGGTGTATACATAGGTGAAGTAGCTAGTGACGTCACAGTAATCTATGGTCACGATATGATCTCCATGTTGTACGGCATTATATCGTACTGTGCGAAGTTAACTGGTGAAGATTTGTCACGTTATTTAAATAAAATTGAATAGGTAGGCTTAAGAAAAGCTTTGTGCTAGCGCCAAATCGGCGATCTGACTGTAATTGCTGCAAAACGTTTTTATTTTCTTGCCTTAAATGATGGCGGCTAGAACAGCTAGCATAGATAGGAATGAAGAATTTTCCGTCACTGTCACCCTATGTATAGGCGGGACGCATCCCCCAATATATTGTCTGGGTATAAAAAGGTCAAGAGTGTCATACTCCTGAGACGAGTGTGTAGCAGATCTCCCTTTCTTAGGCCGTTACGTCAAATGCAGAACACATAACAGTCTGTGACACATGGCCTCTGCGACGGTTACCTTCCCGGCCGCAGAGCACTGTCCCTTGACCGGTACTTATTTCCCGCCCAGCTGAGGGTAGGAGACAAATCCCCCGATATTTATCCTGTGTTGTCTTTTATATGATCAAGATACACCGATCAGTCGTTCCTGGAATCAGCCTGACCCGACCCATAATGTGACCCGACCCGACCCGACGCGACCCGTGTTGTACATGAAACCTGATCAGACCCGCATTTATAACCGAGTAATTACAGGGTGATGCAGTTCTGGTCGTTCTCGTCGAGTTAACGCGTAGTCCGCGAAGACCGTAGCGTCGTTCCCGAGTAACCACGACCAACAGCTCGTCGCCAGAGTCGCGACGGGCATATTATTGTTGTCACGACAGAGCTGGTCGGTTCACTTGACACGCGGACGACCAGGTTGACGTTTCCAGGTGTGGTCTGGAGTGTCAGCTGGCAGCCTCGCGATATATTGGCGAAAGATTGCCGTGTGCCAGTTGCTCTGGCACTTCTGTCTCCTTGCCTCAGTTCTTAGTTGGCGGTAACGATATTGAGTTCGTGGACAAGTGGCCTCATTTTGGCATATTATCACTGCGATGTTTGACGACAAAGCAAATATCATTGGTAAACGAAATGTCTTATGTGGTCAAATTCACAATGTATTGTGCTTTTTTGGTAAACGGGATCCTGTTACTAAGTTGTCTCTCTTAACAGCATACTGCTGTAGTATTTATGGTAGTGTTTTATGGGACTTTTCGCGTTTATCCACGGATGCTTTCTGTGCCATTTGGCGTAAGGGGCTTAGGCGTATTTGGAGTATCCCTTATAACACTCACTAAGCATTATTGCCATTGCTGTACGGGGACTATTGCCGCTAATGGATGAATTTGCCTGCCGGTGTGCTACGTGTGTTAACGGTTGCTTATACAGTGATTGTGATGTCATTAGTTTTGTTGCACGACACGACGTTTATTTTAGGAGAATGCTTTCTCCCATTGGCCGCAACTCCTTGTTCTGTTGTAGACGTTTTGGTGTACGACTGTCGGACATTGGATATAAGTCCTTCGTCTGGGCGTGTTATCCATCTAAGCTAACTGTGCCATACTGTATAACTGTAAGCCTACATGTATCACTATATTATAGAATTGTTATTTGTAAAATTTGGATATTTGCAGTTTCGCGCTTTTCTTAGGCTGATGGCTGCTTATGTTGTTGATTTTATTTGTACCTCTTGAAGTGTGAGACATGCTTTTTATATTGTGTACTACATGTACGATTTTCGTGATAAATAAAACAAATTTTAAAAAATATAGGAATGATGGCGTTCTGATCCCTCGCGATCCGTTCAGACAGTTTCCGTAGCAGCATAAAAGACAATGCACACAGGCCAATACGTCTGAAACCAGATGCGGATTTCACCTATAAGCGTCATACTGTAGAATAACGACTTATTTGTCGCTGATCATCTTTGCTATGTTAAGCGACGTTAAACACCACTAACCTAACCTAACTTATAGTACTAACCGCATATGGATGAACTTCGCAGAAAGAACAGTTAAACAGCGTTCTCGTTGCGGCCGTCTACGAAGCGTTACGGCCGTCGACGGTCGTAACGTGCCGTAGACGTCGGGGGACGGTCTCAGAAATCTAGCATTGGTGGATTTCAGCATAGCGTTCTCACTGACGTCGTCAACTTCCGTCGACGGCGTGCGCACGCCGTCGACGGCCATAGCACGCTTTCGGTGCTAGATTTTTGAGACCGTCCCCCGCGTTCGCACAAGTTCGATCGCGCTGAACGGTAGTAGTGAAATTTGATGTTCTCACGCAAAATACGTTACAAGATCTAGGGCCGAGATTACGGACTAAGTGAAGACATTTTCTTAGTTTTATCAGCAAGTCTTCCCGTCATTGCTGTACTGGCAAGCCCTACTCCCGATTAGCGTCGCGTCATGCTGTGCGTTCGGAGCGATAAAACTGCGCATTCATCAACTACAGTTTCCGGGTCGCTCTGTGTGTGGCTGGTATTACTTTATGAACGTCCGATTACCAGTGGCAGATTTAGATAAAGCGTCGAACCGGCCCCGGCCGCCTTTGGTTATAGCGCAGCTAGCGCAGCAGTCTACTAATAGTTTATCACCTACTGCGCATGCAATGGACATTGCTATATCAAAACACATGGGCGATAAGCTCTTATTCTGCGCGCGTTTACTTCTCAAGACGTCAATCTATTGATACGCGCATATTATGTTGTTTATGTGCGACCATTATTAAAACACAATACTGTTATTTCGACAACCTACTTTGTCTTGCGCCTTCTTCAACTGCACAGTTTAGAAGTGAGGCGTCTAGTGATTCATCTCGTGTGGTGCTATAAAATAGTTTTTCACGTTGTAGACCTTTGTATAAACGAGTTTTTTTCTTTTACTAATTGCATTTCCACCCGTGGCCATCCCTATAAATTGTACAAACCACATTTTCAACCACTATCAGAGCCCACTTTTTAGCAAGACAGTAATAAATGTATGGAATGTACTTCCAGCTGACGTTTTTGACTTTGGTTCGGTAAAAAATTCGTTGTTCTTTCCTTAAAGTTGATTTTAGCTGTTTTACCAAAAGTTCTTAAATTTCTCTTTTGTTTTAACATGTTCATGATTTGTTTGTATTATTTACTGGGTTTTATTTTTTGTCACTTTTATCTCTAGGCGATAGTAAGTGCTCCATCGGAGCCTTGTCCGTCTAGCTTTGTTACTGCATGTTGGCATTTGCCATATTGCGAGTGTATTGTCATTTACTTTTGAGCAAACATGTATGATATATGGTACATGTGATATGATATATGACAGTGCAGCCTTTTAAGTGCATATGGGGAAGGCGGCCCATATTGTAAAATACCGAAAAATCCCTCCTAAGAGGCCATATTTTGTCCTCCTTTGGGCGTCGAAAAAGTAACAAGATTTCAGCGTGAGAGAGTTCGCCCCTGACCCTTGCCACTGGATCATACTAGTAGTAGGTGTAACAACTTATCGATCTTGCGCCAGAACCCGTTATAGGCTCGCGCTCCGCGCTCGCTTTCAGGCCCCTTTTACTGAATGCGCCTATGGTTACGCTCTATGCGAATTTATGAACGCAGCCTCTGAAACTACGACGAATGAAGCAGTGGTTGAAAAGCGACTCATCTCGACGAAGCTGCAACACAGCGGGATGCGCTTCGGAGCTCTAGAACAGTGAATAATACTCTCTGTTTGGCAACGACATCCACACTTCCTTCATAAGTAAAAGTCGTAAACTGCCTAAACGGCTGACATTAGCATCTTATTGGTGTATAGCTATGGAGGTAGCCAAACTGAAGTTAGACTGAAGACCACTTACTTGACAATATAAATTATATCACAAGCAGCATACACGATAAATGCACCGACAATGATTCTCAATGTACTTATGCAGCAGCCACGAATGAGTACCGCCGTACATCGCTTGCCTACCTCCTTGTTGCATCGCAAGATTGACCATAATGACCAGCTGTTGTGATTCGCCTCACTTCATAATGCCGCGTTAATCTTTAGAAAGAATGGATGACAAAACGCAACCTCACAATGACTAGAACATTGACGACCTCGAACTGTGACCGATGACCTTGAAGCGTCGTGCTAAGTATCTACGTCAAATATCATCTGATTCGTAATTTAGGCGATCCTGTAGAATAGCGGTCCCGGTTTCAAACGCGATGGGATTTCCGTGGGGAAATAAACATGTGAATTTTTTCACGGGGACTCCATGTGACATACTCCATGGATTTTCCCTGCAAATAGGTAGGTGACAGTTTTACAATGTAAACTCCATGCAGACTCCATAGGATTCAATGTAGATTCCATAAAATCCCACGGAGTCTCCATGGAAGAAAATCCAAGAAAGTAATCTCTAATGGACGCCAAATGCACGTGGGATAGTAAAAATACAACGCTCGACAAATAACTCGCAATATCTTGGTGTACAGATTGATATTTTGACGAGTATTAGCGCATTCATGATAGATTACCCCTGTTCATAAATAGGTTTGAGTATGAGTGAAAATACTGTAAATCAGTCAATCAATCAATCAGTCAATCGATCAATTTTCGTTTATTGAGGCATGACAAAATGCAGGCCAACAATATGAAGAATAAAGACAATAAACTAATATGGAAAGGAGCAGCTCAAGAATGAGAATATATTAGGTTATAGCATTGCGACGCAGAGGATGATGGGCGTAGTACGTGGTTCGACTGTCGAACAGCTTTGCTGAATAGCTCATCGTCCGCAATATCGCACAGTTCATCAAACGTAGGTGTATCCAAGGCGTCGAGTGCGGTTTATCACTGAGTTGATGCGCTGGCGATCATACGCCTTGATGAAACCGCGTCATGCGCTGGCGGCGTACGTCAGACGAGCGACGACGGTAGATCGATAGATGTGCTGCAGAGCGGCATTGTTCAGTTCAGTCCGTGGGAGCGCAACACTTGCAGCGCGTAATTTTGTCTGAGAGCTCGACGGCACAAGTCGCTGAGCGTTCTGAGAGACAGAGAAGTCGTCCGCATTCCCGCAGTGAACACGCCCAGAATCTTCAGGATGCGGCAGCGGACGAGTTCTGGCATAGTGCATGCCGGTTCAGCAAAAACAACTTCGCACGACTTGTCACAGTTTAATACTATTTCAGGTTGTTCCGCTTGGCCCAGTTATGTATATTGACGAGATCGGAATATGATAAGATACGATACGGTAGATTAACGTGCGCTCAAAAGCTGACGGGCTGGCCAGCTTAATCTAGCGCACGGCCCAGAAACGAAAAAAAAAATAAAGAAGAAATAAAATCAAAAACAGAGTAGCTCAGAAGAAACGGTAAAGGCAAAGATCCGT
>Ga0209363_1002233_pt1 | contig 10061 bp, 7 predicted proteins | sample WorMetexBAHAMAS3_FD_187385 | JGI IMG/M metagenome (GOLD analysis project Ga0209363, IMG submission 187385) | Marine gutless worms symbiont microbial communities from Max Planck institute for Marine Microbiology, Germany - Inanidrilus exumae... | ecosystem: Host-associated > Annelida > Digestive... | reverse complement strand
GATTATTTGACCAGCTCTGTGCTGTTGTGCATCATAATTGTGCACATCATATGCACACCTATATAATGAGCAGTTCATACATAGTCGACTGGATCGGGCTTTGATCTTGCTTGGCTTAGCTGTCTTCTGAGCACCTCTGTGTTTTCGGTATACTTGGTGCTATATATAGAACAAATTTTTGATTAATCCTTTTCTTTACCTTTTAGTCTGCTTAGCCTGTGGGATTGGCCCTTGATCTGGAAGGCTATCATCCTTCAGTGCTATTACACTGTTGGTTGGGTCATCTGACCTGTAAAATCGTCTCCGAAATGACCTATAATGTGTCGAGTGGGACGTTAAACATTACAATACCATACAAATCATAACCAAATAAATGGCAAGAATCTAAGGAGATGACAATTACCACTTCTCGGTCAATCGTTGTATGATCAAACTGTCGGTAACTAACATCGCTGGCATCAGATTTCTTATTATCAGCATCACGATTAGCAGGACCCGCAAAGTCTGGTCCACGTAATGATGAACCAGCAGTAAGTGTATCATCAGACGCTGCCACCTACGACAAACAACGGGAACACATGGTACCAGTCTGTCACTAAAAGGATATCTTCTGTGGTTACCACAACATTCTGAATACTGCTCTGCCAACAGCAGCCAGCAAGGTTACAACCTCTTTATCAATCTGCTTTGTTCATAGAATAGATGCAAGACGGCATGCAGTATGACCCGATCCAAGGTAAAGGTCACGAGCCCTTGAAAGTTAAAACTTAGAATACTTACTTTCACACAGTAAATGGAACATTTAAAATAAATCGAAGCAGCCAGATATATACTACAATACTTACACACTGTTTGGCAATTACACAGGTCAAGCTGTGTTAGCCGACACCCTCAGTTAACCAGAGTAGAATTTTCTTAGAGCAAAGTTTCACTGCCCACATACCCTTGCTAACGGCAACTAGAAAATTCAGATTAGGAAGAAAAAAGCTGTTCTCCTTAATGCTGACACCTACACCCACTTTGTACCCACGTGCTACTATTATATTTTACTGATATACAACAAAAACTGTTATTCTAACTGTCAATCTAGAGATTGACAATTATTGTCTCTCTTGTTCATATCAACATTAACTGGTAAAATATCACACAAGAGTGACTCACTCGGTCAGGCTGGACGTCCTGATGTGGTAATTCTCGAGTCAAGGACTTTGAACGTAGACCAGCTGCCAAGATCACAAACAATTCCAAACATTGAAATCTTCGGTGGCAAAAAAACTTCATAAAATAAGAAAAATCTGCCGGTGTTCCATTCTTAAGGTTACTTCATTGCTTATGCTTCAGCAGTCACCTTCATCATTATAACAATTGTTTTAATACTCAGGGTTTTAACAAGAGGCACAGCTGTTGCAAACAGATCGTGTGATGCTTCACGTCACAGCTGACAAGTTGTACCAAATGTGGATGCTCAGTGTCATCAAACTACAACAATCAAACCTAGTCGACAACACTCTACAAGGTGTTATAACAAGGAGCTCAGTTACCACAAAGGGACCGCATGACACGCCATATCATGTCTTGACCACACCCATTAGGGGTAGCTTGTCATCCCAAGGCTAACACTTGACATATTCTATCAGTATACAAAATTTTGTGACTCTCACTTCTACTGTTCCGGAGATATGACTGCGGTTGTAGAAATAGAAAATGGATCACGTGACCCTGACATGCCCTTTTAAGGGGTGGTTTGTCTGTTCATCGACAGACAGCAGGCAGTGTTGCATAGTAAAAATCACAAATAAAGAGCACCACACAACACCTATTAAAATAACTTTAGGCATCTTTTAAAACAGGATGTGCACTTGCTTGTCAGCGCTGTTGTCATGATGAAAAACATGAGAAAGAAAATAGTTCACTATTTGTCACCAGCAGGGACATAGTCCAGCTGAGTGCAGTGTTAAACTTTGCAGCTGCTGCATCTTCAGTAACGTGCAGCATTGTTTGTTGTTTTCAGTCGTTGTATGGCCACATTTTTGGCAGGATGTGCAGTGGACTAAGTCAGTCCAAAAGCAGTTTGTTAGTGACCAATAATATCACAGCAGATCGAATCCTGGTTGCATGACTGTGGGGTCATCCACAGTTTCTGACCGGATAATAATATTAACTGTAACCATGCATACCTCCTTCCATTAGTCCAGCCTAAGTATGGTGAACGTTCATTTATATACATCAGAAATGTGTCTAAGAAATACCTCCCTAAATTCATCCGCAAGCAGAATACAATACATTTTTGGCTTCAAGAGGCATCAAGACATTCTCTTCAACAAAACTTTTGAAACAAGTCAACGCTATGTCATTGTACACCGTATCATTGTTCTTAAGTAAGTAACTGAGCATTATAGATCATGACCAGACCTGCTGAAGGACGATCTACATGCCCGGTGAGAAGTTGGTCTTGACTTCTGACATCTCTTGCCATTTCAGACCTTGACCTCTCAACTCCTGCAGTATGACTACTGCTTGATGCTGGACTGAAGCCTTCCACTTGTCTTAATGGTGCCTACTCATACACAACATAAATCAGCGAGAACAGCTATTTTGAAACGTCCCGTTTTGCAATTTATTGGGCTTCAGAAAAAAATTAGTTAATTAAAGTTATTTATCAGCCGTGATTCAGTTACCAATGCAAGCAAAAAACACAAAGCAGTTGCTTCTAATAAGACATTTGCTTCTGATGGAATGTACCAGTACGTTTGACAACATAAATGTCTGACATGACCTTTTCACGACTATTAAATTTAAATTTCATCATTTCCTGAGCCAAAATGTTGTTGAACTACAGCAGTACATCTGCCACAGAGCTCATGGCAATGAAGAGTACATGTAAAAATTTACTAGTGTTTCCAGACTGATGTGTATACTCAAATTATTAGTGCTACTGGCATTTCACTATGTTTTCACTCTTTATTACCAGCCCGCCTTATTGGCTAGTATTGTTTTGCTCGCTGACATCTGTTGTCTGTCATCGTCTGTAACGCTGCCGGCGGGCGGGCGGGCAGGCCGCTGGGCGCGTGGGCGGTCGGCCGCACCAGCCAACGGGCACTGTCAAACTAGCAGTGTTAACACCTCGCAGCCCTAAAGGAACAAAAATTATGCCAAACTAAGCATAAACCGGATCTGGATTCAACAACCCATAACATACAGAGAAAATCACAAAAACGGGTTAGATCTAACTTGATGCTAACTTTGTGCACGCAGCATAAAGATACTTCTTCACACTACCAAAGTCCAATAACCAAAATACTGCTACTCAGATCACACAAAAATACGCTGTTTTGAAACTATCATTCTCAGCATTCTGTCACACCAAGTCTACCTAAAGCAACCTTTAAAATTTACAGAACAGGTTTATGGAGGTGAGAAGCCCATCCTACTGGCAAACCGTCAGTGCCGAATCACTGCGTAGATACAGAATGTGTAGCTATGGTACAAATTCTACTAGAAGTTACACTTAAAACGTATGTGCAGCAAATACAAGAAAACGAGAGAAATAACCTGGGAAATATCAGCTGTCAACTGTTTTCGATCACTGGACTGCTGTGCGCCATCGGCATTTTCTCTGTGGCTACTAACTATTTGGCGATGTTGGTAATTATCACGTAAGCCTTCAACCACAACAGCATCCGCAGCAAGCCTTTGGTCTGCCCAGTTGCCCGCATCACTGCCAGTTTTCGACACTGCTGGCTGGACCAACAGTCGAGATGATGCGAGTGAGTAGACACCGCTTCTGGCCTCTGACCGGGGAATCTCCGACGAGAATTTCTGATCGGTGACTGATGGAAATCCCGCCTCGGTGACAGGCGGGTTTCCCGAGTGAGTGTCAATGACAACCGTGGTGCCAGATGCAGAGTGTCCACTGGCTGTAACATTCTGGGTATTCCCGGCACTGTGGTATCCAAACGCTGCAGACTTGTCAGGTAATGAATACTGACTTGAAGCAACATCCTGTCCTAGAAATCTCTGCATCTGACTGATGCTGTGAAGACCACTACTAACTCCACCACTTACAGTCAGAGATTCAGGCAGCTGCAACTTCGTGGCAGAGGATTTCGGTTTCACGGCGATGTTACGGCAGTCTCCCGTGTTCAAATCGGTCTCCAAATAGGTTGTTTCTTGCGTCAACTCTTGAGCTCCGCTGACGCCTACAACAATCACCACGAGACGAAATACAACTGGCAAAATCAGCCACTAAAGCTTGCCAGAAAACTGTTTGAAATAGATTAATCTGCCATAAAGATCACCTGGGAATGGTCCGTCAGACTGGAGAATGAAGTGTCAGCAAAAACTTAATTACAACTGCTACAATGTGTCAAGATTAAAAAATAATCCCATAATCCCTTAAGGACCACAGAGGTCGTTGACGATCTTCAGTTTACTAGGCAGAGAGCCCACAGATAACGTCAGTCATGAACCCAGCATTAGCCTGCCATTACTTTTTGCCAGGCCAGCGGTTGCCTTCCCAGATTCAAAGCGTAACTGGCTATGGCCAGTACCAATTTATACTGTTTGGTGCTGAGGTCACTGCGTGACAGTGAAACAGAAGGGGATCAAACTGGGAACTTACAAATCGCATGCACAGACCATGCAGCAGTGGAGGCGTTCTGGCCTTGTAACATCATCACTGACTCCTAACTGAACCCAATTACCCACATCACAGTGTATTACAGTAAAACTTCGTTAGAACGGACACTCGCTTAATACAGACTTTTTTCAGGTCCCGGCTGAGTTTCTGTTAATTTCGATGTGTGATAATATGGTTAAAACAGACTCCAAGAGTACAGACTTTCGTTTATTACGGTACCAACATTACAGACAAAGCTGGGCACAACAGACAGACTGAGATCACGGCCACTACCGGCGTGCCAATTGAACCGTGACGGCCGTCTGGCCAACAAAACGGCCATCGTTGCGTCGTGATTACGTAATCATGCTGGACACCTGTCGTTTTTACGACGCTGCCACTGGCGAGATCAATTGATGTTGTCGCTAAACCTACTCCTGTGAGACAACCAGCCATCAGTGGCAAAGCACTGCCAGAAACTCGAAGCACTGATCTGGTCTCATACTTTCTTCATCGAGCACCGGACCCCTGGGGAAGGGGTGTTGTTCCCTGTTCGCTGTCTGTCTACTGCCAGTCTCCCGTATCAGTAAAATACGAACAGAATACATGCACAAGTTTTCTTTTCTTTTCAAATTCAGACTGCACAAGACACGCAGGTCGTTCCACATCATTAGACAAAGTTCACTAAGAAGATTGTTCTTACCACTGGTGTTATGAAGCGGAAGCATCGGCACACGCTCAGAAGATTGGCGAGCATCTGGAGTCTGTATTTTTACATCAACAATTCACAATGAGTAGTAGATAAACTAGAAGCAACCATCACACAAAAGAGTGCAAAGACCCATGCCAGCAATGTTTTTTAAACCAGTGACTTTGAACTTTGACCCCAAAATAATGCGTTTCCAAGAATCATCGTGGAACATTTCTATGTCAAGTTTAGTGATCCTAGCTGCATCGGTTTTTGAAATGTCATGCAGGAAAAAGACATACATGCAAATGGCAGTGAAAAACCTTACCCCGTGACTGTTGTTGGTGCATGTAGCAATTACATTCATACATCAACTATCTTACAGGTTGACTTGAGTTATCCTGTTATCCCAAAAGCTACTAAACAACCTGTGATGATTAATGAAGTGATTTTCTACAGTCTGCGTACTTTTATTAACACCCATCAACAGTATCTAAGCATTTCAGGCATATTATAAACTACACTCACTCTTGGCCAATATCCTGCTTATAGCATGCTACAGTAAATTTCACTAGCAACGTTTACTTCGGCTACAAAACAAACAACAATACGTGAGGGCATTGCTTAGGAATTATGGAAATTCAAACGCAAATATTGATAGCAAATATGCATGTAGAATGCTTAAATGCCAATTCCAAGACATTTCCTACACACATATAAGGGATTCGTTATCTCTTTCCCTAAACAAAGCCACAACAAACTATCTACAATAATTGTATCTCTGCCAGCAACTGTGCAGCAAACAAGAAGAACTGGTGGCATACAATCCATCTAATTTTTCGGCTGGTTTTGGTCCCACTCAACATTTCCAGTAACTTGCAGTTGCCCAAACTGTCTGATATGCGATTGCACTGTTTGGCAAAGAATTTACAATGGCTTACATTCATATTCCGTTCGGTTGCAAACTCTGTGCAATTTTTTTCTCAAACACCCTAAACACACAAAAAGTTCCAATTCTAAAAATATAAAATGTATCCATATTGTTGGTCCTATCCTTTGATCCCATATGCCATCCCAAAAGCCCGAACGTGATACGGATAGCTTTGCTATGTTGTTTGGCAATTCACCGAGTACGTACTTGCTGCTGCTGCTGTGGTCTGGTAACATCCTGTTGTTGTGGTGGATATATCACCTCTCCACTGTTAACGCACGCCGCACGACGAATATACTTGACTTCGTTCTCGAGTCGAGAACTGGCGACCGATAATTCCTCCAAACGCTGTGTACACACAAACTTCATAAGGTACACCGCCATCACGACCATCAACTCCGTTTTTACAGCCGTTTTCCATGTGAACAGTTGCTTCATTGACTCTCCTCAACCAATTCCAGCTGAAAATAATCTGCTGTGTGAACATAAACGAGTGGTCAAAGTATTTTGGCGAGAGGCAGCATTGCAGCGGGGGAAAGTTACTGTGACACCGCCACACCGGCCAGTTGGGAGCAATGCAGTCAGCTGCCGTAGTCGCGCTGATGCCATTACTGATTTTTTTGCTGCGTACACCGCAACAGTGACTTGCAATGTTTTTCAACGGGCTGGACAACCAAAAATTGCCCCTTTCCCTTGGACATATCTCGACCCGCACCTAACACATGGTTTGTTGGGCCCACCCGAGTCTACCCTCGAAATGGCATCTCGATCGGTTCAGCCACTTTTGCATGGCTCTACGAACTTGACCATCTGACAGGCAGACACACAGACAGACCACGCTACTCTGTCTGTAGCAATAGGCATCATCTAGCTACTGCAGCAATGTGGCCTAGTAAAAAGTAGAAAGCCCTCACTGAAGGTCAAACCAACCACTTTAGCACCAATTTTAGTCGACAGAAATTTACGCAGTTGCTGCTACTTATTTACATTTTTAAACTCCGGTCTGTTTTTCTACACTCTTTGTTTTCGGTAATCGTTACACCATGACTGGCCATCCCACAAGTTGCTAACTCCCATGAACGTGTCACAACGTGAACTCTGACCTACACCCTGAAGTAAGGTGGAACCAGCATGCCAAATATCTCGGTCAAACTAACTTAGTTAGCTACAGTAATTGCCCAGACAAACAGGAACACACACCCATCCAATCGCTCTACCTGGACCACTGAAGCAATAGCAAGTTCAACTACTGTTGAAACTGCAGAGTGTCTAGTATCAAACAAAAATTCTCTAATGTTAATTCCACTCTACAGTGATATTCTCACCCCAATCTGTGACAGTGACCATCATGTGCTGCAAGTGCCATAAATGAACTCGAGCATTCAGTACTATGAACAATAAGTGATGATCACACTTGTTAAGCAAATGCCGCAACGGAATCACTTCAGTCATGAACAGAAATGTCAATAACAACTGTATATTTACGAAGCATATAACCGCAAAACCTATAATGTGCAGTATATGCTAGTGAGAAAATCAAATCTGAAAAGGCTTGTAGTAGGCAAATTACCTTGAAAGTCACACTCAAGGTCATCAGAATTTCTGCTATTCAATAGGCCATCTATCACTTCCTATCAGTGCTCTGTAGTAACAACGAATCCACTTTGCACCATTGCCACATTAACCCCTTTACTGTGAAATAAAATGTAAAAAAATTTTCACATGTGTAATATGTGTAACACTTACCTGGAAAAGGCAGTCACAGTATTAGGACCAGTTATCTTGGGTACACGGCGACAAAATGTAACTCGGGGATCATGCTGTGCAGTGCATTTGAGTTGGACGAGATCAACTCGGGGTTCACAGTAAAGAGGTTAGTAGTGTACTTGACTGCCTTTGACCTTAAGAAATCCTTCAGCTTCAAGAAGACAGTTGAAATTACGAGCCATGTGCACTTTCTGATTCATGTGTAAACATATCGTAGCTAACACATGCTGTATTTCCAGAGGTGTGGCAATTAGAAAGGTGTCAAACAGCAAAAGTGATCTTCAACGTCACTCGAGGTCATTGGCAATGGTGCCATTCGATAGGCCACGTACGATTTCATATTAGTCTTCCATTGCAACCATGTATTTATCATGCACCCTGTCCGAGATATTATCAGTTATTTACTAAAATTTAAAGAGGTCACGTGATCCTGAACACATCCCCTTGGTAATCTATTGTGTATGCAATAGCACTCCTCAGTACTCACCCATGCTATAGTTTGGATGATACAAATCATTGCTAGGTTGAGTTATATGCCACTAACTGAATGGAGATAAAGGTGAACAATGAAATTAAACAGATTTATCATTGCAGTAACATGTAACATATGACAGCTCCGAAAAATGCTTGAAAAAAAAACCAAAAAATGAAGAAGGGGTTAGCCCTTTCTTCATTTTTTTGGTCTCTTTTTCAAGCATTTTTGTTACGCGACTTATTCTGCATTACTACAACACTACATGTAGTAAATATCGTTCATGAGTATAAGCAAATTACTTATGGGTTTTCATGCAATTTGTCATAATACGATAAGAGAATGTCACCATGTATGTAAATGGAATCCAGCAGAAAAAGGACTGAAGCATACACAATAGTGAATCACTAAACCCAAGCCACCAGCTAAGCAGGCAATAAATATCACACTATTCACTTACTGTTGTTGCTACTGCTGCTGGGCCCAAAAAATCATCAATAGATGGGGTCAATATCGTTCCACGGGAAGGGGCTATTTGGGGGTTGGTCGCCCGGCCCACTGAAAAGCAGTGGGTACCTCTACTGCAGTGTACGCAGCAAAAGGGATCATTCAATCACCGATAACGGCGTGACATGCAACAAAACAGAACGTGCCACTACGTAAAAAATAACAAAGCAAGTCTGAAAAAGCAAATTTGTTCATGATTCATTGTGGAAGATCAATGCGGTGTAATGTCATTGGTTATTAAAATGCCACTAAGTTCTAATGCATTTGCAACTGATTTGCAAACTACTTTACTACCTGGCAGACTACAAAACAGCTACATAAGCAACTCTTGCTGGCTATGGCCAGATGTTTCTTAAACTGTCCAATGCGAACCCTGTAGCATGGTTAGCAACCCCCCATACGTAGTGCGTGTGTCTATGTGTTAGGCACATGGGTAAGCTGTGCAAAAACGGCTCAACCGATCAAGATGCTGTTTCGAGAAGCAGACTCTTGTGAACCCAAGGAATCACACATCAGATGTGAATCCAACTCCCCCACAAGAAGGGGCACTTTTGAGACGCCATATGCCGACCCGATGCAACGTACCTACGCATAAGTGCATTACGCACTGTTCTCCTGCTGCCGCTATCGAATGTGCCAGCTCAGCACACGCGATGGACAAATGCATTCGCCACCGCGAGGGGTGATAGGATGGCGATGCAGCCTTTTGCCAAATTTTACTTTGGACGCTTGCTTAACTGGTTTCCTTTCTGAAATTACTCCATGTTGGTCCAGTGGCTGTTTTTCTGTGCTATCCTGTATTAGCCGATGTTAAATCTCTCGATTTCACAATTGTACGAACTCGGCTCAGCACCATTGGCGATCGATCATTTCATGTGACTGTCGCACAAGGATGGAACAGTCTTCCTACCAACGTCACTGCATCAACTTCTCTACCGTCTTTCAAAAGACAACTTAAAACATTTGTATTTACCAAATCTTTCCCATCACTTTAAATTGCTTTCTCATATTTGTACCGTGTCCTAGAAGCTACTTTACCTAGCTTACGCCACGTTAATCAGTACGTTCTACTACTACT
>Ga0209363_1002232_pt1 | contig 10061 bp, 9 predicted proteins | sample WorMetexBAHAMAS3_FD_187385 | JGI IMG/M metagenome (GOLD analysis project Ga0209363, IMG submission 187385) | Marine gutless worms symbiont microbial communities from Max Planck institute for Marine Microbiology, Germany - Inanidrilus exumae... | ecosystem: Host-associated > Annelida > Digestive... | reverse complement strand
GTATATCGCAGTGGCTGTCGTGATAAACACAACCGCCTGCGGTGAGATTCGAACCTGGGTCCTCTCACACCGCAGTCAGGCATGTTACCGCTAGGCCACTGCGACACTGCTATGACACTACTATCCGTAGAAAATATATTGTCGAAGATAGTTTTGCTACGAACAGATTGATAAGTGTTTGATAATAGTGTGGTCATATCTGTGGGTAGAATGTGGCACATTTGATGCTGAGGTGACACGTTTTTTCTACGTTTTTTCTATACAGTTTTATACATGTTAATAATGCAGTGGACATATGCACTGATTTATTTTATGAAGTGGTAGTTTCACAGTATTCATGTAATGATTTTAGTCATTCTGTGGTATTTTGTAGCTGTGTTTTTTAAATGGTGAAGAATGACAACGTACCCAGTTTTGAGTCAGCCGGAGTTACTGAGAGCATTTGCTGAAGAGTATCCACAGCTGAAACTACGAGAGGATGACTTCAACAATCCACAGGTAGTTGCAGTTTCTTACCGTAGTCAAATGTTTTATTGGAAGCATTAAAGATATTGACGACTTGTGTAAGTAGCTTGTTAAAACCGACGCTGGCATGTCGATCAGTGTCGAAGATTGACCTTGGCTTGCATAACTTTTAGCTTAATTACAAATTTCAGCAGTTATAAGACTATAGTATAGTAAAGTGAAGTAAAGTGTACGTCCATTTGTATAGCGCATTACGCAAAGCACCTCTAATGCGCTCAGACATGGATCACGCAGTTTTACCTGCAAATTACACCAGGCCTGCCTTTACTCCCCAGCCGCAGAGCATCACCGCCTTTTGGCTGGTACTCATTTACCGTCCCATGGAGGGTAGAAGGCTGAGTTGACCTGGGTGGTTGGTTACATACCGGAATAAAGTGCCGCCTCCGGGAGTCGAACCTGTACATGGTCATCCACCACAGTACTAACCGGGCTCAGCGTAGGTTAACCTGGTTGATCCAGACCAACGACGCTACCACTATGCCACGCCGCCAGTTTGAAGTTACAGACTGCAGTCACATGTATCTGCAGTATTTTGTAGCTGTGGTGATCTGAATTGCTGAAGTAGGTAGCTGATGTTCTGAGACTTTTAATATGTCTGCTGTTTGGAATGCTTATTGCATTTGGGATTAACATGATGTAAAGGTAAATTGAGCACCCGATCCGACTCAACTCAGTCGTAGAAATTCTGAAAATGTTCACAACTTGATGACTGACAGAAACCGAGCGATTTTTCGTCTATTTCAGTTTCTTAAGTTGTAAGAGTGGTCAGAGTGCCCAATGCATTCTGACCACCCGTACAATCCGACTCGCTTAACTCAACTAGCAGTTGACTTTATTATTTACCTGCAAACTGGTGTTTGGTTTAATAGATGCTAGTCTGCATGACTTTTTCATACCACGCTTCAACGAATCTAGACGAGGTCACTATTATAAATTGTACCTTCCAACCAGCAAATCAAACATAAGATCTAATAGTTTCAATTACAGAGTCATACAAAATGGAACTCACTCCCAAGTAGTACTGATTTTTTACATCACTTAAAAGATTTTATAAATCCCTGGCCTCTGAATTACTGCTCCCATATTGTAAGGTATTTTGTTATCTAGTTGTTCGTGTTGCATATAGACAGTTTTGTGTTTTCAATTTTATATTCATGTGCATGTAGTTTAAACGATTTCTATATATTTGGTGAATATCAATGTAAGTGGCCGATCTGTCCTTTTGTTTAATAAATTGATGGCTTGGGTTGAGTCAGATTGGGCGCTTTGAACTCGGCTTAAGATTGATTGTCATCAGCGTATGCTTGAAGCGATGTATTGTACCCTGCAGCATTGTTGGATAGATCCGCCATGTATATGTCGTGTATGCTCTTTTAGGCAGATACACTCTTTGACAAAACATTCAGAGCTTCTGGCAGTGAGATAATGGTGGATGTTTGTTGTTTATTGTTTTTCAGAAACTGAGATGGCAACACATATATATGACACTCTTGTCGCTTATGACAGATACACCGCTGAATGTCCTGAACTCAAACATTGTATGCAGTTGAATTGAATTGTTTCGTTTAAAAGCTGAGGTTTTTGCTGTGCATTGTGTAGTTTAAAATTGTTGGAAACTGAAGATAATAGTAGTCATTAACTAGAAGGGCTTAATAGAGTGCATACCTCCCCCACCGACCTTGACCTATGACCCTATGACCTTTAAAATTTTGCTGTAAATATTACCTTTTTAGTTGGTCTTGTTTTTACTTGTTTTAACAAGATGTCGCTGTAACGGGGCATGACATTACTGGCCCATCGTTGCATGCTGTCCCTTGGTGAGTTACGTTGCATATATGCCGCTGTTGAGTGTTACAGACGACGACAGACGCCAGCAAGCGTCACCAGTCTGGCCCGCTACACTATGTGTAGTCGGGCCAGTAATAAGTGTCAACACAGGTATTACAGAAAGACTTTGCTTTGTCTTATCTACTTAGACTTGTATGAAAAAGTACAGGTGTTTTGATTAGATATTCTCACTCAAGAATGCATCATTAAATTATAACATTAATACAACTGCTAGGCCTGCTGTTACTTTCAGTTCTGTCTCACTAGCCTGACGTTCTGGACTCTGGGTTAGGCTTGATGTCTCAAAAAGCAAAGCTCTGGCATGTCTAGAACAGGTTTTTCATGATGTGATTTTTCCTGTGCCCAGCTAACAGTGTCAAAGTGCTGAAAGCTAATGATGTTAATAACACAATAATAATACTGACTAACAGTACAAGTTCAAGTCAATGCTCCCTTATTCATTTGTTGATTTGGTTGCTATATAAATTGTTTGTTTAACTTGCTTACTTAGTTACTTTCTTAAGTATTTAGTTGTTCCAGAATAGGCTCGTTTGGTTTTGAGGTCGGAGGTCATCGGAGGCGACCAAACCCGGCTTTAGTTTTTTGTGTTTAATTTATGTTGGTGTATATTTTGTTATGGATATAAGTTTGCTTTTCTTGTGTTAGTTTTTTAGTACTTAGTCAAGAGATTGGTTGGGAAGAAAGTCTGACGTCTGCAGAATTACCTATTTAGTGTCAGGTGGGAAGTAAAACCTTAACTCAGTCAGTAAGTCAAATAAATGCAGAGAAATATATGCTAAATGTCAAAAGAGCATGCAAAGTATATTGTAAAGCTGTGGAAAAACAACATGGAGCCAGTTTGTGGCTGCCAGCTGAGCTGTTTTGATTGGCAGAAGTTCTAGTTTCTTTAGGTTTAGTTTACTGGTCATTGTGTTGATGAGCAGTACAGTGCAATCAAAGATGTTGAGCATGTGGACGTGCATAATGAAGGCCAGGGACTCTGTCTGCTCACTAAAGCCATGTATGCGAGATTTCACAAATGTTATGGTATGAGAGTAAATATTGATGGTAATGCTGTGGAAATCAGTGAATATTGTATGTTTGTGCTGATCATGTTATACAATATTTGTCTGATTGTTTTATAACACTAATGACAGTGTGAGTAGTAGTAGCATATCTTGAAATTGCTCCAAGGACTGGTCAGTTTGATGGAAAGAAAGCCAGTGTTATTGTTAGCGATTATGCCCGGTTTTTGACAGTTGTGTGAATTTAACAAACGAGAGCATTTGAATTACCAACCAATATGGCTTTTGGTATTTGTTTCTGTGACAGAAAATGTTTTAGGCACGGATGAACATCATTTACACAAAATATCACATTGAACTGGTGAATAGGTCTTGTGGTGGTTGGTTAGTTTTCACCCTGTTGTAGGCGTTAGCTTAATAACTTAAATGAGCCACCTCTATTCTTTTACATTTTGGGTCATTGCTGAACAAAAAGACAACGAGGTTGGGAGGCTAGTGTTACTTTTTCTGTCCTTAACCTGGCGGAAGTAAATCTGATATAGCTCATTTTTGTGCTGAAAGGGACGTCAGTCTCCCAACCAAACAACCAACCACTACACCTGCTAATAATAATCTATTATCATCAGCACATTGGAGCTCTCTAACCGGATGGGATTTTACCATCAGTTACCACTTGGTTGTATTGCTTGAATGCTAAGAGTGTTAGAATTTGTTATGATCTATTTGCTATTGATATTGTCTGTAATTTTTTACTTTCTTTCCTCGTCATCTGGATAGTCAGTTGAATATAAGGATGTTTTCTTGCATAGTATTTGTAGCTGTTAATATCTATTTGCTTTTGATGTTGTCTGTTTTTAGGCAGGAAAAGCTTGAGAAAGCAGCAGTTAACAATTTTTGTATACGAGACATCGTTCAGCCAAGTATGACATGCTTTTGTTTTATTTGGAATGCTTCTATGGTAGCTTCTGTTGTACCTGGTACAAGTTCAATGTTTGCTCTTTTCCTGTTTCTTACGAGTTTGACATTTTGCAGTCAGAGATCAGTGTGTAGTTGTTGACATGTCCATTTTGTTTAGCATTGTGAATCTGAAATTCCTGTACTTCTCAACACATTGACCATGAAGGACATCTATAGATGTTCTTCATATAGTATGCTTTACATACTGGTGACGTATTAAGACGTTCCTCTTACCACGCTGTTGGCTGACAAACCAGCGTCTATACTTACCCGCGCAAGGCCTTGACTTAGCGGCCCCGTGTGGGCCTGGGGCAATCTCTCTGTTCCCTATCCCCTCACTTTCCCACTTCCTTACCTTCTACTCTATCTTTTACTTTTCTCTTTTTTCTTTTCTTACTCGCTTCATCCATTTTCTTGCTTTTTCATCCCTTTCCATCCTACCAGAATAGTCCCACTCTGTTTCCAGTTCGGATGTCGTAGAAGGCGACTAAACCTGGCTTTACTTATTCTTTGTTGATTTTGTGTTATAATATTTTTTAGTTAAGGATGCATGCTTGTTTTTGTCGTATTTGATTTAGATTTAGTTTTGTATTATGGTGTGATAGTTGTCTCTCCCGGTTGTAAGCACTAGCATAATAATTTAAATAAGCCTCTTGATCCCTTTCTTTTTTTGGGTACCTGCTCAACAAAAAAGCGGCCAGGGTTGAGGTTAATATATCACTGGCCTTCTGTTACTGGGTAGGGATATCTTTCCACCCCTGACCTTTTGTCTCTGACATAGCCATATTAGTGCTGAAAAGGGACTCCAACTGACTAACTAACTAACCTCGACTTAGCTTGTTCAAGCATCCTACTTGGTGTAGCCCAGTAGCATTATTCTGTAGGACCTCAGTGGCCAATGTGTTAATTTATGTATTAGTTATCTCTTTGTGAAGCTTTTTGTCGTAGCATAATATACTTGGCAACCGGTTTAATTGATGTTGTCTCCATTTTTCAAATCACAGTGCACTAAAATTGCAGCCAGTCTCTGGCACTGGCGTGTGACAATTTTTTAATGAATATTTTGTCTTCGTTTTGTCCGATTTAGCTGAGAAACGACTGTGCATGATAATGTCCGCAATATTAAACTACTTGCGATACAAGTTGGCTTGCGATGACGATTTCAGCAATATGAAGAGCAAACTTGTAAGTGAAGCATTCTGAGATAGATTTACACACTGTATGTAATTTGCATGTGTATTGTGCTTTGATGCTATCCATTGTGTGACAGGAAGAGCAGTAAAATATACACTTTAGAATTACTGAAGGTTTGCTTTTAAAAGACTCACTTAACCCAAAGTAGCTCCAAATGAATGTGTCGATGTACCGGGAAAATGGTACATTGTTATATTTGATCATTTTTGAAATTAAGTTTCTTTGTAAGGCAGTATGAAGATGTCGGTAGTACATGTTCTTTCTGAGGTATGTGTTTGCGCTACATTTGGTGTGTTGGTGATAAAGATGGACAAATCACTGTTACTGCTGTCACTAATTCTATAATCTATATTCAGTTTGAACGAAAAATCTTCAAATAATATTTCTCCAACAAGCATAAGAGCAAGTGGACAAGTTAATGGAATATAATGTGTAGGTAATAAGAGATACATATTAGTTGAACCAAAAACTTTCATCAGTCAATTTTTTAATGATTAAGCGATTAATTGTTAAAAATTGCATTCTTAATTTGATCATATATGCTATGTATGCCACGATGTAATTTGATTTAATTCGATGTTATTTAATACTGTGTACTGTGTCAATATTAATTAGGAATAGTGTAAATACTAAACCACAATATCGTGAATTCAGTTTTTGCATCTTCTTATTTATAATGTATGGTGCATGTGGCTTTGTTTGTAACTACGAGATTTTAAACTACTGTTGATTGATTAATGCTATTGTGATGTCCCTTTTATGAGGAGTTAGTGGATCATGAGGAGGTATACACTTGTTAGGCCTCTGTCATCTTACTTACATTAGTGCTTTGAGTTCAGTTGAATGCTTTCACACTATTGCCTGGATGGCGACAACAGCATTATGCATCTGACCTGTAAAGAAACTTGCTCGACGTATTCCCAGAGATTTCCATGTGAGGGACCCAGACCACCCACACTGGAGTAATTCCAGAAATTAAGTCCCGTTTAACTAACAGATTGGCTTGTCGAGAAAATGTCAAGTGTGTAGTGACTGCATGCACGACGATAAAGCAACGTATATGTAGTAAATCTCTGAACTTTGGTGGCAGGAAGATCGTAAAATGCATTACGAAGGATTGAAGAAAGAAAACGATATACTGATTGGCAAGATCAATGCAATTCGTGCCAACCAGGCAGAGCAGGAACCGAAGATCGCAAAGGTAATTGATACATCTTGTCCATGGCAGTGTGGTTTTGCATATTCAACATTTCACAAGTAATTCATGGGGAAAATGCAAACATAGTTGATAACGGCTTGTCTGACTGAGTGTAAGTTTCACAGCTGAAAACCTGGAAATCTTGGGCACCAGCAAAAATGTCGTGAATTGATCAGAAGTCTGGGAAGTGTCGGGGGAAACTTGTTATGGAAAACTCTTTATTGCTAACATCTTATTTGGGGCTATACAAGTATTTAGTAGACTGTTGTGGGTCTTATGTCACCTGATTTAAGAATCTTGCTGCTTGCTAAATACAAGGAACATTTTTGTGAAATATGCAGTTACATTTTAGTTTACTGGTGGCACTAATCATGCATGACATGAGTAAAGTTCTGCTTTGATGAGTTGGGAAATATCGGTAAATTTCATATGCCCCGGGTTTGGTCACCCAATTTAGAGCAACTGTTATTGCATCTGAAGCATGTCGCTGTTTTGAAGTTTATGGCAGCTAGATATCCACAGCTGCCTGTGAAATTATCCAGGTTGTGGACAATCGTTAACTATTGAATATAGGTTGCTTGCTTAAGCATTGGTTGGTTAGTGTTAGTGTTTATACTTCTACAGGCAGTTGTTGTTGCCACTGAATATTGACAGGTAGCCAAGTAATTTGTGTTTCTTTCTGCATTATCATGTCTTTAATTATTTGCACAAAAAGCTCACATAGCATTTGTATCTTTGTCTTATATTTTTTATGCACAGGCCTTAAGTAAGTAATAACATTGAACAATAAGCATGTCATCGTGCACTCCCCAGTTGAGCTCTTGGATGTGCCGTAATAACTGCTTTAGAGTTTAGCTTCTAGAATTTAACAAATCTAGTTCATTATTTATAGACTTGTATAATGTGTCATTTTTGCATTTGTCCGTGCCATCTTTCCTGTATCTCCATAGCCGTAAAACAGTCTTGTTTTTTAGTTCACTCTGGCAGATTAGTAGCCATGAAAACTTACAAAATTTGCTTCTGCTGTTTGAATGGGAACCCTCGTCTCAGTTAAGGCTTCCAAACAGCGAAGCAGCCATTGTGGCTACATATTTGTGACAGTGGTAACGCGTGTGTGTGAAGGCCAGGGAAGAAAATGAGGCGTTGAAGCGACGCTCTGCTGCGCTACAGACACAGGCCAATATGTACGCTACCGCTCGTGAACAGATAAAAGCAAGAACATCTGATCTCAAGGCTAGCCTGGTAAACATATTCTTTGAAACGAGGCTCGATATGTTTTTGCCATGTAATGGTCTGTGCACTGCTGAAAGTGTTAACTGGCCGCTTTAGAACAGTTATTTGTTTATGATAAACTAAAGCTCCACCCCTACGCCTACGGCACTTGGTCACACCTCGCACCTACGGCGCACGATCCATTATGGTTGCCTATCTGGATAGGGATAGCACTCCACCCCTGACCTTTCGTCTCTGATATAGCCATATTTGTGCTGAAAAGGGATGTTAAACTCCAACTAACTAACTTCTGAAGTTCCCGATGGAGCTTGCTGCCCATTTGCTTAGGTGAATTTGCATATGCATATGGATGGAGTGCAGAGTGCGAATTCACTAACCCCTCATGACAATTTGTAGGGTATATGCTATATACCCTATATGCCCCTCATGACCATTTGTAGGGTAAAAGCTATCTCGGCTATTTACTATGGGAGCTAGCAACTGACCATAGATTTCTTAAACTAGGGCACAGTATCTAAATTTGTTTGGGCCGGATTTTTGATACTTATCCTAGTTTCTGTGTCATGTGATTTTGAACTTGGCTGAAACGACAGTTGCGAAGAGTCGAACATCAGTCTCGTACGCGGCTAATTTTTATATAATCAGTGTTATTGTTTTATTGTAGTATAATCATTATTACTTAATTATTAGTTTATTTTATTGTTGGTATAGAGACAATGATAACTGTATGTCTTCTGCTGAATCCAAATGTGCTAGTGGTTGTCTGCATGTATATGTGGGCCAGTAAAATGCTTCAAGAGAATCCTCCATTTCTTACCCGGGACTGCCAGTTAACACCTGTTGACCTCTATAAGGGCTGCAAAACAGTTGTATATGTGTATTACTTTATTTTGTTATGGCAGTTAATTTATTACATTATTAGGTTACATCTCAGCAATAGCTTGGTGCGGTGTATTGCTACAGATGGAGTATCATGGTCAGTATGTCTGTCTGTTGGTCACGTTCATGAGCCCTGCAAAAATAGTGGAACAAATCGAGATGCCGATTGGAGGCTAGATCCGGGTGGCCCAACGGTGGAGATTGAAATCCCCAGGGGAAGGGGCAATTCTGTTGGGTTGTTACTTGTTAGGCCCGTTGAAAAGCATTGGCAGTCTGCTGCATTACACGCAGCTAAAGGAATCATACAGTCGTCAATAACGGCACGACATGCGATGCGACCTTTTGTCAGAATTCTTTGACAATTTGTATATCGTTATTTACAGTACTGAAAGTTATGAAAGGTTGAATGAAAGTGTACTGTGATAAAGGACCACATGGTAACTAACATGCCTTGTTGCCTCTGTCTCAAAGCAGGTAATTTGGTACTAACCAAGGGGCACTGATGATGCTCTGTGACTGGCAAGACAATGTCGGATTGTGGGAGGTTGATCTGTTGCCTAGCACGTTCAAGACTCGGCTGTCTGCTGATGCAGGAGCTTAGAGATGAGTTTTGTCCAGGAGACCCTTTTGGTAGTCTTATAGGATTATTTTACTTTGTACAAGCACCATAAAAGAAACGATCTTGCAAAGTTTGAAGAGGCGTTTTTTGATAAAAAAAGTTTGATGGCAGTATGTATGAATATGTTTAACAAGGTGTCACCCTACCAAGGCATAACACTACTGGCCCGCCGTCGCGTGCTGCCCCCTGGTGAGTTATGTTGCATATACGAGTGTTACAGACGACGACAGAAGCCAGCGACCGTTACTAGTTTGGCCCCCTAAACTATGTGTAGATGGACCAGTAATAACATGTGCATAGACCAGCCACTGATGATTTGTTATTTTGTACTTAATTTACTTGGAATATGTTGTTGTATTTTTTGTTGCAGGCGAAACATTTGGAAGAAATTGCGTTAAAGAAGGAGGAAGTAGATCGCTTGGATTTGCTTATAGTGCATTCGCCGGAGCGTGCTGCACAAGAGAAGGCGATAATGGAAGAGAAGGTGTTTAAATTAATAATCTTACTCGTGGTGCACAGGTATTGTCATTGCAGAGCCAGCATAAAGGTAGCAACGCTTCTTTCTTCAGGAGTCCAGTGGTAGATGAGGGGCGGGGGAATGGGG
>Ga0209363_1002230_pt1 | contig 10064 bp, 7 predicted proteins | sample WorMetexBAHAMAS3_FD_187385 | JGI IMG/M metagenome (GOLD analysis project Ga0209363, IMG submission 187385) | Marine gutless worms symbiont microbial communities from Max Planck institute for Marine Microbiology, Germany - Inanidrilus exumae... | ecosystem: Host-associated > Annelida > Digestive... | reverse complement strand
ACGATTACTGTCTACTAGCTAGTAAACGTCTGCAGAGGGACCGCGCGACTCCCACGGCATAAATATTCTATAACAGCAAGGTGGACTGTAGCATATTCATAAACTCAAGACTGAATGCGCAGTACTTGGCTAGCTATCGTCTAATTGGTTAAACGAAGTAGGTTCTCTTTTTTAGTATTTTGAAGTACGTACGTGCCATATCGTCGTAAAAAGTTGACGTTTGCTATCTCATCTCCTGATGAGTTCTTGTTTTTCTATCTGCCTCTTCCAGGTCATGCGTTTTTACGTCCCCGGTCGTAGTAAGTCTGCAAAACAAATGTTCGAAACGGTCTTACGTGTACCGCAATCGAACCAAGGTGTAACCTTGACCTTTGACCTCTAAAATATAATCAGGTCATCAGTAGGAGCTAGTGAGTATTCATTGTCAGTTTTATCAAAACTATTCAAGCCGTTTATAAGATACCGTGGTAACAGTATCCGACCGAACAAACGAACGAAAGAACGGAACAGCGTAAAACATAATGGCTTCGCCGACATTGTCGGGTGGCGAATGCATAAAAATATATTCAGCATCGAGAGAGCTAGAGGGCCTTTACTATAGTTACTCGACTAGCAACCAACGTCAGAGGAGGCGTCTACTTGAAGGTGGCGTGAACTGGCCACTTGCAATCAGTTCTTATCAATAGTAACGCCAACGTCAGCACGATGCAACTACCCATGTCGTGTGCTGCTGCTGCTGCTGCTGTTGAAGCATCTCCGACATACTGCTGATAACCGCCGCCGCATCACTCAAGGCACCTGCAGTCACTCGACGTTAGTGGCAGTCGTCAAATGCGACTAGGCCGACCGTCTGTCGAAACATAATCTCGCCGACAGCGAAGTCCGCCACGTGCCGCCCGGCGCCGGAGTCGCAGTTGGAACTCGTAACGTGAGCATCGGCCGTGAGTCACGATTAACTCACTCGATGCTACTCCCACTCATCGCCGTCGACGTAATCGGGATGTGCGCGTCTACATGCGTACACGTGTACACGATAACTATCGTGTGTAAAGGTTTACAAAATTAAACTATAGTACGCGAATATGGCGGCAACGACGAAATTCGGTGCTAAGATGTTAAAAGTCAGCTAAAGCAGTGAATATAGTACAACGTGATATTTTGGCCACTTGTTGCAAAATTAAGCGATATTCTGATGAACGCACATCATTGAAGGTTGGCGAGCTAACGCTACGTGCGGCTGCTGGCCGTTACTTACTACGACGCTGTTATCATGACTGAGAATCGTCAGCGTTTTGTTACTGGTCGACGTATTGCGTATCAACTTTTAGTAAACGTTTACAAATCGTGTACACGTTTATTAAATTAAATGATAGGTGAATCCCTAGTTTGTAGTGTGTTTAGTAGTGATGTAGCCAAGTCCACGTCCATCAGCCAGAGTCCAAGACCAAAACCGTATATTCCATGTACAAATCCAGCTCAAAAGTCAGCTCACATTGCAAATATTAAGCGTGCAGTAATATAATCAATTCACATACATTTATTGCACGCTTTCGCTACTGCGCGGATCGCGCCCAAAATCTGCCATGGCCCCGACAATGTACTCAGAGTGCTCAAGATTTCAGCCTAATCAGCTCACTTTCGACCGAGTTATAGCCGAACACCGCCAAAACGCGCCGTAAAGTGAATCCAATATTTGGCTGAAGCCTGGCTTCGAGCCGAATAAACATTGTGATACCGAGATACCATGTGTAACGTGCACCTCGCGTTTTGGTCGTCGCTGTTTCCGTTAACAGGACAGCCAGTAAACAAAGATCATTTATCCCACATTTACTTTTATACTCGATAGAACGTTAACTTTCGGTGCAATATAAAACACTAGCCAAACATGGTTGTTTACATACGTTTTGCCTCAAGACCTAAGTTCTGGCCTCACCTGGCCTCGATACCAAAATTTTGGCCTCGGTCTAGAGGCCAGAATTGAGGCCAAAATGTTGGCATCGGCCTCATAACATTGGCCTCAGCTAAGGCCTCGGCCTTCTGGCCTCTGCCAGGAGGCTAAAACTTTGGCCTCTGTTCTACCTCGAGGTCAAAAATTTGGCTTCGACGTCGGCCTCGGGGTTGAAAGCCGAGGCCGTGGCCACAACGTCGAGGATGAGGCCGAGGCCGCGGACAATGCTACGAGGCCGAAGTCGAGTTATATTGGCCTCGACTTCATCCTCCTTCAACCTCTGGATCGAGACCAATATTTTGGCTTTGATGCCAAAGCTTTGGCCTCGAGGCAATCGTATCTACAGTGGGTGTGGTCGATCGCCATGAGCTAAGCATATGACGCCACGCCCAACGGAAAATAAGCAGAGTATTTACAATATTTACAGTAGACCGTGTCTCTGGAACTCTCTGCCTGTTACATTACGTGACAGAGACATCTTACTTGTACAGTTTAAGAGACTCTTGAAGACACTTTTGCTTGTCTAGGGCTGCGGCGCATAGTGACTGTTGCTTTTTTGCGCCGTGTACAAATATTCTTTCTTACTTACTTACTTACTAGCTCTGCATTGCACCGGAAGTGCGCGAACCATATTAAATAACTGTGCTCTATTTGTACCAACATTGGAAGGATCTATTACCGTTCGAACAGAAGGGTAACATCAGAAGACAGTAATCTACCAATGGCCTTTAAATGGCTTTTCGAGCTTGCTTACTCGCAGCATTCGTCTCTAGAAAAATGTTGAAGATGCGCTATAAAGGACGATATTTTGAGTTTATTTATCTATTGGTGTGCACACTTCACTGCTTTCCATACAGCCGCAACCGCAACTGGCGAGCGGTGGATCATTGCTTCTGCTGGAGCTCATTTCATTTGTTCATTTCCAAGCAACGTATTGATCTTTCTATGGGGCAGTGGCAATAAAACTTCTCGCCGTTTATTGAATGCGGGCGACGTGGTCAGTATTTTCGTGAAGAATATCGGTCTAATGTCTTAATGGCGTTTGTGCCATCACAGTTTATAGTTAATCAATACATCATTTTGGTACACCATCTGAGTATTTTTGGATCACCTCGGCTAATGGAGCCTCGTTACCACCCACTTTTATGGTCCAGATAAATCAATCGTTTCGGTGTGTGTGTCCAGACATTAACTTTTGAACTAAATGACCTCTGACATATTCGGTATGCTGTTCAGCTTGATTCTATCTAGGTCAAGCTTGAAGGTCAAGGTCATAGGTCATATTTTACCATTTTTACGCATGTTCCTTTATTTTTTTCTCTCTCGATGCATGTTCGCTAACGTCAACCGATATATCCAAACTTTCTCCACTTATTGCTCCAATAAAACGGTGCTATATCAATATCTTTATAGTGCCTTTTAGAAAAATGTGGGGCAAAACCAAAATAAGGGAAACTGACAAGAAGGAGAGAGAAACGTTGGATGGACAATGAACATGGTACAACAAAATATGCAAAACTGTGGCGAGGACAGGACATAGGCAGCAGAATAGAATGGAAAAAGCGAAATTATGTCGCTGACCGTAGACTGATTAACGCCACGACGGAAGAGGGACGTGTCCAGGATTTCGGTCGAAGTTACAAGTATATGCGACCACCAAAGGCTGGAGCACCACTAGAGAAACCGTGGAGCATGATCCTCATGAAAAATGATTTGAAATGGAGCAATAGACATAAATAAAAACATTATAGTGATCACACGCGTAAGAAAGATGCATCCGATTTAGTGGCGTAATCAGAGGGAGGGACATGTCATAGGGGACAATTTTCTCAAATTAGTCTCCGCAGTATAACTACGCATAAGTTACATGGCCCACCCACTGTGCTGAAATAATGTTGTAGTAATATATGATTACACTAAGGACGCCGAGGACAGCTAGCGGCGTTCAATTTTTCATCGCCGTCCTAGGCAGGGAATCACACATTTTTGTGAACTTTGCTTCCCCAAAAGCCCCAAAATCGGACGAATCGGCCATCGCGCGGGCAATGCCCACCGGGATGTAAACATTACCGTAGAGATACGCCGACGTAAACGTCACGCTATAAAGATAAGCCGTTCGTGGTATATCGCTCGGCGTGTGGAAGTAGGATCGGCATGTGTGGATATAGGTCAGTCCCCATTAACGTACTTGTGTTTATATTTTTTTAATTTCTTGAATTTTCCTAGACTGGTTAAATGCAGTACATGTATTAAAAGAAAACGCATCTGCATTTCATTATTTGTATATTTTCAGCTAACTTTCAGTCTTATTTAGTCTGGCTTTGCTCCCACATCCCAACCGGGGCTTTGTGCCTGGACACCGCACGCTAAGCAACAGTAATTCTGGAAAACGGTGCAAGACAGACACATCATTACTACAGACACGAAACAGTAAGCGATGCATTGCGTTTTCTTCTTCTTCTGTGCTTACTGCTTTTATGGGCCTTGTGCCTGATTAAAATCGATGATGGTGATGATGATGATTGTCTATTGAATGGCGACATCGGCGACGGAGCACCGATTCTGCTGCTAGCAATGTACATAAGTCACTGAAAAAAGAACAAACCACTATGAACGTGTTGTACATATTGATGAAGCGGCGCGTGAGACATAATAATCATATGCAGCCAGTATTATTCTACACCTGTTGCTGCTGCCGCTGCTCTTAGAGACGCGCGATTTGCCAAACTATATGTTTACCGATCACTTAATAGTCCAGGTAGAGCAACCGGGTGTATGCGCCGAAAGTAACATTTCAACTAAATGACCTTTAACCGAGCTGTTTGGCACGCTGGTTTATCGTGACATTAAATGAGCCTTTCCCCATATGTAACTCCACTGTATACACACGATCACCGGTAAAGAATACAATACAACACATGAATGTGGCGTGTATTTGCTGTAAGGTGGTGGTGGCATACATGTATGTACACTGACATTGAGACAGTCATTGGGTTATTTTCATTGTTGATGCATTAACTGATTTACATTAGGTTACGTTTAGTAGGGTTAGGGTCCTTTGGGTCAGGGTTTGGGTTAGGGTTACGGTTTGGGTAAACTTAGAGTTGACGTTGCGCATTACATGGTCTCTCGGCGATAACTGAGCTTGTTTACAAAAACTGATTGATTAACTCATATGTAGGCTGTGTCTTTGTTGTCACATAGTGTTTGAATGTTGACTTCACAGTTGAATAATAGCCTGACGACTTACTGTTTGTGTTATAGATTATCAACCGAACTGTACAATAACAGTGCTGCATATAAGGAATAATCTTAGAGGCATGACGCCTTTTCTCTGCAACAGATGAGCTTTTGTTTTCAATCTAATCCACAGTTCATACTCATTCAGTGAACTGGAAGACAGTGGGTAGTCATTTTTATTACTAAATAAATTTCCTGCATGCTGCGAAATGTATTACACAGAATGTCGGCTTAAAATGCATAGCAGTGCACCACTGCACACATATAGTGACATTTACTATTGTTTACGATGGCGATACGATGTCGAAACTATCGATTATTCAGGAGAATGGCCCAGCTCTACTGTTGCTGCTCGTGGTGACAGTGAGAGGAGGCAGCCGACCAGGAAGGCGTCAAAGAAGGACCGCCGCTGCATGGCATGTGTCACCAGTGCTCGGGAACTGCACTCACGAGTCACCACACACGACGACGACGAACTTTTACGACGCGGAATTAACGCTCGAACAGCGGCTGCGTTTCGTGACCCCTTTGTGATTGCGTCGTTTAATGACCGAGCTCACCGAACCGGTCACAGAACTAGGGCCTACTGTCGCCGCCCAGTCGTGACAATCAAAGACACTGCTCGATGCCCGCCAACACCGTTTTCTGTCTGCCGTGCATCGCGCCACACCCGTCATCTCACACGGCTCGCTTCCGAAGATACCAGTATGGAGAACGTTATTTCCTCCGTCAACTAAAAGACAAAAGGTGTTGCACGATTTTACCGACCAGTTTGTGGTCCGGATGGTGCAGTCGGACGGCTGTGTATGTGTGTTCGGACGATAACTATCGAACGAAATGTCCTCTGACCTAGATATTTCTCACGGTTATTCAGCTCGATCCTATCTATATGTCAAGTTCGTAGGTCAAGGTCATGGGTCATAGTTCAACATCACGAGGAAAAGTGTTCCTTTTTCGCATGAAAGTGTAAGTGAAATTTAAGCAAAAATTAGTTCTGGCAACGTTAAAGAAAAGCAGACCGAAAAATGGCAACAGTAAATGGGTAACAGCATCTGCAAAGTCGTCTGTGCCACCTCGAGTGAGGGCGTTTAGTTGAGTGAGCGTATTATTATATGAGGCCTATAGATAGGCTAGTTAGTTTCTGGTGGTCTGCTATTTATCTGAAATACTGCTGTCGCTGTATGCATATATCATAGGCCTACCTCAAGAAGGCAGATATCGCCAAGTTCTAGCGTCATTATAACTTGACGCACAATTCGTTATCGTGGTGGGTCTGGATTAGCTGTATATCGACGGCTACGAACCGCAGATTAAGTGCTATATCTATAATATACTGCAGTACCTGCACAAACATATGGATTTGAAACATTTTCCATGATTATAACGAAGTCATAGATAGTTCACATTAGTAACAAAAACTTACGTCAGTGGGACTGGCATATATTCACACATGCCGATCCTACGTCCACACGCTACGCGATTTCGAGAACGGCACATCTTTAGCGTGACGTTCACGTCGGCGCATCTCTACGGCAATGTTTACATGCAAGTGGGCGTGGCTTGCGCGCTCGCCGATTCGTCTGATTTTGGACTTCTGGGGGAGCAAAGTTCACAAAAATGGGAGATTCCCTGCCTTGGACACTGATGAACCGCCGTGCAAAATATGACGCCGCCAGCTTTATCCTCGGCGGAGAAATCCGTAACCGTACAAAGTTACAAAACACACACACACACAAACAAACAGTAACCGATATATCCACACCTTGCCTATCGGCATGTGTGGATAAAAGGCGTATAGGCTATATGCAATAGGCAACCTACGTGTCGATCAAGTTCTACTGTAGGCTAGGCGACAAGTTCAAGTTGGGCACCTAAAGTGTAAAGTAGGCCACAAAGATGCCATAACATATGTTACAAGTAGCTCAGCTGTCGCTGAGGAACGGCAAACGGCAAAATTGTAAAACAGTCACGTGACCCTAACCACGCCCCTTTTGTGGGTGATATGTCGTCATGTTGCTAGAATTGACATAGTATACCTGTGTACAAAATTTGACGACTTTAGGTTCAGCCGTTCTAGTGATATGATTGGAGCCCCAAATTTCTTAGTTGATCACATGACCTGACCACGCCCTTATCAGGGACGATTCGTCGTCCGTAGGCTGTGACTTGCACATTCAACCTGTACATCAAATTTGGAGTCTTTACCATCATGTCGAATTCATATATTTACTCATTTGTGTCTGCTCTTCAATCCAAGGAAATCCGGACTCTATATGCGTACGCAGGTGGAATTATCACAGAAGGAACAACATCCGGCTGCCGGACTAGCTGACTACCATAGCTTAATGACATCGAGATTAGAACGACAGGACAAATCTTGCCATATCTCAGACTTATGCGCTAAGTATAGCCTATTCTCCGATGCCACGTACCGTTTATTATCAATACTGGCAACAATGTACTGTCGTTGAATAATGCTGGCTATACTACAGTCCAGAAGAGTATCGGCCTCAATAAGTGCCGACACGATACGCGAAGTGAAACGGCTTCAGTTGAGGCCTATGGCGCTCAATATGCTTTTTGATAATCTAACTTGGCGATCTGCCTGAACACTGCAAAACACCACAAAATAGATATTTTGCTAGACGCTAAAAACCAGACAATTGTCCAGAAGACGGTCTATTACAGTTATGATCAGCAGGATTTGAAGGGTTAACAGTCGTTAGGTTAATATTAACGGTAGTAACTGGGGAATTTGGTAAAATTCTGGATATGGTGTAGCAATAGGTTAGCAGTTAGGGTTACAGTTAAAATATTTGGCCTACCTATTGTCACTCACTGCCATTGTTTCGCGGCGGTTTGTGGTGTTTTGCAGGTTGCAAGACACTGCTTGGAAGCAGCCAGCTTTATCACTTCGATACTGCGTGAAAATACGATGTTTAGCGATACTGCATGGAATAAGCATGGTTAAGTTATTTTTACACAGAAAAGTGACAGATTGGTAGAAAACTGATATTCGGTTACCGATGGTTTCACAACATTTTCATGACACCAGCAAGCATCTAGATAATCTGTTCTCACATCTGTGGCAAAATGAGGGACAAACTGCACTTAAAATTTCAATAATTCGTCGCCGCAAGTCACTTTTGTCGCTTACGTCTGTGATATTCGCGTCCATATGCCCAACATCAGGTTATTAGGAGCTAGGTTGTAACACAGCATGGTTGCAACACCTGCCACAAAACATCAGATTTGGAAAAATGTTTTCTGGAAGTCCGGAGGTAGAGCTTACTTTATTTCTTCCATTCTAGCTGCAGCACTGTTTTTCGCAGCTACTCAGATTTGTAAAAAGTAGACGTTGTACAAACGTTTTGTACAAGGCAGGGGGCGCCGAGAGACCTATGCCAGTAGCTCTTCCCGGTCCCTCCACAGTCCGCACATCCCCATTTCTGACGCCCACGTTACTGGCATCAAAAAGTGAAAACTCCCAACGTAAACCGTACATAATAGCACACCGTAAAAGTGAATTACCAGAGCATAGTCTATACACAGCGTTATGTTTTGTTCCTCGAACTAGTTCTAGAACCAAAAATACGAAGCTGGGCCCTTTGACGCTCCTGGGCCCCTGGATACTGACCCCTTATTCCCCTCTTTCGGCGTTACTGGTACAAGGCGAAAGATCGTTTCACGTGTGCGGTTGATACCTGGAGCATAGCTAGCCATGTGGTCCACTGATCCGGAGCTATCGGCCACGACCACAGTGACCTGTAAGATTTTCAGAAATCCAGCGAGAAAGTTTTCTCTCGTTTCTGCGACGTCGACTTTGGACAAATCCGGGTAGCTGCGAAAAAATAATATCGCAGCCAGAATGGAAGAAACAGAGCAAGTTCTACCTCCGGACTTCCAGAGGTAGTTGGGAACCACCGGATTGCTGAAGTTTAGTGCTTAATTCGCGGTACAAATGTTGTCCCCAATCCTGTGAAAATGTACCTCGCAGCCAAAAAATTCCTGGCCATGCTCCTACTCGACACAGTGCAGAAAGTTCCATGCCGTCAATCCTGTCAGGACCACAAGAGTTTAAGAAGCAAATGACGATGTACGGAATCAGTTCAAGCAAGTATGTCGGTCCTCCTTATTGCCGGGCTGAAATGTACGCTGGCCGCGTCATATGCTGCTCCCTGGTGAGTCATGGTGAGTATGCCGACGGGACAGACGGACAGACGCCAGACCGTTACATTATGCTTTGCGCTATAGACGCAGCCAGCGTAATAAATATAACGGAATCATACCATATATGTAGAGATTTAGACCGAGAAGTCGAACGTGTGTCGCAGGTCTCAGAATCACTACTTAGGTTTACAGCCGGCTAATAAGCAGTGATTGACAGAGGGATGCGCTGTGGTGTCTGCACTGCCTCCCGGGAAACAATTCCAATTAGTTCCACGTCAGACAGACTCGCCCATGTGAGTCGCTTCGATCGACACACTTATTACGTCAGTGTAATTTAATCGTCACATTGACTCCCACTCCGGGCACCAGCTGCTATTGAACCGGGCTCTATAATCGATCCACCGATTATTGTTTCACAAAAAAACACTAAAATAGAGAGATAAACGCACGCTATCGTAACTCGGCACGTTCGTCTGTCCATCCCATTCCCATAAAATTGGCGTAGTCGTTAAAACTGAACCAGGAATTAAATTTGAAATATGCGTTTCCTTGCAAAGTACATACATGCAAAATTGCAATTAGTAAACGTGGAGATTTTAAAATATTGAGCCAAAATTTATGTCCTATTGTACTTGAAATGTATGATGAATGCAAAATCATTAAAAGTAAAAACATTAATGATTAAGGAAATATGTTCTTGGCTACC